>OFRA01000437.1_pt1 | contig 10946 bp, 16 predicted proteins | sample 1543001 | NCBI WGS metagenome assembly OFRA01 (sample SAMN07774221, study PRJEB24372) | wastewater metagenome | isolation source: Lake Maggiore Verbania | place: Italy: Verbania | collected 2015-12 | reverse complement strand
AGCGCAGTTTTAACCTGCACCCACCTAATTGGAAGAAGAGTCGCCCTATAAGCCGGAGACGACATTGTTATGCGTAAGGTCACGCTCAAGATATGCAATTGCACTCAAATCTGCCCCCAACTTCGAAGTCTGGGTTACAGTGCATTATGATTCGAAACTCAATTTCCGCAAAATATTTTCCAGTCATTACTTCAGGATTCGCAGTAGTCCTTGGAATTTGGGTAAAACTTTCGTTGACTAACGGTCCGTTATTGCCCGGTTTAGATGGTGCATATTATTGGGTGCAGGTTCAATCAATTTTAAATAATTTCTCATTAGCTTTTTCTGATCTGCCATTAATTTTATGGATTCAAGCGATTTTGGCGTGGATCATTGGTGATGTTCAACTTGCTGTCAGGATTTCTGACGCCGTATTCCCAGCGTTATCGGCTATCCCAATTTACCTAATTGCTAGGCAGTTTAAGAACCCATTACTACCCTCCATTGCCATTCTAGTTGTTCTTCTCAATCCAATTCAACTCTATTTTTTCACTGGTGATTTCATAAAGAATGAATCAGCAATCCCCGCAGTATTTTTCATCAGTTGGGTTTTAATGAATTGGGAGAATAAGTCAAAGCTTTTTTCCATCATTTCATTGAGCTCGGCAACTCTTTTCATAGCCTTCTCACACTTTGGCACTCTACTTCTAACTTTAATATTGTTATCTATCTGGGGATTGTTTCAATTACGTGGAAGAAGTATCAAGTTCTGGATTCAAAGTACTGGATTCTCAGCTATTGGAATTATCGGGTTACTCTTTTTTCTTAGATTGCTTGTGCCAACTCGTTTTACGAGGCTGGTAGATTTAGTCACATCTCCAAATGACTTATTTATTAGGCCGGCTTTTGATGCTATTCGCTACGGGTATGCAAATCCAGTAATGGCAAGAGCGATTATTATTGGACAATCAGTAGCCTTAATATTTGCATTAATCCTTTGGATCTCTCGAGCAAATTTTACTCACTCTCATTTTTCTCTGACTGCTACTTGCCTAATCGCAACGTTCACTCTTTCCTCACCAATTTTTGGACTAGCGTGGTCTGATCGCTTGGTTGGACTCTCTTTTGTTCCCCTTAGTATTGCTGCGATACTCATATTTGGTTCAGTTCAAATTCCATGGAAACAGGCGCTAGTTGCCGGTTTTGCTGCTGTAACACTGTTTTCTGCAGTTCAACTCAATAGTGTTGAAACAAAGTATGTCTTCTCCGAACAACAATATGGTGACTTTCAAAAAATGGTTACTGAAGTAGATATCCCTAAGAACTCCGTGATTGTTGCCCGCCACGGCGTCGAGTATTTGAGCGCTTGGCACTTTAATACTGATGTTGTATTGGATAGCTACTACCCTTCTGCTGATCTAAGTCAATACTCTTCTGTTTTTTACATCCAAGAGTGGAACGCTGGGAGTTCTGGAAAAGGCAAACCTGATCAGGATAAACCGCCTCTTTCGGGTACAACGAATAAGCCAGAGGAGCCTGGGCTAGGGGGTAAGTCTCCAAAACCATTAGGTAAAGGAGATGCTCCGATTAATTCGTCAAAGGGGCAAAATCCAGAGGGAGTAACTATTTATGCAAATACTTCCTTTGCGTTGATTAAAATTCGCTAGTGCAAAGAAGAGTCGCCCTATAAGCCGGATTTTTCCTTCTGGACTCCGAGGTACCAGAAGGCCCAAGTAATGATGGCTGCAGGGATTACGTTCCACCGCTCATTTGAACTTCTAGAAGCGGCATTTGCCATAATCCCAAGTATTCCAAGTGTGAAGAAAAGCTTAGGAATCCATTTAGGTTTAACTGGATCAGAATGCAAAATTAACTTGAATATCCAGACTTGGTAAGCGACCAGAGCTAGTTGCAACACATAAATAATTCTGATGCCCGTTGGAAAATCGGTGAATTGACCACCTGCTGCACGAGTGTGAACAAAGCTGAGATTGAGCACAACTCCAATTAGCAGAAATGCATTCCATGCAAAAGATAAAAGTACTGCTGCAATAAGAAGCGGACTCCTACTTAACTTTTGCTTCATGAGAGGAGTTTACTCCTACGGACTGTATTGAAGAAGAGTCGCCCTATAAGCCGGAACGCTCTAGCCGAATCGAACTAGCAGCCTTGGCCACCGAGAAAACAGGGCAATTGGTCAAGGAATAAAGTCAACCAAGCGGATAGCGAGAATGCCCCTACAAGAATGCCACCTAATCCCCCCAAAATATTCAATTTTAGACGTTTGACCCCTTCGAGTATTGATGAGATGGCAATGAAAGATGTCGCAAATAGGAATCCAAAAACGGCCCATGGAATGCCAACGGGAAAACCACCGGAGAAGGTCAACTCCGAAATAATAATTACACTTGTCGAAATAATAGAGACCCAGATTGCCACCCAAAACGAATACTTACTTGTCATACCCAAAGAATAGCTGCGCCCACCTAATTGGAAGAAGAGTCGCCCTATAAGCCGGATCGAAGAATCTTATGCTTCAAAGAATCTTACGAAGTAACTGCGTCGCGAATCATGAGAATTTTGAACTTACCTTGGAATTTAGTGCTGAGCATGGGTTCGCCCATCGCTATAAAACCCAATCTTTCATACACCGCTATAGCTAGCTCGTTATCTTCCAAAACAAATAATCCCTGCCGCTGCCAACCCTTTTCTAAAGCATGTTGATCAACGTATTTCATCATTGCCCTTAAAAGCCCGATAGCACGATATTGTGGCGAACTCCAACAAGCACCGATCCAAGCTTTTGCGCCGAACGCACCTGCTAAATTTTCAATTGTCATGATTGCGCAATCAATACCTTCAACTGAGGCAATTAAGTAATGGAGTTTTTCAAATTTAGCTCGCCATTCAGTTTCACTTTGCGCGCTCTCGGGTTCTAAATCTCCGCCAATCGCATGAGGGCTATCGCCCAAAGAAGCTAAGCGAAGACTCTTAGCGCGCTGCCATTGATCCGCAGATAAAAGTTCCACAACGATCTGACTCATGGATTAAATTTAAGCCCTCACTCGAGAGTTGTAAAAGAAAAGTGACCATCTCCACAGGGGAAATGGTCACTAATCAGTAATTTAAAGAAGAGTCGCCCTATAAGCCGGAACTTGCCGTTTTAAAGCACTAAGGAATACCCAGCTGCTTGTACTGCTCTCTCAATCGCATTATGCGAGACTTCTAGATCAGAGGTGATTACAGCGTTAGCTTTTTCAGCACTAGCAACAACACCGATCACACCTGGAATTGCCATGATCTCCGCACTCACACGACCTTCACAGTGCCCACAGGTCATTCCCTCAATTTCAACTATCTTTTCTGTCATTTCTCACTCCTTTAATCTTCAGAATCTAGTCTGAATACTATCCGCCATTCAACACACCTGCTGGACATAAGAAATTTCTTAAATTAGGAAAGTTTCTTAAAACTCTTGCCCTCGTTTTTTGATCTATAGATATCTGAGCCCACAGTTACCAGTATCAACTGATCACTCGCGCTCAGAATTCCTGGAGTACCCTTAAATGTGCTCTGCTTTGTCCATGTTTTGCCAGAATTTATTGACTTATAAAGTGAGTTACCACTTAACCCGTAGAGACCTGATTTACGCCATTCAATCTGAGTAAATTTGAGAGCATTTTTAAGTTTGGTTGTTGATTTGAAGGCGTTCTCAGTTAAAAGCAGTTCAGAACCTTTAATGGCTACAGCCATTCCTGACATCTCAGGTGACACTGCAATATCTGTAAAGGTGTTTGCTCCTAAAACTCTCCATGTCTTTCCAGAATCCGCTGAGTACTTCAAATTCCCCGTTTGCGAATCTGCACCATAAAGATCACTTCCAGCACCCTCCAGAAAATGGAAATCTACCTTTCCACTGAGAGAGACAGATTTCCAGGTTAATCCGCCATCAAGGGATTTCATAACTCCGATTGGGTTTGGCATCTTCGAGCCTACGGCAGGGTGCCCACTTGCAATCAAAACATTTCCGAGTGATGTAAACCCCATGACATCAATTCTCTCTTTGCCAACCAGTTTCATATCGTTCTTTCCAACAAGTTCATAGAGGCCCTCGTGTGTTAACACAAGAATTTTGCTGCCAACGACTTTCACATGATGTATGTGTGAGACTGAATCTAAGGTCTCAGCCTTTGCATGGCTAATGAAGGCTATTGAAAAAGTAATTACGAAACCAAAAAGCAATAACTTTGAAGCAACTCTCGATAATCTCTTCATCTGATCCTCAATTTCGGTCGTTGGTAATGCTTTTAGACTCGGCCCGCAAATGGCATCATTCCAGGCATACTGTAAATATCTGAATATCTAAGTCCTTTTTTGGTTGATCTGGCCTCCCACATCATTCCATTTCCGGCATAAATACTCATGTGGTGAATTGTGCTGATAGTTCCTTTGTATGAGTAGAAGAGAAGATCTCCTGGCTGCATTTCGGCCAATGGGATCTGTTTTGTGTATGTGTAGTACAAGCCAGAGTTTAGGCGATCCCAAATCGGCCAACCTAATCCTGCGTATTTATAGGCCGCGTAAACTAGGCCAGAACAATCAAAAGCGTTTGGACCTTCATCACCCCACACGTATGGTTTCTTTGCAAGTACTTGTCTTTTAGCAAACTCAACAGCCTTCAGCCGTTGGGCTTCTGACGTTCGCGAGTTCTTCGCACCAGTTGGTCCACCGGTCCGCCAAATTTTTGATTGCCCAGTTACCTTTGTTGCTTCATTTGCGCGCGTTTCTTCTAAGATTGCCAATTGGCGTTTTTGCTCGAGTGTAATGCGTACTTTCTTGGCTGATGCAAGGTCTCGTTGTAATTTGTCTTGAACAGCTTGAAGTTTATTAACTTCTTTTTGCTGTTCTGCCTTTGCATCATCAGCCTCTTTTTTTGTGGCTGCCACGCGAGCCGTGACTTCTACCTGCTTTTGCTTTGCTACTTCAGCAACTGCTTTGGCCCGTTGAGCAATATCTTCTGCGGCTTTAAATCTCTTCAGCGATGTTTTATTCCCAACGCCCAAATTTTCCAGTGTTGATAGGTTATCAATTAACTCCTGTGGGCCGGAGGAGCTCAAGATAGATTCTAGATCTGTTAGACCGCCGCCATTTATATAAGCATGAACTGCAAGCTTTCCAATCTCGCGATGAGTAGCAGAGACCTCAGCAACGGCTGATAGATATATTTCATTCGCGAGATTTACTTCACGTGTAGCAACCAGTAGATCTGCTTTGGCCGCCATATATTTTTGCTGTGCTTGATTTGCAATAATGCTTAATTGCTTCAAATTTCCCTTGGCGCGAGCCAATTTCTTTAATGCTTCATCCGCAATTTTCTTCTTTGCTAATTCAGCTTTTTTCGCTGCTTCAATTTGCGCGAGCGTGGGTTTGTGTGATGTTGCCTGACTTGGAGTCTCTTGGACCGATATGGCCAAGACTGTAATCAGCAAGGCTGCAAGAGCTTTCACTTTAAGTAAAGTCATAACCTTCTGGCTCCCACAAAGGGCTTTCTTCCAAACATTTTTGTTAGCGGCACGACCTCTACTCTTTTGCCTGGCCTTGGTGCTTGAACCATTTTTCCGCCACCCATATATATCGAGACATGGCTAATTGGTTTACCAAAGAAGAGTAAATCTCCTGGTTTCACATTGGAGTAAGCGATCGACTTTCCATATTTGACTTGCACCCGTGATGAGTGAGGGAGAGAGACTCCAGCTTTTTGGAATGCTCGCATAGTTAGTCCAGAACAATCCCACCTTGTCGGGCCGGCAGCTGCCCAGACATAAATATCACCTACCTGTTGGAGGGCGAACTTGAGGGCAATTGATCCACGTGTGTTGTCACCTTTATATGAGGCTGCATACCCCTTCGAATCATTTTGAATCTTGTTTTCTCGGGCAGCCTCTTCTCGAAGGAGACGCTCTCGATCCGCCTTCGCAAGTGATTTGAGCAGTTTCTCTGCTTTAAGCAATGCTGCTTTTGCTTCCGTTACCTGTCGATTAAGTCGCTTCTTTTCTGCAAGAAGTAGTGTGGTCCGATCAGCCAAAACTAATTGCGTGGCTTGAACTCTTTGTTTAGTCGCTGCAAATTCTCGTAACTGTTTTGAATATCCTCTACTGACACCGTCTAAGACAGAAGCATCTGAAAGATATTGCGTTGGATCGGAAGAAAACAGCAATTCAAAGGTATTGCCGAAACCACTGCCTTGATATTTAGATATTGCAATCTTCGCTAGCACTTTACTTACAACGCTTAACTCTTCTTGAATTATTGCCTCACGCTGTTGTAGCGCCCCTGTTTCCTTTTGAAGAGATTTGATTCTAATAGTTGCTTCGTTTGCTTCCTCATATTTTTCAGCAGCCAAAGTCCGCAGCCGGTCAATATCGCGCTGCACAGATGCCACCGATGGGGCAGCCTGCGCCGGTATTGACTGCGCCATGAAAACTGCAACGAGCAGTAAGGCGAGGAGTTTCTTCATATATTGACCTTGAACCTTATTTACTCTTAGTCAATACCTTCTTCATAAGAGTGATTTCAGCTGATTGCCCAGCCCGGATATCCATGGCAATCTTTTTAGCTTCACTATTTTTTGTGCGATCAAGCATAGAGACCATTTCTAAAGCGCCTTCATGATGGGCAATCATCGCTTTTAGGAAAGCAGTATCGAATTTGCTACCTTTAAGTTTCTTAAGAGCGATCAAATCACTCTTGGAGAGCATGCCACCCATACCCATGTCATGCCCCATTGTCATTGATGACTTAGTAGCTGTCAGCCAATACTTCAACTGACTAATCTCTTTTCCTTGCGCAGCAATAATTTCCTTAGCCAACTTCGTCACTTCTGGGCCGGCACCATTGTTGAGTGCCATCTTGGACATATCTATGGCCTGCTGATGATGAGGAATCATGCCTTGAGCGAACATAATTTCATTCATACCCAAGTTCTTTAGGCTTTTGGCATGACTACTAGCTGAAGCAGGTTGAACAAAAAATGGAAGCGAAATAACGGTAAGTAGTAATACGATTTTTTTAAACATTTGGAATCCTTTGCTCGATTTAATAAAACAGGTCTCTAAATCGAAAAAGGATTAGATGCGGATTACACCCAATTGTGGGCGGGTGAGGGAGAGCTGAAAAACTTGGGGTCGATGGACGGTTACCCAATCTCTACTCAAAGCCATGAAACTACTTAATCGAGACCTTGGGGCTCTTAAATCTAAGAACTTTCTTCCAAATAAGAGCACAACAATGAAAAGTGCCGCACACCCGGTATTAACTATTCGCTCCGTATTAGAAGAAACATTCAGAGAGTGTGTTACTACCGTTGTGGCGGAGCTATGATCTGAATGATTATGATGCATTGTGACTTGACTACTGGAAACGGCGTGACACTGATGCGCAATCACAATTCCAGTTGAAAATACAGCCAAGAAAATGGCAATAAGCATGAGCAATCGCTTATCGCTTTTGGCCTCCATACGCATGGAAAAAGTTTACCAGTTGCGCGAATTTAGGTGAATATCTGGGAAAGACTCGCTTATAAATTGTGATTGAAAATACAGAATTATGCTCAGTCAATGCCCATAAAACTGCCCATATCTGCCCATCGATTCCCCATAAAAACATTCAATTCTGCGACAGGTTATGCAACAACTTGTACAAACAAAATGCAGAAAGGTGAGCGCAAATTTAACCTTCGCCCACCTAATTTAAAGAAGAGTCGCCCTATAAGCCGGAGACGACATTGGTATGCGTGAAGCTACGCTCAAACAATTCAATTGCCCTCAATATTGCCCCCAAAAGGTTGAGAAGTTCTGTGGAGAGGTGCTACCTAAGGTAATTTCTGTTGGTCCTTAATGGAGTTGTATTTGTACTTCCATACACTTTCTGCACCCGAATGGCCAACTACATAGGTCATTCCAATCGCACTAACCGCCAGAAAAGCCATTAAAACTCCAAGACTTGATGACGCTATCTTGCTTTTCTTATAGAAAGAAAAATATGAAAAAAGTACAAATGAGGAAACAAGTGCAATGGCAAGTAAGACTAGGTAATTGCCCCACTGTGCATGCGACCTTGGAAGACCTACTACGGCCGATAGCGAGTATCCAGACGACTTGGCAGCAAGAACGCCTACTACAGAAAGTGCAAGCATTCCAATAAGCGGAAGGTGTAACTTTTTAAGTAGATTCTTCCAAAAAAGTCCTACAAGCAGAAAAATTGCAAGTAAAGGCAAAAGAACTACCACGCCATGAATAATTAGCGGGTGTGCTGGCAATCCTCCAAATTCGGCCCAAACTCCACTTGGCAGGAAGTAAGTAACAATAATAATTAGCGTTGAAACAATTGTGACTATCAAAAACTTTCGCATTGGTGACAATCCCATCTATATGCTCAGGCTTAATTACCCGATGGTGGCTAGACCTTTTGAGATCTTCATAGGTACCCGAGCCAGCCCTGTCGTGGCTGGACCTAACGCCAAATCGCCGTCAGATTCGAATTCAGAGCCATGGGCATTGCAAACCCACCCTTTCTCATTTTGCGTGACAGTTACCTTTTGATGCGGGCATAAAAGATTAAAGGCAATGTATTTAGAGGTGCCAGTGCGAGCGATCGCAACTGGCACCCCCTTTACAGAACCAATCCTTGTTGCTCCACCAACTTTTGCCAATGCAGGCACCGCCTTTAGATCAACCGATAGACGGCCACCAGGAAGTTTCTTCACCGCTGTATTCGCTGCAGCGGGGACCTCACTTCCACCTAATGCGACAACTGCGCAAACACCAGCAATGAAAGAACGACGTGAGATTGGTTCCATTTTGATCCCTTACTTCAGCTTGCTATAAAGAGTTACATCAGCTGTTCCAAAAGCCAAGCCATCTGGCAATGAACCTGCTGGTAAACCCAATACAGATGCGATTGTTGCAGCTACTCCTGGAGCAAGTACCAATGTTGTACCTGCGTAGGCAGTTGTGCGCTGCTTTGCCTTCTTATCATTTGTGATCTTTGGCTTTGCTGTTGATGCATTGGTGATTGTCAAAATATCTACTTTTGCATCTCCTGCCTGAGGAACAGTTGCTGAAACAACACCCTTTGCTAGATCGATAACTGGATTTTTAAGTGTGAGGTATTGGTTGTTTGCTGTATTGAAGAAAATAATATTGCTTCCAACATGTTGAACACCAGCCTTATTTGCAGTTACTGGGATATGAAAAACAACCTGGCTGGTTGCCGCACTCAGATTGTCACCAATAACAGCAGAAGTTGCTCCACCTTGAACATAAAGAATTACTCCTGCTGCTTCAAGAGTTGATGCAACTCCTGCAGCGGTCTTCATGTGCGTCATGCTCTGACCTGGCTTTGCAGAATCTGCAAAGGCCACATTTGAGCCTAGAACTAAACCAATCACGGTCGCAATACTTACAAGTACTTTACGCATTCAATTTCTCCTTATTTCAATTTATTAAGTAGTAGTTTCATGGAAATTATTTCTTTACTTTGTGCAGATTTGATTGCCTTGGCAAGTGCCTTAGCCTCCGCATTTTTGGAATCAAAAATTAGATCAAGCATTTCAAGTGCCCCCTGATGATGCTTGATCATCAGTTGCAGGAATGTCCGATCGAACTGGGTTCCAGTCAGACGTTTCAGTGAAGCAAGTTCCTTCGTAGTTAACATGCCAGACATCTGCATATCGTGGTCCATGGTCATTGAAGAATCTGTCGCTTTCAGCCAATAAGCCAACTGTGACTTTTCGGTGCCTTGAAGGCTCTTTATCTGGTTAGAGAGTTTCAAAATTGCCTGGTTGCGACTCTTCTTGAGAGCGGTTTCCGACATAGAAATCGCTTGTTCATGATGCGGAATCATCATCTGTGCAAACATGATTTCATTCATGCCTAGATTTTGTAATGACTTTGCATGCGTCGAAGCATTAGCGCCACTTGGAATCAGAATGACTCCAACAGCCAACAATAAAACACTGATTTTTTTCAGCATAAAATTCCTTTCTCGTAGTTAATTTCTGGACGAGAGAAGAATTAGATGCGAATTATCCCCAACTGAAGATGATTTAAATTGAGATAACCCAGATTTTTAGACAGAAATAGGGGTACGTGATATCTCGGTAGAGAAAATCGCTTCGCCGTGAGCGTTGATCTAATCGCACGTGAGAAGCGAAGCAATAGCAAAACGATGAACCCGACCACAACACATATTTCACTGCTGAGCGTGCTTCCCACAGAGAAAAGGGTTTCTTGAGAATTTGAAGCAGCACTGGTGGCTATTTGAGGTGAATGGCTATGTGTGTGCCCTGCGTGGCTACTAACTGCCTCAGATTGGCTAGTCGGTTGCACCGTCGATGCAACATGGCAGTCAGGTGCTGCAGCAGCTCCTGTGCTAAAAAGAAGAAAAAGGGCAGCAAGAGGCACGGCTAGCCATCTGGCTTTCATACCCTTTAGCAACATTTTAAGAGTTTAAAGGTTAAGGAAGGGAAATTCATCTGAAAATTGGCGTGTCTCCAAACAAGCCTATGATCATGTCAAGTACCGCTCAAATAGATGCTACGGCTCCGATTAATTAATGAACGGTAGCGGGAATTAACGAAGCAAAGAATACCCGGCTGCTTGCACTGCTCTTTCGATAACATCCTCAGAAATTTCTAAATTTGATGTAATGATTGCATTCCCGTTGTCAGCACTTGCTGAGACTCCGATAACTCCTGGAATAGATAAAATCTCTTTGCTGACTCGACCTTCGCAATGTCCGCAGGTCATTCCCTTAATTGCAACACTCTTTTCTTCCATGTTCATCTGCTTCCTCTCAAGTCCTAACAATCTTAAATTCTTCACAAAAGATAATAAAGATCCACGATTAATATGTCCTTTGATGTCACCTGCATTCACATATCTCGCTTAGTCTAAAGTGGATAGTAC
>OFRA01000436.1_pt1 | contig 10953 bp, 10 predicted proteins | sample 1543001 | NCBI WGS metagenome assembly OFRA01 (sample SAMN07774221, study PRJEB24372) | wastewater metagenome | isolation source: Lake Maggiore Verbania | place: Italy: Verbania | collected 2015-12 | reverse complement strand
TCAACCAATACAGGCTCAGGCGGAGGCGGCGGCGGCGCTAGCGGAGGCAATGGAGGCAATGGAGGTTCAGGAGTTGTAATTTTTGCAGTTCCAGGAACACATACTGCTGCAAACATTCCAGGAACATTAACTTTTACGAGAGATGTAATTAATCGTGCAGGACACACTGTCTATCGGTTTACGGCGGGAACAGGAACAATTACCTTCTAGTAATTACTAGCATAATTTGCTATAATTAAAGGCATCACAGAAAAGAGTTAATATGCCATCATATCAGTATGAATGCCAAGAGTGTAAAGTTCAATATACTCATTTTAGAAGTATTAAAGAAGAAGATCCAGGTTATACCTGTGATACTTGTAGTTCCCCCCTCGTTAGATGGTATGGGATTTCTGGAACACGGACTCAAAAGAGATTACCTGAAGGTGATGATTTCATTTCATCACAGATGGATTTTTATGGGACGGATAACTGGAAAGAACACTATGCTACTTGGGATGTAAAACCAGATAGAGTATGAAAGGCTCAATTAGTAAGCTTTTAAAAGGCTTATAACCCTGAGAATGGTATAATTTAAAAATGCCAGGAAATACAACGCCTAAAACATTTAGATATCCGACATTAGATATGTCGCCCGATGTCCCAAGAGATCTTGGCTATTTAGCTACAGATATAGATAATTATTTAACAAACAATCCAGGCCCACAGGGTCCGCAAGGTCCACAAGGTTTGCAAGGCTTGCAAGGAATACAAGGCATTCAAGGACCCAAAGGTGACACTGGCCTAACAGGTTTACAAGGCAATACAGGTGCAGCAAGTACTGTAGCAGGTCCTCAAGGAAACCCTGGAGTTAAAGGTGATACAGGGTTACAAGGCCCACAAGGCGATACAGGCGCACAAGGTATACAAGGCATACAAGGCTTACAGGGCTTGCAAGGCATTCAAGGACTCAAAGGTGACACGGGAGCGGCATTAACAGTTCTTGGTAACTATCCAACAATGACTGCATTCAATGCAGCAAACCTAACGGGTGTAGCAGGAAGCGCATGGCTAATTCTCTCAACAGGTACACTGATGCTTTGGAACACAGTAAATAATACTTGGTTTGATGCAGGAGCTCTTCAAGGACCAACAGGACAAACAGGATTAACGGGTTTGCAAGGTCTACAGGGCATACAAGGTCCTAAAGGCGATCAAGGCGATCAAGGCGCACAAGGCCCACAAGGTCCGCAGGGAAACACAGGATTACAAGGATTACAAGGCATACAGGGAAACACAGGCTTGCAAGGTTTACAAGGACCACAAGGTTTGCAAGGTATACAAGGAACACAAGCAACTTTTTCTATTACTTCTGCAACACCACCAGCAAGTCCAGTAAATGGACAAGCATGGTTTAATTCAGATAACGGTAGAAGTTATACTTACTATGATTCATATTGGGTAGAAACTGGATCTTCTTTATCAGGTCCCGCTGGAGCACAGGGGATTCAAGGAATACAAGGAATTCAAGGCCCACAAGGCGTTTCAATAAATCTTAAATCTTCTTCTTTAACTGTAGCAGCACTACCTTCAACAGGAAATACTACAAACGATGCAAGAATTGTAGAAGCAGACGGAGATCTTTATGTATGGGGCGGTTCATCTTGGACATCTGCTGGCCAGATCGTTGGCCCACAAGGCCCACAAGGCCCACAAGGCCCACAAGGAATACCAGGTGCAGCAAGCACTGTAGCGGGTCCGCAGGGAATTCAAGGTCCTAAAGGCGATACGGGAGATCAAGGCATACAAGGAATTCAAGGTTTGACAGGACTAACGGGAAACACAGGCGCAGATGGCGCACAGGGCATACAAGGAATACAAGGCCCACAAGGCCCAGCGGGAGCGGGCGGAGGCACATGGAGCCTAATTGGATCTTACACATCAACATCAGGATTCTTTTCATCATTCACAGGTTTAGCAGGAGCATACAAAGAATTAATTTTAGATTGGCAAGGAGCAGCATGCACTTCAAACAATGCATCGCTTAACAATTCTTTAATAGTTAAAGTTAATGGCGACAACTCAAATTGGACAGGACAGAACGATTGGTACTATGCAGGTAGCGTAGCCTCTGCGGTATATTTGCCGCCAGAACCAATCACAACTTTTAGATATTCATCTGGTCAATTTCATATAAGAAATGCAAACAGTACAGGAACAAAACATTGGACCATACATGCCCAAGGTCTGGGTGCTGGATTTTTATACGGTACAACACAAACAATGCTTTCTGTTATGGGTTCTGGAACATACACAGGAGCTTCAGCAGTAAACACAGTTAACTTTCAAGTAGTTAATGAAACTTGGACGGCTGGAACTTGGAAGCTATGGGGGCTAGCATAAAATGAAAATAACAGAATATGATGTAGCACTTCAGCAGTTAGTAGAAAGAGATTTAACTCAAGAAGAAATTGATTCTATTAATGAAGCGGACGCTCAATCTAAATCTAGAATATCTGTAGAAACACAGGAGATATAAAATGGCAATAGATTTTCCAAATAGCCCAACAGTAAGTCAATCCTTTACTGCTGGTGGAAGCACGTGGATTTGGGATGGAATTGCTTGGACTCTTCAAAGAATTACAACTGGTGCTCAAGGACCACAAGGAGAAGTAGGCCCACAAGGCCCACAAGGCCCTACAGGACCACAGGGAACATCAATTAATGTTAAAGCATCAGTAGCAACCGTAGCCCTTCTGCCGTCCTCTGGTAATAGCGCAAATGATGCAAGAATCGTAGACGCAGATGGAGATCTTTATATCTGGGGAGGATCATCTTGGACTTCCGCTGGACAAATTGTAGGACCACAAGGCCCACAGGGCATTCAGGGTATTCAGGGAATTCAAGGACTGACTGGAGCAACTGGAGCATCTGGTGGAATAACTTTAGCAGTTACAAACTCAGGATCAGGTTCTTATACAATAAATGGATCAGCAAATCCAACTCTATCTTTTATTCGGGGACATAGATATGTAATTAATGTTAATGCCGTCGGACATCCGTTTTGGATTCAAACAGTTTCAGGTGCGTATAGCGCAGGAAATGTTTATACTACGGGAATAACATTATCTTCAGGAACACGGGATAATGGAACAATCATATTTGAAGTTCCTTTTAATGCCCCTCAACTTTATTATGCTTGTGAGTATCATTCATCAATGGCAGGATCTATTACGGTTTCTAATTTAGGTCCACAAGGAATACAGGGCCCTAAAGGTGACACAGGTGAACAAGGAATACAAGGAATACAAGGTTTAACTGGAAACACGGGCGCACAAGGCGGACAAGGTATACAGGGCATACAAGGATTGACAGGAGCTGCAAGCACAGTCCCTGGCCCAACAGGTCCAGCAGGAACAATATCAGTTGCTTCTACAACTACATTAGCTGCAGGATCAGCAGCATCTGTCACAAACAGCGGGACATCAACAGCAGCCGTTTTAAGTTTTGGAATACCGCAGGGGCCACAAGGAATTCAAGGTTTAACAGGAGCACCAGGAGAAACTTTCCCACCACAAACTGGGAATACGGGTAAATTTTTAAGTACAGACGGATCATCCCCAGTGTGGGCTACTGTAACAACTACGCCTGCAGCGGGATCAATTACAAATGCAATGCTTGCTAATTCATCTATTTCAATTAACAGCTCACCAGTAGCACTTGGTGCAAATATAAATCTTGCAACAACGGCATATTCAAATGGAACTAATACAGCAAACTCAAATAAAATATTCTATAACTCATCTGGAGTCCAGCCAACTGGTACTGCAGCAGGCGACCTATATATTTTCTTTTAGGATAACATATGACTATAAAAGTATATGATGGAACTACATGGCAAACACAAAAATCATTAAAGATTTATAATGGATCGGCTTGGTCACCCGCAAAAACAGCTTGGATTTATAACGGAACGACCTGGGTAATAAATTATCCAGAGTCTCCTCAAAATGTATCTGGGGCATCTATATCTACATTATCTGGAATATCAGGAAGAATTGGCTGTGTATATATTGCATCAGTAGGATCATGGAATTCAACCGATGCGTATATACCTACTTCTTATACATATCAATGGACAAGATCTGGAGTAGATATCTCGGGTGCAACAAATAATACATACACAACAGGCGCTGACGATGTAGAAAAAATAATAGGTTGCCGAGTGACAGCAATCAACCTTAGAGGAAGCACCCCTTCTTCAGCCACTACGGGACTTACAATGCTTACACAAGTTACATCTTTAACTGGAACAAATACAACACAAGCAGTTTCTATACCAACGGTTTCATTCAACCCAAATGGTTTAAGCTATAGCGGCTCGTGGAACTTTATTCAAAATGCAACTACCTATGAAACTACGTCTGGTGGAACCGCAGGATCACCTTCAGTAAACATACCTGGTAGAGCATTTAGCGGAACTGGAACTGCAGGAAATGCATCTTTTTCAGTAAGAGCGGTAAACACAACTAGAGTAATTTCTTTAAGTTGGCCCGCTGCAGTTGGTGCATCATCTTATGACCTTTATGTTAACGGATCAATGTACGTAAATGTTGGTAACGTAACAAATTATGCTTATAACCCACCAGATGATAGCGCTAGAAATTTTACTATATATCCCAGATCAACAACTATTCAGGGATACGGAGCATCAGTAGCGTCAACTATAGCAGCGCCAGCAACACGAAGCGACTACGGAACTGGTAGTGGAAATCTTGTTCAACCTAATGCAACTTCTCCTACATATGCAAGTGGATCTGCAAGCACTTCAAATTTATATGTATCTTGGGGCGGAGCAACAAATGCAACAAAATATAGAGTTTTTTGGACTACAGGAAGTTCAATAAATTTAGACCCAGCAGTTAGTTATGACTCACCAGAATGGACAGGAACTTCTGCTAGCTATAGCATTTCAGGTACTGAAGGAAATACATACTATTTTTTCATATCAGCATCTGGAGATAATAACAACTGGACACCATACGGAGCATACAAAGCTTCGGCTACAATTGCATATACTGCACCAGGCGCACCTAGCCCATCTACAAGTAGCATAACCCATAACTCATTCAATATTTCATGGTCGGCAGTGCCTGGAGCTTCATCATATAACGTAATGGTAGGAACGTATCCTGGAGGAGGAAACGTTGTAAATAGTTCTGGTAATACTGGTACTTCTTATCCCGTATCAAGCTTATCTGAAAGCACTCCCTATTACGTAACAGTAGCAGCATTTAAAAACGGGTACAACGCCTATGGCCCAGACGGCACAACTAGTGCAACTACAACAGCAAACCCTACAATCACATTTTACACTCCATCACAACCTTATTTCTATAGAAGCGGAACTCTTGTTAAATGGGGAATGGATAACGGCTCATGGTCTGGACCATTTAATCCATTTGGTATAGAGTGGCAAGTTGGAAATAATCAGTCATCTGGTAACATTTCTTCTGGAAATACAAAGACTTACAGCACTACATACAAAACAAGTGCAGGCTTACCTTACTCCTGGAATTATATTATAGGAAGCCATGCAGGTGATATTACAGCAACATCAAGCCCAAGATATCTGAGGTTTAGAATGTATGGGCAAAATACTGTAAACTATAACCTTGTTGATGGGCCGTGGTCAGCATGGTCAGATTAAGGAATATGTTATGATATCTAAAGAAGAAAAGATGTTTATAATAAACGGGTACCTAAAGAATATGGGCGCCGAAAAGATTATGTTAAATGATAGAATTACTCCTGAATCAACCCAGGAGGAAATTGCTGAAATAACCCTCAGCATAGAGTCAGTAGATCAAAAGATTCAAGCCATTGAATCTGAAAAAACAAAAATAGAAGAAGGAGAATAAAATGCCAACATACACAATTCTAACAAATGATGAGAAAGCAGCAATTGCTCAAGCAGAAATTAGAAACCTAGAGTATCAGATGTATACACTTGAAGTAAGACTTATTGCTGAAAATGCAAAGTCTGATCCAGACGATACAACTGTTTCAACACTAAATACATTAATTGCTGAAAAGCAAACACAAATAGCAGCACTTTAATAAAAAGAGGAGAATGGAATGTCATATAAAAATAGAGTCTTAAACGACTTTCCAAACTCATTTTATTTATTGGACGAGGTCCAGTCTGGTACCACTAATACATTTGCTGAACTGTTAACCCAGTATGCAACATATCAGGCTTTAAAAGACAGTGGTCTAACATACGGTCAAGTAAGCGGTGTAGAAATATATGATTACTCTGGTAGCTTAAATAACGGAACGGCTTCTTCCGCCTCTTCAAAACAAATAATGCCTTTAGTAACAGGTTCTGTAAGAGGAACTGAAGTTTTAAGCTCAACTCTAATTTCATATAATCCTAAAGGAATTGCCACAAAATACTACAAGGATAACTCTTTTTCAGTAGAGGCTTGGTGTGCACTTCCAGGATATAACGTAAGCGCAACAATCGTTGGAGACTCAGCAATAAATACTGGTATATTCTACCAAAATGGAAATATAGTATTTAAGGTGGGAGCCAATCAAGTTGAGGCTACTGTATCAAATTCCGAAGTAGTATATGTAGTAGGTATATTCCAGAGCAACTCTTTATCTCTATATATAAATGGATTACTTGCTGATTCAAAATCAATAGACTCTTACAAGTTCTCTAATGAAGTTGTGGAATTTAAAACAGGACCTTCCACTGGAAGGCTTGTAGTAGACTGCGTAGCATTCTATCGATATGTCCTTTCAGGGACACAGATATTAAATCATTATACTGAAGGAACTCAAGAAGTAAATATCTCTCAAATAGTTTCAGCAGACAATGGCTATCTTTTTAGTATGAACACAGAGTCTCTTAGACCTAAATTTATTTACTCATATCCCACATCTAAGACTTGGTCGGAAGTAGCAACGGGCGGGATTTCAATATCTGATGATAACTCTTATATCTATATACCAGAGACAGATACTGCAGCAACTGCATCATTTACATTTAACGATTATTTTATTGTCCCTAATTATCTAAATATAAATACTTCTCAAATCCACTGGAGCAATGATGTAAAGGGAATTCTTGTAGAAGCAAGCATAGATAATATAACTTGGCGGACATGTACAAATGGATCACCTTTGCCTTATATCAATAAGAACGATAATCAATTCTCACAGATTGTTTATTTAAGGATAACTTTATCATCTGCAGATACTAGTAGATATCTCCCAATCCTCAGATCCCTAGAAATAGCTTTCTATACTGACAAGAACTTCTATAGCGATAATTCAGGATACTATGTATCTTCAGCCTATGACTATTCCCTTCCAAAAGTAAATAGCAAGACCCTGTCCTATAACAGGAATAATGGATTGACTATGTATAACGGGCATGGGTTCTCATTGAATTCTATTCCCGCCGTTTCTTGCCTAGAACTTATATACACCCCACAGTATAACGAAAATGTACTATTCTCAGGGGCAGCTAAAAAGTACGAGTGGAGTAATACGGGGGCAGTAACAAAGACAGGCATATCCTCAATTTACGTAAATGGCATAGATAGAACGGCAAATACAAATGTATGGAACTTCCTAGTAGTAGATACCCCACATCATATTGTAATAAACTTTACATCTTCTGATACTTCGATCAAATTAAATCAAAATCAGAATGATACTAAGTCTGGCCTAGGCCATATGTATAACAATGTAGCGGTATATGAGAATAACCTATCCCTAAATACGATAGCAAATCACTACCTCCTATATACGGGCAATACGGTAAATCAGATAAATGATACTTCCTTATCCTTATTAGAGTCCGCTCTCGGTAACGATTTAACCCCATTCTTTTTAACCGTGGTAGAGCCAGAGTCAGTTAGCCTATAGTTTTGTCCAACTCTTGTACCAAACCCTAGACTTTAGCACGAAATAATGGTATGATTTATGTCTATGGATATCAATAAGGCTAAATATAAAATTAATGAAGAGGAATCAACCCTAGGCATATATGTCTGGGAGATGCCTGACGGCAGATGGATTGGAGATGATGATGGGAACTTTCTTTCAGTCACGTCCAAAAAAGGAAATAGATCCAACATCGATGCTCTGGCTAGAGAAGTTCGCTCGTTTGGCATATATGAAGGCGGGCCTAAATTTCTTTCCGCTAGAAGGAAAATTGACGATGAAGAGTTTGAGCACCAAAAGCAAAGACTCAATTGGGGACTAGTTCCTGACCCATATGATATTGGTAACTATAAGGACGAGATGAAGAAACTAGGTGGTTTAAGATGACAGCAGAATTCCTTAACGAAGATAGCTCAGAGCACATTGTTGATATATCAAATACAGCAGACTGGTTTTCTTTTAAGAAAGACGAAAAAAACAATGACCCATTTGCGGTAAACCTTGAGGAGATAAAGAAACTCAGAGGACTTGGTTCATCATTTAAACGCAGAATTAATAGAGAGTTCTCAAAGTCATTTACTGGCATTGAGCAAACAGGATCACAACAGAACTTACTTGCACAGGCTATAACTGGCTATGCAATGTTTGATCTTATTGAGCCTCCATATAATCAAGAATACCTATCAAAGGTATACGAGATTTCAACATATAACTATGCAGCAATTAATGCCAAGGTGGCTAATATTGTTGGCCTAGGATATGACTTTGTTGAGACAAAGAAAACAAACGATGCTTTTGATTCTATTACAGATGATAAGCAATTAGAAAGAGCCCGTAGAAAGTTAAACAAACTACGTCAAGATATGCATGCTTGGCTAGATACAACGAATGCAGAAGATACATTTACACAAACTTTAATCAAGGTCTACACAGACTATGAAGCAACAGGAAATGGCTATATTGAAGTAGGTAGAACAACAGGCGGAAACATTGGATACATTGGACATATTCCAGCAAAGACAATGCGTGTTCGCAGACTAAGAGATGGCTTTATTCAGCTACTATACGGCAAGGCTGTATTCTTCAATAACTTTGGAGACACTGAAACAGAGAACCCAATTGCTGGTCAAGAAGATCGTCCAAATGAAATTATTCATTTTAAGAAGTATACTCCGATGAATAACTATTATGGTATCCCAGACATCATCGCTGCACAGGTAGCCCTTGCAGGAAATGAATTATCTGGTCGATACAACCTAGACTACTTTGAAAACAAAGCGGTTCCAAGATATATTATTACAGTAAAGGGAGCAAAGCTTTCTCCAGAGTCAGAGCGTAAATTGCTTGAGTTTTTCCAGGTCGGATTAAAGGGAAAGAACCACAGATCTCTATATGTCCCACTTCCAGCAGACAGCCCAGACTCAAAGGTTGAATTTAAAATGGAGCCTATTGAGGCGGGAAATCAAGAGGGCTCATTTGAGAAATATCGTAAATCAAATAGAGACGAGATCCTATTGGCCCACCGTGTACCAATTAATAAAATTGGAACTCCAGAGGGTGTTAATTTAGCAGTTGCTCGTGATGCGGATAAAACATTTAAAGAGCAGGTTTGCCGTCCAGCCCAAATGACACTTGAGAAAAAAATAAATGCAATATTTGATGAAAAGACAGATGCCCTTAGTTTAAAGTTTAATGAATTAACTTTGACCGATGAGGATACCCAGTCTAAAATTGATGAAAGATATTTGCGTATGCAGGTAATTACCCCTAATGAAGTTAGAATTAGAAAGGGTATGATTCCACTTGATGGCGGAGACGACATGGTTGATTTAAAAGGCCAAGACGCCGCAGAACAAAGAGCCCAAGCAGGAAATACCAGACAAAGATCTCAAGACCGTCAGGCAGCCGCCCCAGATATTGATGGGGAAGGCAGAAATGCTAAAGGCGACGGAAGACAGGTTGACTAAGTCCACTCAACTGTTATTTGCTTTATAGTCTATAACCCTATAAAATTAAGCATATGAACATTGAAAAGTCTTTATGGACCTCTAACGGCAACGTTATTAATTTGTCGGTACCTTTCACTAAGGTTAACCGTGAAAAGAGAACCGTATCTGGATTTGCAACCCTAGACAATGTTGATCAGACTGGTGATGTTGTAACAGCAGAATCAAGTCTCAAGGCATTCGAAAGTTTCCGTGGAAACATTCGTGAGATGCACGGATCAAATGCAGTAGGCAAGATGGTCTCATTTAGACCAGAAAGCTTCTATGACCCAAAGGCAAAAGAGTTCTTCAACGGAGTTTATGTAGATGCATACATTTCAAAAGGCGCTCAGGATACTTGGGAAAAAGTTCTAGATGGAACTCTATCAGGATTCTCAATCGGCGGAAAGATTCTTGAGTCAGATAATGAAGTTAACAAGGCGAACGGTAAGACCGTAAGATTTATTAAGAACTATGAACTAATTGAACTTTCTATTGTTGATTCACCAGCAAATGAACTTTGTAACATTCTTTCTATTCAGAAAGTAAATGGACAATACATTGCAAAGGGAATTGCAGTAGGTGTAGTAACTGAAAATATATTTTACTGTGCAGACAGTGATTCTGTTTTTATCTCAACAGATAAAACATACGACTCTCCAGTATCTGGAAAGCCAGCGGAGTTAATAGGATGGGTTGAAAGCTCAGACGTTAATAAAGCAAAAGAGATAGATAAGATTCTTGATGCATATAAGCATTCAAGATTTACGTTGCCTGAAACACAAACAATTGCAAAACAGGCAAACGCAGAAGGAGGTAATGAAATGTCAGATAATACAGAAAACGTAGTTGTCGAAGATGTTGCAGCAGAGGCACCAGCCGAAGCAGTAGCAGCAGAAGCAGCCGTTGAAGATACAGCAGTAGTTGCAGATGATGCAGCTCCAGCTGAAGCTCCTGCAGAAGCAGTAGCAGAAGACGTTCCTGCCGAGACTCTGGAAAAAGCAGCCGAAGTATCAGAAGATAAGGT
>OFRA01000434.1_pt1 | contig 11005 bp, 9 predicted proteins | sample 1543001 | NCBI WGS metagenome assembly OFRA01 (sample SAMN07774221, study PRJEB24372) | wastewater metagenome | isolation source: Lake Maggiore Verbania | place: Italy: Verbania | collected 2015-12 | reverse complement strand
TGGGATTTTTTTGCTTATTTATCTGTCGCACTTTCCGACAGAGGTAAATCTACCACACCCTAGATATATAGGGAAAATCGGCTATTGAACCCCTGCTTTTGCAATCGCTAACTTCATGGCGCTAAAGCCGGAAGCTATTGATTGCAGCTGGTCAATCTCATCCTCACCACCTGCATAAAGAACCATTACTGAAGGTCCAGCGCCAGAGACAACTGCTGCAAGTCCTGCTCCTCTTAACTTATCAACTAGCGCAATCGTTTTTGGCATCGCTTGTGCTCGGTAACTTTGGTGTAATAAGTCTTCAGTGGCTGTAAATAATAAATCAGGTCGCTCAGCTAACGCATGCACAAGCAATGCTGTTCTAGCTGAGTTTAAAACTGCATCCTGATGAGGGATGCTCTCTGGCAATAACTTTCTAGCCTTTGCAGTTGCTAATTGATTATCTGGCACCAATAGAAGCGCTTTGATTCGATCATCAACTTTAAGACTTACTGCTTTACCAATATTTGTATTTGATCCATCATTATTAGTCTTTGATTCAACCCAAGCAATTGTGGCGCCACCATAAAAGGCAGCTGCAACATTATCTGGATGTCCTTCTAACTCAGTTGCTAACGTAATCAAATCATCATCACTCATATATTGCTCACCAGTTAAAACTAAAGATCTTGCTAGTGCTAAACCTCCAACTATGGCACTTGCTGATGATCCAAGCCCTCGGCCATGAGGAATTACATTTAGAGCTCGAAGTGCAATACCTCTTGGCTTGCCGCCCATATGTTCAAACCCACGAAGCATAGATTTGATAACTAAGTTTTTAGAATCTTTTTTTACTTCATCTGCGCCTTCACCAGTTACATCAACATCAAATGTTTCATCATCTAAAACCTGTGCGGCATATCGATCACGAAGTTCTAGCGCTAATCCAAAGCAATCAAATCCTGGACCAATATTTGCACTAGTTGCTGACACGCTGATCTGTGCCATAGTTGCTTTAAAGGTAAGACCGCTTGCGTTGCGTTTAGATGCCATTATTTAAGTCCAATTACTTTGGCCGCTTTTTTAACATCAACTGGAATAACAATTGGTTTGGCTGAGGAGTTTAAAACCCACTGAACATCCTTTAAGCCATTGCCAGTCACTGTAACCACAATGGTTTTATCCTTTGGCAGTTTTTTAAGTGCTTTCAATTTAATTAAGCCTGCAATTCCCGCCGCACTTGAAGGCTCAACAAATATGCCCTCTTTTGCTGCGACCAAACGATAGGCACTTAGAATTTCTTTATCTGTTACAGAATCAATTAATCCCTTTGAGCCAACTTGAGCAGCAACTGCTTGATCCCATGATGCGGGATTTCCAATTCGGATTGCGGTTGCAATTGTTTCTGGATTCTTAACAATTTTATTTTTTACAATCGGCGCAGCTCCTGCTGCTTGAAATCCCCACATCATCGGAAGTGATTTAGACATTCCCGCTTTTTTATACTCTTGATAGCCCTTCCAATAGGCAGTGATATTTCCAGCGTTACCAACTGGCATCGCATGGATGTCTGGTGCAAATCCCAACATATCAACAACTTCAAAAGCTGCAGTTTTTTGTCCTTCAATTCGATATGGATTAACTGAGTTAACTAGTGAAACTGGGTAATTTTCAGATAGCTGTCTAGCCAGCATTAAGCAATCATCAAAATTTCCTTTTACCTGTAACAACATTGCGCCATGTGCAATTGCTTGCGCTAATTTGCCCATTGCAATTTTGCCTTGTGGAACTAGCACAACTGGTTTCATCTCAGCTTTGCTTGCATAAGCTGCCGCACTTGCACTTGTGTTTCCAGTTGATGCACAAATTACTGCCTTAGCGCCATCTTCGGCTGCTTTAGATATTGCCATCGTCATACCGCGATCTTTAAATGATCCAGTTGGGTTAGTTCCCTCAACTTTTAACCAAACTTGATTTCCTAACATTTCAGATAAGACACATGCATAAACAAGTGGTGTGCCACCCTCGCGCAGTGAAATAACTGGAGTTTGATCAGTTACAGGTAGCCAACGACGATACTCATCAATTACTCCCCGCCACTGGTGCGCGCCTTTTTTTCCAAATAATCCCATTACATTGCACCTTCAACTCTAAGCACACTTGCAACATCAGTTACTGCGGGTAGATTACTTAAATCTTTAACGGTGGCAGAAAGTGCTGACTCTGTTGAACTATGAGTCATAACAATTAATTCAGCTTTATCACCAGCACCAGTTTGTCTAACAGTTTGAATTGAAACACTATGAGCGGCAAAGACATGGGCAACAGACTCTAAAACACCTGGTTTATCAGCCACATTTAATCTAATTAAATACTTAGTTTTTGTTTGGCCAATTGGTGCAATTTTTAGGGATGCGTAATCACTCTCTTTTGGACCAATTCCACCTGAAATTTTATGACGGGCAATAGCAACTAAATCACCTAGTACCGCACTTGCTGTTGGCTCACCACCAGCACCTCTGCCATAGAACATCATTTGACCAGCAGATTTTGCCTCTACGAATACCGCGTTGTATGACTCTCTAACTGATGCAAGTGGATGATTGCGAGAAATTAAAGCTGGATGCACTCTTACCGAAATTTCACCAGCAGCAGTCAATTCGGTAATTGCTAGTAACTTAATTACCATCTCCATGGCTTTGGCTACTTTGACATCAGTTGCTGTTATTTTTGAAATTCCTTCACGGTAAACATCTTTATCTGTAACTCGGGAGTGAAATGCTAAGCCCGCTAAAATTGCTGCTTTATCAGCTGCATCAAAACCTTCAACATCCGCAGTTGGATCAGCTTCTGCAAACCCTAAATCTTGTGCCTGCTTAAGCGCGTCAGCAAATGCAGTGCCACTTTCATCCATCTTGGTAAGTATGTAATTTGTAGTTCCATTTACAATTCCCATAATCCTTACAACTTGATCGCCAACTAATGATTCACGAAGTGGTCGCAAGATTGGAATCGCGCCAGCAACCGCTGCTTCATAATACAAATCAACATTTGCCTTACTTGCTGCTTCATAAAGCTCTGCGCCATCTTTGGCTAGTAATGCCTTATTAGCAGTAACAACTGATTTACCATTTTTTAATGCAGTTAAAATCAATTCTTTTGCAGGTGAGATGCCGCCAATAACTTCAATGATTAAATCAATGCTTGGATCATTAACAATTGAGTTAGCGTCTGTGGTAATTAAATTATCTGGTACTCCATCGCGTTTTACTTTGGCATCTCTTACAGCCACCTTCACTAATTCAATTTGTGCTCCAGCACGTGAAGTTAGATCTGCTTTATTTGCGACCAACAAGCGGGCAATCTGAGAGCCAACTGTGCCGCAGCCAAGCATGCCGACTTTAAGAGATTTCATTGGAGAAGTATCTCAAACTTATGACAGTTGCCGTGGCGCTTGAATTACATCCAGATTTAGCAAATCATCCTCATTTTCTCTGCGTAAAATCTCTCGAGCAGTGCCATTTATTACTGCAATCACAGATGGCCTTGGCATATGGTTGTAATTGCTAGCCATGCTTCGACCATATGCACCAGTTGCTGGAATTGCCAATAGGTCACCAGCTTTTACATCCTCTGGCATGTTGATTTCAGAAATCAAGATATCCCCACTCTCGCAATGCTTTCCTACGATTCGAGAGCTGATTGCATTTGCTGATGAATTTCTATTTGCTAAAAATGCTGAATAGGTCGCGCCATAAAGTGCTGGCCTTATATTCTCACTCATTCCACCATCTACTGAAACATAACGGCGCTTTGCGCCATTTTCTAAGGTAACTGACTTAGTTGTTCCGACCATATATATGGTTGTTGTTGTTGGACCAACAATTGCTCGGCCTGGCTCAATTGAAATTTTAGGAACGGAAAGTTTTGCCTTTTCGCATTCTGATTTAATCACCTTCGCAATTGCGGGAATAACTTGTGCTGGTGAAATCGCACTTTCATTCTTTGTGTAAGCGATTCCATATCCACCACCTAGATTTAACTCAGCTAACTCCTTTGAATACTTATCTCTAAAGGCAACCAAGACTGCAACTAATCTTTGTGCTGCTAATTCAAATCCTGATACTTCAAATATTTGTGAGCCAATATGGCAATGAATACCGGCCAAGTTTAAGGAACTTTCTGTCATGCATTTATCAATTGCGATTTGCGCATCCCCTGATGCAATCGAAAATCCAAACTTCACATCCTCATGAGCAGTTGAAATGAACTCATGGGTGTGTGCATCAACACCGGGTGTGAGCCTTAAATAAACCTTCTGGACTTTCTTTAAATCTGATGCAATCTTTACTACCCGCGATAATTCATCAAAGGAATCAATCACAATTGTGCCAACACCATTTTTTACTGCAGTAGTTATTTCAGCTTCAGACTTATTGTTTCCGTGAAATTCAATATCACTTACTGGAAAATCAGCTGCAAGGGCAACGGCTAATTCCCCACCGGTACAAACATCTAAGCCAACTTTTAACTCTTTAAGCCACTTTGCAACCTCAACACAGATAAAGGATTTAGCCGCGTAATAAAGCTTGCCCGAACCAAATGATTCATTTAGCGCTGCTTGCCAAGCTTTAGTTCGCAGAAAAAAATCATCTTGGTCTAATACAAATATGGGCGAGCCATACTCTTTGACTAGTTTTTCAGCAGAGCAGCCAGCGATAGAAAGTGCGCCACCATATTGATTTTCACCTGTGAATTTTAAGTTTGATGAAAAAAGTGAGGTTGGGTAATTAGTTGTCATTACATTCTCTCCGGGGCATTAACACCAAGTAAATCTAAACCATTACTGATTACTTGCGCAGTTGCCATTGAAAGGCAGGCGCGGGCTGAGTTTAATTTGGTTGGTTTTTCTTCACCCAATGGCAGTACCCGACAATCATTATAAAAGCGGTGATACTGCGCAGCTAAATCTTCAATGTATCGAGAAACTCGATGAGGTTGACGCGCGAAGGCGGCGGCGGCAACTATTTTTGGGTACTCAGCAAGTAAGCCAATTAATTCGCGCTCACGCTCATGAACTAGTAACTCTGGTGAATAAAACTTCAAGCCGTAATCAATACCAAGATCTTTAGCATTTCGTAGCACTGCGCAAATTCGTGCATGTGCGTATTGAACGTAATAGACCGGATTATCGTTGGTATTTTTCTTAAGTAAATCCACATCCATAACCATTGGCGTATCGGTTGGATATCTAATCAATGTGTAACGAGCAGCATCAATTCCAACTTTTTCTACTAACTCCTCTAACGTAATAATTGTGCCAGCGCGCTTGGAAAGCTTTAACTCTTGGCCACCCTCAATGATTTTTACCATCTGACCAATTAGAGCTTCAATATCTTTCTCAGGATCATCACCAGCACATGCTGCAATTGCTTTTATTCGACCAACATATCCGTGGTGATCTGCTCCCAGCATGTAGATACACAAATTGAATCCACGTTCTCGCTTACTAATATAGTAAGCAGAGTCAGATGCAAAGTAGGCAAATGATCCATCTGATTTAATCATTACTCGATCTTTATCATCACCAAAATCTGTTGTCCGCAGCCAGACGGCGCCTTCTTCTTCGTAAACATGTCCATTAGATTTCAATTTATCTAATGTGTGATTAAAAAAGTTATCTTCATACAAACTTCGCTCAGAAAACCAAGTATCAAAGTGAGTGCCAAAATTTTCCAAAACCTCACGTTGCAGATCTAGTTGCAATTTATAGCCAGCTTCTCGAAACGCAACCATCCCTGATTCTTCATCTAACTTAGTAAATTCTGGATTTTTCTTAATGATTTCATTTGCCAAATCAGCAATGTACTCACCGTGATAACCATTTTCGGGACGATCAATACCAAGTGCGGCCGCCCGAAGGGATTGGCCAAATAAGTCCATCTGATTTCCGCGGTCGTTAACATAAAATTCTCTACTTACCTGCGCGCCAGCTGCTGATAAAACTCGACCAAGTGAGTCACCAACCGCTGCCCATCTTGTGTGACCCAGATGAATTGGTCCTGTTGGATTTGCGCTAACAAATTCAAGATTTATCTTTTTTCCAGCAAGTGATTCACCTTGACCATATTTTTTACCAGCAGTTAATATCTCGATTATTACGCTGCCTTGGCTAGCACTTTCTAAAGTTATATTTATAAAACCAGGACCTGCAATTTCAACTTTGCTGATTCCGGCTGGTACTAAGAGATTGTTTTCGTTAAGAGTTTTAACAATCACCTCTGCTATCACCCGTGGTTGCAGATTGGCAGCTTTAGCCAGTGTTAACGCAATGGAGGTTGCATAATCTCCATGATCACGATTTTTCGGTCGATCTAAAATAATTTTTTCTGGGATCTGACAGTTAATTAAACCTGTCTTTTCGGCTAATTCCAGCGCGTTTAAGATTGCCAAAGCGACCTTACTTTGCACTGAATCTGCACTCATTTGAGCAAGGCTACCCGCTTACCCTTACTAAAGGTCGTTGGGTTTTGGTGATGCCGCCACTTACGCCGTAATCTTTCCCCCTCACTCAAGTAATAAATGCGGGAGTGGTGAAATGGCAGACACGCAGGTCTTAGGAACCTGTGCTTCGGCGTGTGGGTTCAAGTCCCACCTCCCGCACCAGTTGTAATTAATTTGTAGGTAGGGAAGGCTAAGGACATGGCTGAAAAGAATTTTCTTAGTTGGGTTGGCTTTAAATCTGAGGTTGAAGATAAAGCTGCGCCCACTCAAAATGCATTAGAGCGAATTCGTGAACTTGAAAGTCAGTTAAATGATTTGCGCTCACGTCGAGATATCACTGGCTTAAGCCGCGAAGAGTTTGAAATTCTGGCAACAGAAACTGCAATGAGCATGATCAAATCTGCTCAGCAACGCGAAGCAAAAGCTAATTCAGCCGCTCAAAAGATTATTAATGAGACCAGTCGCAATACAAAAGAGAAGTTAGAAGCTGCAGAAGCTAAAGCAAAAAGCATTTTATCTTCTGCTGAATCACGTGGACGTAAATACATTTCAGCGGCTGAAGATGATGCTGCCGATTTAGTACTCGCCGCTGAAGGTGAAGCGGATGAAGTTTTAAATCAGTCTGCTAAAGATGCTTCTCAAATTACATCAGCGGCAAAGCGGGACGCTCAAAAATTAATTACTGATGCAGCTAGAAATATTGTTGAATACCGCTCTTGGCTATCTTCAGCAATATCTGAGGCTGAGCGCTTACACCGTGCCCAAAACTCATCTTTAAATGCTGCTGAACAAGCAATTCAAGAATCCCGACAAAAGTTACGTCATGCCTTTGATCGCCTTTCTCAATTACAAGCAGATATCAATGCAAATTTAGATGGAGAGAGTAAGCCGGTCGGCAAAGTATTTGTTGCAGGTGCTGGTAAAAAAGCTGCACAAGCTGCTGCTAGAAAACAAAAGGCGGCAAATAGTAAGAAGCCAGCCAGCAAAAAGAAATCGAAGTAACTCTTAAACCGGGGTTAACAATGCTTAACTTTTTGGCATTGGAGAATTTAAAATGAGTTCAAAGAATTCCACAGGTAAAATCGGCGTCAAACATATTTCCTCCATTGATGGCTTGCGTGCAATTGCCGTCACTGCCGTTGTTTTGTATCACTTAGGAATTTCCTGGATACCTGGTGGATTCTTAGGAGTCGATCTTTTCTTTGTTATCTCTGGCTATGTAATCACACGTTTGATTTTAGATTCAATAAATCAATCTAGCGCCCTTGATCTTCGAGCTTTTTATGCAGCAAGGCTTAGACGAATCTATCCAGGTTTTCTATTTATGGTTATCTGCACCATTATTTTTATTGGCGTATGGGCGCCAGAGGCGATTAAGAGATTTCTATCTGATCTTCCTTATGCATTAACTGGCAGTATAAATTGGCTGCTAGTTGCTCGCCATCAAGATTACTTTGAAACCGTAGGCCGGCCGCCACTATTACAACACACCTGGTCATTGGCAGTTGAGCTGCAATTTTATTTAATTTGGCCAATCATTTTATTAACAGTTCTAAAGTACTTTGGAAAGAAGAATATCGCCAGGATTGCCTTGATAATCGCTATGGTTTCTGGAACAACATTGTTTTTTGTTTCACTTCAGTTAGACCAAGCAAATGCTCAGCAAATTAGTCATATTTACTTTGGAACAGACACTCACTCACTAGGACTTTTCTTAGGCTCAGCACTGGCTGTCTCATGGATACCGCAAAACTTAAGTGCTGATATCGAAAAGCGTGCACAAGATGTAATTGATGGAATCGGTGTTGTTGGCCTACTCGGATTGATATCAACATTCTTATTTATTGAAGAATCCAATGCAAGTTTGTATCGAATCGCATTCCCATTGGCTGGCATTTTTGGTTGTTTAGTCATTATTTCTCTAGTCCATCCCGCTTCAAGATTTGCGCCACTAATTAGTACCGCTCCTTTCCGTTGGATAGGCCAGCGCAGTTACGGTATTTACATATGGCACTGGGTGATATTTCAAGTTACTAGGCCTTCCGTTGATTTATCTGGACAAACATGGGCGTTATATCTGGCACGAGTTTTATTAGTTTTAGCCTTAGCTGATATCTCACTTCGTTGGGTTGAGATTCCCTTTAGACAAGGATTAGTTCAAGACTGGTTTAGGGGTATGAAGTACCGATCAGCCAAGGTGCAATTGCGCCAAAAGATTTCAGTTATATCTTCAATAATTATTGTGCTCGCCATTACCTCATCTATCTCAGTGCAAGCAATCAATAAATCAGATGAAGTTGCTAATCAAATTTTGCAGCAAAATACACAAGAGCAACAAACTCAAGATGATTTAGGCAGTACTACTGGTTTATGGGTAACTGGCGACAGTGTGATTTTAGGAATTAGAAGTAAGTTGGAAGCAAAGGAGCATATTTCACTTATTAATGCTCGAGTTGGCCGACAAGCACCAGAGTTATTAGCTGTGATGCGAGTAGATCAAAGCTCTGTCCCATCTTCACCAGTGGTCTTTAACTTAGGTAATAACAATGCTTTATCTGAAGCGACGGTCGTTGAAATATTTGAGATTGTGAAAAATCAGCCGCAGGTAATTGTTGTAAATACAGCAGTTCCTAGGGCGTGGAAAGATTCAAACAATGAGATTATTTCTAGAGTTGCATCAAGGTATTCAAATGTAAAAGTTGTCGATTGGGATCGCATCTCAAAAGGTCGTCCTGAATTATTTGCGCCAGATGGCGTTCATTTAAGTCCGTCAGGTTCAGATGTTTATGTTGATTTAGTTGTGAGTGTATTAGTTAAAACTTCAGCTTAAATAAAAACGGCCCTTAAAAAATTAAGGGCCGTTAGAATTTTGTTATGAATTAAGACCAGCTACCTGGCAATCCATGAACTTTTCCTTCTGAAACAACACCATCTGAGTAAACAGTTGAGACTTTTACTTGTACCCAACCTGTTGAATCATTCTTGGTGATTTGTTGCTTAAATTGAGTTGCTGGAACTGTTGCAACTAACTTCCACTCGCCTGCGCCATTATCGCGAAGTTCGATGTTGTAGCCAGTAATTCCTTCAGAAGCTGCTGGTGCTTTCCAGTTAACTGTTGCACCGGTTGCGTTATAAAGTGAAACGATTCCTACTGGCGCCTCATGTGCAGCAAGTGGTGCACCACTTGGCTCCGCACTTGGTTGCTCAGTTGGCGCAGCACTCTCTGAAGCCGCTGGAGTTGGTGTAACAGTTGTTGATTCAGAGGATGAATTCTTTGAAATAACAGCTACTGCCAAAATAAGAATTCCTAAGACAACAGCGATCATGATTCCTTTTGAAGAACCAGTGTCCTTACTCTTAGTATTTTTTGAAGAGTATGAAGAACCAGATGTTGGTTTTGGAGTTGTTGAAATTGTTGATACTGAAGATCGAGATGATCCGCTTACAGGTACCGCTGGAATTGAGTAGCGAACCTTTGCGCGAGATGATTTCTTAGCACTCTTCTTTGCACTTCGCTTTGCAGTTGTGCGCTTGGCACTCTTTTTTACGCTGCGCTTAGCAGAACTTTTCTTTGCTGCAGATTTCTTTGCAGCTTTCTTCTTTGCGGCCACTTAAAACTCCTTAAATTTCGGCACTAGCTAAATCTTGCTTACTAGCAGAGTGAGGTTTGATGTTATTTCCTTAGGGAAGGATGCGATAAGGATACAACACTCAGATTGCCAATTATTGAGATGAATTGCCAACAATTAAAGGTTTGAAAGCAAAAAGGGGGTCATTGCCCGAAAAGCAATACCGCGATGACTAACCTCATCCTTCACCCCTGGCGCAAGTTGTGCCAACGTTTGATCAAATCCAGTTGGTTTAAATATTGGGTCATAACCAAATCCACCATCACCAAGTGGTGCCAAAACTATCTCACCAGGCATCACACCTAACTCCTCTTTTTCGATAGCTAGAGCATCTCTACTTGGTTTATAGAACGCAACTACCGCCTTAAATTGTGCTCCCCGTTTTTGCGCTGGCACATCTTTTAATTGTGCTAAAACTTTTTCAATATTCATCCGATCTCGCTCACGACTATCTTCACCTTCATATCCGGCCCACCTGGCTGAATAAATTCCAGGATCACCTTCCAGTGCATCAATAAATAAACCACTGTCATCAGCTAGGCAAGGAAGTTTGGTAAAGATCGAGATGGATTTTGCTTTTAACTTCGCATTCTCACTTAAGGTTTTACCGCTCTCTTGCACCTCAGGCATATCTGGAAAATCAGCTAACCCTAAAACCTTTATTGATTGTGCATGTTGGTTAAGTAAGCGTTCAAACTCAACAATCTTGCCCTTATTTTTTGTCGCTAGTACCAGCTGTCGCATCGCTTAAAAAGTTACTTAGCTAAAGCAGCTATTTGTAATTTAGTTAGTTGAGCGCAACCTGCTGCGCCAAGATCTAGCAATTGATTTAATAGCGAGCGATCAAAGGGTGCACCCTCTGCCGTTCCTTGTACCTCGATAAAATTACCATC
>OFRA01000433.1_pt1 | contig 11011 bp, 9 predicted proteins | sample 1543001 | NCBI WGS metagenome assembly OFRA01 (sample SAMN07774221, study PRJEB24372) | wastewater metagenome | isolation source: Lake Maggiore Verbania | place: Italy: Verbania | collected 2015-12 | reverse complement strand
TGAAGGGTCAATAAGCTCAAACTGCTGGCCACAGTGGTTCCTTAGCTCGCCTAAAACCTTGGAAGTTTGGGCATCCGTTCCTACAGCGAAAAGGATGAGGCCCTCGGCGCTAAAACCCAGCGCTTGGGCTATTCTGTAGGCCTCTTCTTCTGAAATAAATTTCTTCAATGAACTAGATAGACCCTCCTTGCCCCACTTAATATAAGGCAGGCCTCCGGCCCCTAAATGCTTAGCCTGTTCTTCGAGAAGATCAAGTTGCTTTCGAGACAGATTACCCGCGAGTGTCCCCGAAAAACCTAGGGCTCTTACACGACGCAGTCCTTGGCTTTCAGTTGCATTCTTAAAAATCTTAAATTCAGAATTAACAAAAAAACCTGTCACATCTAGAATGCGATTTTCAAATCTTAAGTCAGGTTTATCTGAACCATAAAATTCCATCGCATCTCGATAGGTTATTTGAGGTATGGGAGTATTTACCGTGCGTCCTACCATGGCCGAGAGACGAATCATGAGTTTTGAAATCACGTCTTGGATATCTTCTTGATTGATAAAGCTCATTTCCACATCGACTTGGGTAAATTCAGGTTGGCGGTCCGCCCTGAGATCTTCGTCCCTGAAGCATCGACAAATTTGGAAGTATCTTTCAAAGCCAGAAACTTGAAGTAATTGCTTGAAGAGTTGAGGGCTCTGGGGGAGCGCAAAAAATTCTCCCGGATGAACACGACTCGGAACGAGGTAATCTCGTGCGCCTTCTGGTGTTGATTTCGTTAAAATTGGTGTTTCGACTTCAATAAAATCATTCTGTCGAAAATGATCACGAATAATGTGAGACATCTCGCTTCGAAGCCATAAATTCTTTTGAAGTGAGCTCTTGCGTAAATCCAAGTAGCGATATCGAAGTCGGAGTTCTTCTCCTGCAGGTTCTTCCCCGTCTTCAATGGGAATTGGAGGTGTCAGCGACGAATTCAGGATCTGCAGATCAAGGATTCGAACTTCAATTGCACCTGTGACCATTTCTTCATTGGGACTCTTTCTTAGTTCAACGGTACCTTTGACCGATAGCACAAATTCACTTCGTACAGATTTTAAGGTGCGCAAAAGGTCAGATGAAATCGTCGTTGTGTCCGCAGTAAGTTGGATGAGGCCCCATCGATCTCTCAAATCGATGAATATTAAAGAACCGAGGTTGCGTACCCGACGAGCCCACCCTAGCAAATGCACGGTCTCGCCTACGTGAACGCGAGATAAATCTCCATTTCGGTGAGTGCGTTGCATTGACTGTTTTGGTGGTTTGGCCATTCCAACCCTCTAATTTACAAGAATAAAGGCTTCAGCATAGAAGTGCATTACTTATATGCTGAAGCCTTTCCGTGTAGAGACTTGAAGGTTAGAAAATGCGAGTTTACTTTAGATTATTCTCAAAAAGTTTGAAGATACGCTTGTACTCATCTGCCCAACTGGTGGCTTCACGAAAACCATGGTCTTCAGCTGGATAGAGGGCCAATTCCCAATTTTCTTTGCGAAGTTCGATCAGTTTCTGCGCCAAACGCACACTGTCTTGAAAATGGACATTGGTATCGATAACCCCATGGCAAATCAGCAGAGCACCACTGAGCCCCTGAGCATGATAAATAGGCGAGCTGCGTCGGTAGGCCTCACTTTCTTTCTGGGGCTCCCCTAGAATATTGGAGGTGTAGCCATGATTGTAATGTGCCCAATCTGTGACTGGGCGCAAAGCAGCGCCAGCTGCAAAGACGCCAGGCTGTGTAAACATAGCCATCAATGTGATGAAACCTCCGTAGCTTCCGCCATAGATTCCAATACGTTTAGGATTTACTTCGAATTCTGAAGTAATCCAGCGAGCCGCATCAACCGCGTCATCCAGATCTTTGCCTCCCATGAAGGTGGAAATGGCCGTTCGCCAGTCGCGCCCATACCCGGAAGACCCTCGGTAGTCGATATCGAGAACCAAATAACCGCGCTCCATCAAAAAATGATGAAACATGTACTCTCTAGGATAGGTGGACCAACCTTTGTGTGCATTTTGTAGATAGCCAGCTCCATGGATGAAGAGCACGGCTGGTCCACCTGCCTTCCACTGAGCGGGTTTATAGAGTCGGACCGGGACTCGAGCCCCATCCCGGGCCGGAAAGGTAAGTACGGGTGGGACGACCCATGGGCGATTCTCAAAATCATTCGACATAGACTTTGTAATCTGAATGGGAGGTTTGTTGGTTTCTAAATTCTCTATAAAAATTTCAGGGGGACGATTGGCCGACGAAAAAAGATCAGCCATCATTTTTCCATCGGGAGAAATGTAGGGTTCATGAAAACCTGTGCTTTTTGTTAATGGAAGCCGAGGCCCGCCATTAACGGATAAGAGGTAAGCGTGTTTTTCTCCATGGTGTTTTTCATTAGTGACTAATAAAAAATCCTTTTTATTAGGCATGAGGGTGGCAGATTGGACTTCCCATGGACCGCTCGTGAGCGCCACTGGCTTCCCTCCTCGATAAGACATACGGTAGAGATGAGCCCAACCGCTTGACTCCGTTTCAAAATAAATATCTTCGTTATTAATCCAACCCAAGACGAAAGCCCCAGGTCCTCCGACCCAAGCCTTATCGTGATGACTATAGAGAACGCGGCCCTGGGCTGTATCCACATCCATAGCAAGAATCCATTCATCCTTATTGTCTGTTGCGCGAGCATAAGCAATGGCCCGTGTCCCTTCTTCGTTCCAATTAAACTCAGAGACCCGAATAGCCCTCTTAGATTCTTTGCCGTCCTCAAGCATCATTTGAAAGGGTTTGGCTTCGCCTGTCTTGATATCGACCCGCATCCATTGAGAGGTGGATTGTTGATCACCCACGAGGGATCTAGAGGGGATATTTTCAACGTAACCCTTTTCGGTGACATAGGCAGGGACAATCGTATTGATAGCTTTAGGTGCGGGAAAATTTAAATTGATCATGGCATACCGACCGTCAGGCGAAGGTCTCACCGCCGCAACAGACGCGGTCGGGGGTAGCACAAAAGGCTTTCTAATTTGTTCTTCACGGCGGCTCTGCTCATCTTTGATGCGTCGATCAGCCCGACGCCGGACGGTCTCCAAAAGGGCCCGCTCTTCTTTTTTAACCCACTCTTGGCTTTCTGTCCCCCGGTCCGCCTGATCGCCTAATGCACCCCGACCTCCGCGAGCTGAGGCAGAGGGAACTTGGATATCAGACCCAGCACTTCTTATATCGGTGTGTTGGTTTAGTTGGCCTGTATCAAGGTTGAGGCTGAATAAATTATTAGAGCGCACAAAATAGACATCAGATTCTTTTTTTCCGAAAATAGGTGAAGACTCTAGTTCAGTGGTGGTCGTCAGCGCTGCATTGGTCCCCATTTTGATGTTGTGAAGATAGATATCTCCCTTGTCTGAAAATGCAATCCATTGACCATCGGAACTCTTGGATCCTCGTGAGGGGGGAAGGTGCCGAAGATCTTCTTTGGAGAGCTGATAAACATTTCTGCCGTTTCGATTTACGCTATATACCTCCATAGCGTCATCAAGATCTGCACTAGCCGGCTTCCAAGAAAAATAGAGTTTCGACCCATCGGGTGACCAATAGATATTCTGTGGCGTATTTCCATAAAGCGAAGGGCCCTGCATGATCCAATCTATAGTTAGAGGCGAAGCAATCTTTTCTTGAGCCCCCAAGAAAAGAGAACAGAATATAAAACCTATGGCGACTCGATGTCGAAGATACATAATAAACTCCTAAGGATCGTGATTAAAGTTTAAGAATGCGCGATGAAATTTCCCTCAAGGGCCATTCCTCTTGTTCGCCAGTCGTTAAAAATTTAACCGTAATGATGTCTTTGGCTTTTTCTCCTTCGCCCAAAATAAAGGCGTGAGAGTGGCCTTTTCGGTTGGCAGTTGAGAGGGATTTTTTGAGGGCTACACCTCGTGTTTCAAGCTCAATCGAATGACCGGCAGCCCAAAGAGGTCGAACTAATTGGAACGCATCTTCGATCATTGAATCACCTAATGGGATCAGAAAAATACGGGGTTTAGAAGGCAAGGCGGTGTTCTTCTTCATCAACAAGGAGACAAGTCGATCTAATCCAAGTGCCCAACCGAAAGCCGGAGTTGGAGGACCGCCTAGATCCTGAATGAGTCGATCATACCGACCCCCGCCCAGAAGTGCCGACTGGGCTCCTAGATCCGAGGAGAGCACTTCGAAAGTTGTTCGGGTGTAGTAGTCCAAACCCCGCACCATTTTGGGATTAACAGCAAAAGGGATTCGGGATGACTGCAGGCATTTTTGAAATTTCTCATGATGCGATTGTGATTCAGCACTTAAAAAGGTCAATACTTCGGGATGCCCAGTAAGAGCCATTTGGCAAGAGGGAACTTTGCAGTCGAGAACACGAAGAGGATTGTCTTCGATACGACGCTGACAATCCAAGCAGAAAGCCCCCTCTTGGGCTTTCACGAAAGCCTTCAGGGCAATGTAGAAAGAAGTCCGCTCTTCCGGAAATCCAACCGAGTTAATGGAGAGAGATAGATCTGCTAATCCCAGGGAAGCAAGAAAGTCAAAGAGCATCACAATGCTTTCAACTTCGCTTTCTGGCGAAGATACCCCGATCGATTCAGCTCCGATTTGCCAAAACTGACGATAGCGTCCCGCCTGCATTCTTTCGTATCGGAACATGGGGCCAATGTAAAAAAGATGAAGCGGGTCGTTACCCTCTAAAAGTTTATTTTGGATAATAGCCCTTACCACCGAAGCTGTATTTTCGGGCCTAAGGGTGAGGCTTCGATCAGATCGATCTTGGAAGGTATACATTTCTTTGTTCACAATATCCGTTGTCGAACCCACGCCCCTCGAAAAAAGATCTGTCGATTCAACAATAGGGGTACGGATTTCTTGGTACCCATGCGCACCCATAATTTGGTGACACATCCTTTCAACAAATTGAAAATGGGCTAATTCGGTACCCCAAAGATCTCGCATTCCTTTTACTGATTGAGTCATAGCGGAGATGCACCCGTTGCGTGTTATTCATAGTGTAAGCACAAATCCAGGATAATTGAATGGATAAGGGAACCTATGAACCGCTTCTTTAGAAGTTTTAAAATCTTAGCCTACAGCTTGGCTTTTTTTGGAATCGCTACGGCTCAACTGCCTGATGAAATTCAGGTTTACGTTAATGACCTTACTCGAAAAGGTGAATGGTCGGTGGAGCTCCACGTTAATACCACTCCTTCGGGACAAAGATTGCCAGATTTCACTGGGGCTGTGGTGACAGACCATGGATGGAGGGTCACGCCGGAAATTAATTATGGGCTCGGAAATAATTTCGACGTAGGCCTCTACTTACCCATGGTTAAAACTAGTGACAATAAATTTTTGTTCGGTGGACCCAAGGTTAGATTTAAATGGCTACCCCTTCAAGCTGACAATGAGTCTCAGCCTTTTTTCTTTGGAATGAATTTAGAACTAGCAAATGTAAATAAAAGTTTTTCTCAGACTCCTTGGAGTAGCGAACTTCGTTTCATTATGGGTTGGGAAAAGGACCGATGGTTAGTGGCTGTGAACCCAACTTTAGAGCGTGAATTAGGGCCGCACCCCCAAAATTCAAACACTCTTTTCAACACCGGGTGGAAAGTCGCCTATCGTATTCGTCCAAGGGTAAGCCTAGGGCTTGAGCGCTATGACGATTTAGGCCCCTGGGATCGGTGGGATTCCTCTTCACTCCGGTCTACTAGCACCTATTTAACTTTAGATATAGACGGGGATACGGAATTTAACTTTGGTATCGGATACGGAGCAGGTCCCCAAAATGATCGATGGACAGTCAAATTGATTTATTCCATCCCTTTAAGTCGATGGCTGAAACTCTAGAGTTTTGGGAGTAGGGGTGAAGTTATGTCGATGAATCCCCAAGATGAAAAAAAGATGATCGGCATCGCGCTGAGCGTCCTTGTATTCTCACTGATTGCAGCAGCGATGTATTGGGCATGGATGTTCAAGGACTTACTCAAGAATCAATAATTTATCTATGTCTTGGTCTTGAAAACGTATCTACGGTAAGTCCATACGAAGACGGCTGCAAAAACCACCGAAGAGCCTGAAGGCATCAGTAAATCCGATAGATTGCTCTGAAAAAAAGCTATAGGCGATTGCTGCCATCAATACGATCACAGTAGACACCCAACTCTTCATGGGCCGAATCGGGGGGGGTCGGGTTTGACATTTTTTGATTATATGTTTAATAGTGAACATCCTGCAATCCCTTCAAGGTTATTAGTTCGTTTGTTATGCTTAGGGAATGACACTAAATTTAGTAACGACTTCAGATACGCGACCTAGATGGACTCCTCTCTCAATCAGTTTTTTAGGCCTTCATATTATATGCTTGGCGGTTTTTTGGACCCCCTTTGCTTGGCCTCTTTTTGTAGGGTTGGTTTTCAGTTATGCCATTCGCATGTTCGCCATTACTGCGGGCTACCATCGTTACTTTTCGCATCGAACTTTTAAATTGAATCGACTAAGCCAGTTCTTATTAGCTTTTGTAGCCCAGACGTCAGCCCAAAAAGGTATTTTATGGTGGGCGAGTCATCATCGTAATCATCATCGTTTCTCTGATCAACACGAAGATATTCATAGCCCTCTCGCCAAGGGGTTTTGGTACGCCCACGTGGGCTGGATTCTCTCTGATGCCCACGAAGCCTATGATTCCAAAAATATTCAAGACTTTGAAAAATATCCCGAACTTCGTTGGCTGAATACCTATCACTGGGTTTGCCCCCTGTCTCTAGGAATTGCAACTTTTCTTCTCGGCTATGCAACAGGGCTAGGGGCCTGGGCTACCTTGCTCTGGTTCTTCGTCCTTCCAACGGTTCTTCTTTTTCACGGAACGTTTACGATCAATAGCCTTTGTCATCTCTGGGGTTCTGTTAGATTTTCGACTGGAGATGGTAGTCGAAATAATTTTATTTTAGCTTTCTTGACCCTGGGAGAAGGCTGGCATAACAACCATCATCATTTTCAAAATGGTTGTCGCCAAGGTATTCGATGGTGGGAATGGGATCCTACTTTTTACATCCTTAAAGTATTCAGTTGGTTATCTATTGTTCAAGATATACGCCCCTGGCCTCCCGAAAAACTCCTAGCGCGTAAAGACTCATCCTTCTCTTCTGACCTATCTTGAGACAGTGATCTTTATGACGCGGGTTGCGATTATTGGATCGGGTATTTCAGGCTTAGGTACGGCTCGTTTTTTATCTCAAACGTCCGATATTACCCTTTTCGAAAAGCAATCTAGGCTTGGTGGACATACTCACACCCATCATTTATCGATTGGCGAAAACCCCGTCTCTGTAGACACGGGGTTTATCGTCCACAATCGTATGAACTACCCGAACTTGATTCGACTCTTAGAAGAATTGAACATTGAGACTTGTGATTCGGATATGAGTTTTGCCGTTGATCGGCGAGGAGAGCCTAAGGGTCTTTCCTGGTGCTCTCGGGGGCTTAATGGGATTTTCACTGAACGTAAGAACATTTTGAACCCTCGTTTTTATGGTTTTTTATCTCAGATTTATCGATTCAATACAGTAGGTCGTCGCTTTATTGCTCAACACGATCACAAAGGGGCAGCCCTCACGCTTGAGAACTTTCTTCATCAACATCATCTGGATAACGCCTTTGCTGAAAACTACATCTATCCCATGGCTTCCTCGGTTTGGTCCATGTCTCGACAGCACATCAAAGATTTTCCAATATTGACTTTGCTTCGTTTTTTTCAAAACCATGGAATGCTCGGTATGACGACCCAATATGGATGGCGAACGATCCCTGGAGGAACAAGTCGCTACATTGCCCCTTTGATCGAACCATTCAAGCATCAAATATTCCTCAATCGGACGCCAATCCGAGTCGAGCGACAGGCCGATCGAGTCAATTTAATTTTTGCCGACGGAACTCTCCAGTCTTTTGATCATGTTGTTTTGGCTTGTCCTGCCCCCGATGCGCTCAATTTACTTAGCGATCCTTCAGATCGAGAACGCGAGATTTTATCTGCTTTCGAAGTAAGTCGAAATCCAACCATTCTCCATCGCGATCGGAATTTATTACCGCCCCACCGTCGAAGTTGGGCTTCTTGGAACTTCCCAGCGAATCCTGAAGGCAGTTCAGCGAGACTCACCTATCACATGAATCGTTTACAGCCTTTAGCGACCAAAGAGGATCTCTTCGTTACGCTCAATGGTGAAAGTCATATTGATCCAGAGTTGGTTGAGCGACGCATGGATTATGTGCACCCAAAATATAATGATCGAAGCATCGCCGCCCAAAATCGATGGCAGGAAATCAGTCGTGTTGATCGCCGCACCCATTTTGCAGGGGCCTACTGGGGCTATGGTTTTCATGAGGATGGCCTCGTTTCAGGGCTTCGCGTCGCCCAGGCTTTAGGCGCCCGATGGTAACCTCGGGCCTCTACCGCGGATCACTGCGTCATCGACGCTTTACCCCTCAGTCTAATGAGTTTACTTACCCCATCTTTATGGCCTTCTTGGACGTGGATCGTTTATCGGAGCTCATGCAGGTTTCGCCGTGGGTCAGCAATAACCGTTTTAACTGGGCTAGCTATGACGACCGAGATCACCTAGGAGATCCTCGCTTACCTCTTCGTGAACGGCTTAAACTAGAAGCTCAATCTCGAGGTATAGACCTTGGGTCGGGAAAAATATTCCTTTTAACTCATTTACGATATTTGGGGTATTGTTTCAATCCAGTTTCGTTTTTTTATTTCTATAACGAGGCAGATGAACTGGTGGATGTCCTTGCCTAAGTTAACAATACGCCCTGGGGTGAGCGCCATCTCTACTGGATGAGCCAATTCCCCATGCGCCAAGAGGGCTCTCGTCGAACCTATGCAGTCCCCAAGGCCTTTCATGTTTCTCCTTTTATTTCCATGGATTGTCGATATCTCTGGTCCTTCGAGAATCCTGCCCATCGCCTGGGGATTCATATTCAAGAATTCCAACAAGATCATTTCTTTTTTGACATAGATCTCAATTTAGTTCACCACGCATGGAATGCCCAAGAGATTCGACAAACGTTATTCACGTTTCCATGGATGACTTTAAAGGTGATAATAAGCATACATTGGCAAGCCTTCCGTTTGTGGTGCAAGCGAGTCCCCATCCAAACTCACCCTAAAAAAATCAAATCCCCCAAATGATCAATCGCCTCCTTCGTTATTTCACTGTTCGTCTTCTCTCCAAGATCGAGGGTGGATTTCTTGAACTACGTACAGCCGAAAAAACATATTTTTTAGGCGATGCAGAAAGCTCTATGAAAGCCGTTGTCATCATTCATGATGCTCGAGCTTATCGCTTAGGTTTATTTCAGGGCGAAGTAGGGTTTGGTCTTGCCTACATGAAAGGCTATTGGTCTTCACCGGATCCTGTCGCTTTGGTCCGCCTTGTGGTTCGCGGAATGACCCCCCTCACTGAAGATCGGGGGCTGTTCTCATGGCTAGGAAAAAAGATCAATCGATTACGCCATCTCTCTAAGGACAATCACTTGCAGGGTTCACGATCTAATATTGCTCACCACTACGACTTAGGTAATGATTTCTACCAATTATGGCTCGACCCAACTTTGGCTTACAGTTGTGCTTACTATCGATCACCGGATGACTCACTCGAGGTTGCTCAAATTCAAAAGTTTTCACGGATCGCCGAAAAACTTTCTCTGAATCCCCATGATCATTTACTTGAGATTGGTACTGGATGGGGGGGCTTCGCACTTTATGCCGCTAAACACATAGGGTGTCGTGTAACAACCACCACTATCAGTCAACAACAATTCGAATACGCCCGAGCTTTATTCGAAAGGGAAGGGGTTAGCCATCTCATCGATATTCGTTTCGAAGATTATCGATTGCTGGAGGGAACCTTCAGTAAAATTGTTTCTATCGAAATGTTTGAGGCGGTGGGCCTAAAGCACTACGATGATTACTTTGGGTGTATCAGCCGACATTTGAAGACTGGCGGTCTTGCCTTGATCCAGACCATCACCATGAATGAAACTCAGTGGGAAACTTATATCAAGGGTACCGATTGGATTCAGCAATATATCTTTCCTGGAGCCGAACTTGCTTCATTATCCGAAATTCTTAAATCACTTGGTCGGACAGGTTCGCTTCGTGTTTTACACCACGAGGATATTGGCGCTCACTATCATCGCACCTTAGATGCTTGGCGTCAGGGATTCTGGGCTCAGATCGATAGGGTACGTGCCTTGGGATACAGTGATGAATTCATCCGAATGTGGGACTGGTATTTAGCCTATTGTTCAGGTGCTTTTGCCGAAAGATATATTGGTGATTCACAATTATTACTAGGCCACCCTGAAGCGATTGGGGTGAACCATGAACCTTGGAGTCGATAATGAACTATCTTAAATTTTGGGCCTGGGCAGTCTTGATCGCGATGCTAGTCGTCACGTCTTGGGCCTCGCTTCATGAATCTATTTTTCATGTCATCACGAATTTTCCCGATGAACCTTGGTGGGTTGCAACTTTGTTTGATACCTACTTTGCTTTTATCTTCTTTTGGCTTTGGATTGTTTATCGCGAAGGTTGGTCCATCCCCAGTTTTATTTGGTTAATTGCGATTTTACTTTTAGGTAATATTGCTATGTCTATTTATGTTTTGTTAGCTATCCAGAAGGCGCAGGACCTTTCAGACCTTTTCCGTCGGCAGTCTGCATGAGTAATTGGCTGAAAACAAAGGTCCTAGACCCTCTTGTTAATCTCCTAAAACAGGGTACTACGCCAAGTAAATTGGGTTGGAGTGTGGCTGCGGGTTTTGCGATCGGCACGAGTCCGTTGATTGGGACTTCGACTATTCTTTGTGTTGTTGTTGGGTTTATTTTTCGGCTTAATCATCCTGCAATCCAAATTGCGCACCTCGCCTTGGCCCCTTTACAGTTTCCATTTCTTTTCTTTT
>OFRA01000432.1_pt1 | contig 11020 bp, 10 predicted proteins | sample 1543001 | NCBI WGS metagenome assembly OFRA01 (sample SAMN07774221, study PRJEB24372) | wastewater metagenome | isolation source: Lake Maggiore Verbania | place: Italy: Verbania | collected 2015-12 | reverse complement strand
TAAGTTAATACGTGCCTCAATTAAATCTCGGGCGGTAGCAGCAGATTGACGCAAGGTAGTGTGAACATTTTTAGCTGTATCTAACATATGTGGTTTTCTAACAAAAACACCTTTGCCAGGTACGGCCTTTATTAAGCCCTGCCTTTGCAGACCTGCTAAAACTTCACGTAAAAATAATCTTGATACCCCATATTTTTCGGCCAAGATTCTGGCTGAAGGCATCAGACCATCACTGCTTTGATCACCTAATACATACTTAGTAGTTAACTCTCGGGCTAACTCATCTTGGGTAATTGATGGCATCTAAATTTCCGTCGAATTAACTGGCATGGCATGTGGGTAGCTACCGTTTTTCTGGGCGCCCAGTTCTATGGCGCTATTTGATCGCCTAATTTTCATGGTAGCTGCAGCTTTTCCTGCATAAATTTGCTTTCTCAGTAACATTTTGGTTACCCCACCAATCCCTTGTCGCTATTGACAACTTCACTATAGGAGAGAAGTATCGCCAACTAATCAGACCTATCAGACAGGTCAGACTACTAGGAAATAATAGGAGTGTAAACATGAAAAGCAAACACAAAGCATCGGCTATCGCCACTGCGATGACGCTGCTAGGTTCATTAACTCTTGCGATCACCGCAGCTGCACCTGCAAGTGCTGGCACTTGGTGTTCTGGAGTTAACATAAGTTACTTTAAAGGCGGAACTGCTGATTCCTTCTCCGATATCTTGGAAAAGGGTGCAAAGCAGGCTGCTGCTGATACTGGTGCAAATGTCACAATCATTTCATCAAACTGGGATTTCCCACTGATGGTGCAAAAATTTAAAGAGGAAATCGCTAAGAAGCCAGATGCAATCTCATTCATGGGTCACCCTGGTGATGCTGCAATTCAGCCATCTGCAAAGGCTGCAAAGGATGCTGGAATTCTTGTTGATTTCTCAAACGTTCCTGCACCTAAGTCAATTGCCACTGTAAATGGTGGATTCACTGGTGCAAATCTGTCGCTAATGGGTAATAACTTAGCTGCAAGAGCTGTTAAAGATTTCGGTTTGAAGAAGGGTGACGAGGCAATCGTAATTGGAACCTTCGGCGTACCTGGCCGTTCTGATCGCGAAGATGGCACCGTTAACACTTTAGTAAAAGCTGGCGTCAAGGTAACAAAGCTTGACCTAAAGGTATTTCCTGGAAATGCTGCTGGAGATCCAAACTTGGTAACACCTACTTTAACTGCAAGTATTTTGAAGAATAAGAAGCTGAAGCTAATTGTGGCTGCCGGTCCAATTCTTGGAAATATGAACAACTACTTCGCCGCTGCAAAGCTTGAGGCAGGAAAAGTTAAGGTTGCAGGATTTGACCTTGGCGAGACTGTGCTCAAGGGCTTTGCTGATGGTTACATTCAGCTAAGTGCTGATCAAGAGCCATTCAAGCAAGGCTACATGCCAATTATTTCTCTGTGCATGGCCAAGCAATACGGCTTAGGACAAACTAGCGTCGACACCTCATCAGGTTTCGTTACAACCGCTAACTACAAGACAGTCGCAGCGCTTCCAAAAGGATTCCGCTAAGACCTAGGTAAAACTTGAGCAGGCAGATTTCCCTCCTACTGCCTGCTCAATTTTTTATTATTGCTAGACAACTCAACTAATAGAGAGTTTGATAACACTGTGAGTAATCAACCAATTGTTAAGTTAGTAAATGTAAATAAGTCATACGGCAATGTTTATGCCCTAGAGGATATAAATTTAGATTTTTATCCAGGTGAGATTGTCTCCCTAGTTGGCGATAATGGTGCTGGTAAATCCACATTAACCAAGATCATCTCCGGTACTGAAGGACCAGATGCCAATGGAAAGATCATTGTTGATAACAAAGAAGTAACTAATTGGAGCTCAGCAAAGGCTAGAGCAAGAGGAATTGAGACGGTTTATCAAAATCGAGCACTCTCTGAACAACAATCAATTTATGACAATGTCTTTTTAGGAAGAGAAATCACCAATCGATTTGGTTTTATCAACCGCAAGAAGGAGATCGAAGAGACTGAAACCTTAATGCGAAAGATTGGTTACACCTCAAAGGTTTGGACACCATTATCATCAGTTAATAAATTATCCGGTGGTGAACGCCAAGGTGTTGCAATCTCTAGAGCAATCTTATTTGAATCTAGATTAGTAATTTTAGATGAGCCAACTACTGCAATGGCCTTAACTGAGGCAGCAGAGGTTTTAGAGTTTGTTAGCAACTTAAAGAAATCTGGCAAATCTGTAGTTTTCATCAGTCACAATCCATGGGATGCCCATGCAGTGGCAGATCGATTTGTAATTTTAGAACGCGGAAAAATTGTTTTTGATGGACCAAAGGGCTCGATGAGTGCTGATGATTTCATCGCACTTCTACACAAATTTGCGAAGAAGGATATTAAGTCATGAGTGAGCAGAAAAAAGGTATTTTAATTCCAGAGCGTTATAAACCAGTCCTTGGCGCATTCATATTTTTCGTTGTCATGTTATCTGCTTTCATAGCTTCATCACCAGATGTATTTTTAAGTATCGGCATTTACTCTGCGGTCTTTTTATCTCTACCGCTCTTTGCAATTATGGGGTTAAGCCTGGTCTTTGTAACGGCCGCTGGTGAGATTGATCTAGCCTTTCCATCGATCATCCCATTATCAGGATTAGCCTTTGCCTGGACCTTGCAGCAAACTAACTTAAACTTTCTTCTGGCAACAATTTTTTCAGTTGTGGTGGGAATATCTTGTGGTTTATTAAATGGTTTTCTAGTCACAAAACTAGGTCTTTCCTCTTTGATTACAACTTTAGGTATGAACTTTGCCTTGATTGGCTTGTGTAATGTTTTAAACAATGGCGCAGTTAGAACCTTTGAAGAATTAAACGATACGAGAATTAAATCGATTTTAGTTGGATCCTTTGGGCCGATTCCAGCGCAAATGTTTTGGATGATTGCAATTGCTTTGGTGTTGGGAATGATCTTCCACCGACATAAATTTGGTTTACATGTGCGAGTAGCAGGAGATAACCCAGAGGCAGGTCGTGCGATGGGTGTAAATATTGAGCGAACAAAAATTCTTTGCTTTGCATTAGTTGGATTGTGCGCATCAATTGTTGGCATCCTAGGAATTCTTCTGCTCAGCACTTACTTCTCCACATTGGGCGAGGCTTATCTGCTTCCGGTGCTAGCTGCTGTCTTTGTTGGTGGCACACCAGTTACTGGTGGCAAGGGAACAATTGGCGGCTTAGTAATTGGAGCTACCACTGTGGTCTTTATTCAAACTGGTGTGGTTGCTGCCGGCCTAGATGGTCATTGGACTTCACTAGGATTTGGATTAGTAATTGTCCTTTCACTCCTTGGTCATAGAAAATTCTCTGGGCGACTAACTAGATAATTTTTGTGAAGTTAAATCACGCAGAGTCTCATCATCAATTTGAGGTTGATGATAAAACTGGCCTGCCTACTGGCCTTACCTACAAATCTGCTGCCGGGATAAGAGCAGTTAACTTTGAAACCACCTTAAATATTCAAACAGGTGGTGGTGAAAGGCGTACTGCAACTGGTGGACTTGAGTACTTTGATTGCAAAAACCAATCAGAAGTTAGCACTTCAGGTGCGCCCATTTATGGCCAGGGCAGTGATGGAATTAATTGGCATCTGCCAATAAGTATTGGCTCCATAAATGCTGAATTAATCTATCGATTAGATCGACAATCAGCTGCTGCTGCGATCGCAATCTACTTTCCTGGTGGGCAGGAGGTATTAATTCGCGATATCAATTTAGTCTTTCAAATTAAATTACCAGCAGATTCTTGGCTAGTTAATATGCCAGGAAATGGGTTGCGAAAAGATGTGCCGATCTCAATTCTTAATACTGAGGTTGGTATTTCACCAGTTGGTGGTCTGCGCGGTTCTAGCTCAGTTGTTCACTTAGGATCAAAAAATAATGGCCAAGTTGTGATCTGGCCAAGTAATCGAGTTGAGATTCCACAATTAACCTTAAAAAATAATGGTGATAATCAGGTTCAAATAAAGATTGATACCAATTTTGCATCTGATTTATCTGTAGTGGCAGGTGTTGAGATTGAAATCTGCAAGATAGATCTATCAGTTCCCAAATATGAGGAGTTTGCGCCAGTATTTCAAGATTGGCTAAGAAGAGATGGTTATGTTTCACCTAATAATCCACCAAAGTGGATTGATGGGGCGATGATTTATGAGGCACAGATTGGCTTTTCAGTCTTTAATGAGGTTAATAAATACTCTCCATATCCAAAGGTGCGAGATTTAATTAACGATTTAGATCAGATTGCAGAGTATGGCTTTACCTGTATTCAATTAATGCCAAAGCAGCCATATCCAAGTTATAACATCCATGATTTTTGGGATATTGATACCTCATATGGCAATAAGGCTGAGATTAAAGAGTTGGTGACAAATGCGCACAAACTTGGGATCAAGGTAATTTTAGATATCTTGCTACATGGCGTATTGGATAAAGAGATTATTAAGATCGCAGCAGATGGAGTAAGAAGTGGACCATTTGCGCAGCTGATCTCATCTGAGACCGGGGATAGTTTTAATGCCGATGTTAAGGATTGGCATAATTACTTAATTGCTTGGTCTAGACATATTTTAGATTTTGAAAAGTATTGGTATGAGGGAAGCCCAGCAGTCTCACCATTAATTGCACAGCATCCAGATTGGTTTTACACCAATTCAAAGGGTGAAGTGCAAGGTGTTTACACCAAAGCCTTTGATGCTAGAAGTATTAGTTGGCAGGATTACTTTATCTCTGGATGTGAGTTTTTAATGAATGAGTTAAATATTGATGGCTTTAGATTTGATGCCCCTTCCTATAATGATTTTCCAAATTGGGCCAGCTGGGCACGGGGAAGAGCTGGGGCATCTGCCCTTGGCTGCCTTGGATTATTTGATCGACTTCGCCCAGTAATGAAAAAGATAAATCCACAATCTTTGTTATATACCGAACCATCTGGTCATGTATTTAGACAGGCGATGGATTTAAATTACAACTACGATGAACAGTGGTTGGTAACTGCAATCTCTGACCCCACTGCCCAATCTGCTTGGGGAGTAAGGGGAGCGAAAGATTTAGCTACTTGGGTTGCCGAGCGAGATAGATTCTTACCCAATGGTTCATTAACCGCCCATCACATCGACTCCCATGACACATTTTGGTGGCCAAGTTGGGGTAAAAAATGGCGACGAGAACAATTTGATATTACAAAGGTAAAGCTTTTAACTCTTATCTTTGGATCACTGCCTGGTCCATTTATGATGTTTTCTGGAGGTGAGATTGGAATTGAACAACTTCTTCCCAAACTTGCCAGCGTTAAGCGATCAAAGATCTGGTTGACTGGTGAGATCTCATGGTGGACATCCTCGAATTACCCAGATGGCTTATTTGCAATATCAAGAAAAGTAGATGGCAAGCTCAGCATCAGCCTAGTTAATTTCACCGATAAAGAGCTACTCATTAAAAATGATGAGAATTACCAACTTAAATCAGTACTACTACAAATCGGAGAACAGATTACAATTGACCCATCCGCAATAAAACTGCCACCATTTACGGGAGCAGTAGTTGAAGTTGAGATTGGCTAATATGAAAACTGTAATTATCACCGGTGCTGCCGGCGGCATGGGGGGAGCAACCGCTGCCTTATTTAAATTACGTGGTTTTCAAGTTTTAGGAACAGATAATAAAGAGGTGCCTGGGTGTGATTTTGCAGTTGTGGGGGATGTGGCAGATGAGGCAACCTGGCAGAAGATCTCAGGAGTAATTGAGCAAAACAAGTTAGAGATCTCAAGCCTGATAAATATTGCAGGACGAAATTACTTTGATCTAATTACTGAGGCTAAAAAGAGTGAGTGGCTAAATATGTTTGAGGTTAATGTGGTGGCGATGGTGATGGGTATAAAACATATGACGCCATTTCTTCGCAAAGCAAAAGCAGCCAGTATTGTAAATATGAGTTCAATCTCTGCACAGATTGGCACCTCAGGATATGCCGCATATGTGGCAACCAAGGGCGCGGTTGACTCACTGACTAAGGCGTTGGCACTTGAGTTAGCACCTGCGATTCGCATAAATGCAGTTGCACCCGGTTGGATTGAAACTCCCTTTACCGTTGCTGGTTTAAACCTAAGCCCAGATCCAGTTGCTTATCGAAAAGAGGCTGAGCAGATGCATGCCCTAAATCGTGTTGGTACACCTGAGGAGATCGCAAAGGTTATTTATTTTCTTGCCAGTGAAGATTCATCCTTTGTAACCGGTTCAATTGTGACCGCAGATGGTGGATATTTAATTAAGAATTAAACTCTAAACCAATCATTATTTGCTTACTTGCTCAGCAAGTTTTGATCTAATGCTTACCTGCTCCTTTACTACCTCAGCTGTTGCTACTCTGCGTAAGAAGGTATCTACTAAATCTGCTGCTCTCTTATTTGATGATGCTTCTAGCTCTTTAGTTTGTTTGCGAAGGAGATCAAGATCAACTCCTTCACCAGTAATCTCAACACAACCACTTTGCCGGCTTAGCCATGCTTCTAGTACTTCAGGATCAACCTCTGGATGAAATTGCAGGCCAAGAGTTCTACCCATTACAAATGCTTGGTTAGCACCAGCTGTTTTTGCAATCTCAGTAGCACCCTTTGGTGTTGTCCATCTATCCCAGTGGTATTCAAACCAGGGACCAGTTGGAATCAATGTTGTGTCATTAGATTCAATCTCATACCAACCAACCTCAGCCTTTGGCGCTCTTGCAACTGAGCCACCTAACGCTCTTGCCATTAATTGACCACCAAAACAAATACCAAGAATTGGCACTCCTTCATTGTGAGCTTCTTTAAGTTTTTCAAGCTCTGGTGTGAGCCAATTACCAATTCGATCATCTTCATAGGCTCCATAGGGGGCGCCCATTGGAACTAGTAGGTCATACTCTAAAAAGTTTGGAAAATTTGCATGCACATTAGGAGTTGAAAAATTCTCCTCCGGCACAATCAAAAACCTTTCAATCTCATAGCCATGTTTTTCTAGAGATCGCCAGATTGGACCACCGAGTGAGATGTGATCATGTTCTATGAAGAGGGCGCGCATTTGGGGGAGTTTACCTACTCTGATTACAAAGAAGAGCCATAAAGCCTTGAGAGATTAAACTCATGATGGCCACCAAGCTCCGCTTTTGTTAATTGACCATTGGCCACATCTAAAATTAATTTATAGATCTCTTGCCCATTTTCTTCCAAAGTTTGGGTGCCATCAGCGATTGTGCCGGAGTTTAAATCGATAATATCTGGAATAGCAGTTGCCATCTCAGTATTAGTTGCCACCTTAATTGTTGGCATTACGGCGCTGCCCGTAGGAGTTCCCCTACCTGTTGTGAAGACAGTGATGTTTACACCGGCTGCGCCAAAGCCAGTTAACTGTTCAATGTCATGACCTGGTGTGTCCATGAAGTAAAGACCTGCCTTTGTTGGCGCAATTGCATACTCAAGCACACCAGTAAATTGGGCGTTGCCTGCCTTTTTAGCAGCTCCCAATGATTTCTCTTCCAATGTTGATAGTCCGCCCTCAATATTTCCTCTTGATGGTTGAGCGCCTCTGATATCAATTCCTTCATAGTTAATACTTGCTTCATACCTTGCCACTACATCAATTATTTGTTGGCCAACCTCTTTAGTAATTGCACGCTTTGCTAATAAATGTTCTGCTCCCAAGATCTCCATAGTTTCACCAAGTATTGATGTGGCGCCCTGCGCCACTAAATCATCACTCGCTACACCCAGGGCTGGGTTAGCAGTAATTCCAGAGTAGGCGTCCGACCCACCGCACTCAAGGCCTAAAACGATTGCAGAGAAGGGTGCTGCAACTCTTTGCTCACTTTTGGCTTCTGTAAGTAATTTATTAGCTTCAACAATGCCAGCTTGAGTTAACTTATCTAAGGATTTTAAATCAGAAAGTGATATCTCAATTAACTTTGTTTTTCCATAACTTTTAGCCCTAGTAATTACCTCATCCTCAATTGGTGTGCCAAGGCGCAACAATATTGTTGCGTAGAGATTTGGATTTGTCGCGTTCCCTGCCAATGAGTGAATGATGCGCTCATGATCTTTTTCATTTACCTGCGACCAATCATGGCTTACTGCAACTGCGCCCTTTGATTGGTCTTCAATATCTCTTGCTGCAGCGGACAAAATTTGATGAAGTGGCAGGATCAAAACATGGTTTCTAAAACCCCATCTGCCATCACTACGTTTGTAACCGGTAAGGCTCATCACACACTCCTGACCGCACGTGGTGCAACAATCTCACCAATGCCAGATACTTCACTCTTTGTTTTCTCACCGTTACCAACTTTGGTAAGAAGTGCAATCATTTCATTAACTGTTGCAGTTGACGGCAAATCAAACTCAGCAGATAGGGCTGTGTGAAGTGGGGAGCTTGATGCAATATTGATAACTGGTATTAATGGAAAGCCAGAGGGTGGTTGATTCTCATCAGCGAAGGAGAAAATAATGTGAACCTTCTTGCTCATTAATTTTGCCAAGTTATGTTCACTCACGCCCTGCTTATCTTCAATCTCAACTGCAAATCCTGCTGCGGTAAGTGCGCTCTTAATATCGCTCAAGTTCTCAACATTTCGGGCTAGATCTAAACCAACAACTAACTTTTCAACCTCTTTTGGCTCACTCTTAAAGTTATCTCGAAGCTCTTTTGCCTGCACCACACCTGCTTCATATGTGCCAGTGGCGCCCCCTGATTCTTGAATAACTAATAATCTTGATAACTCTCGGTTGATCTTTGGTAGCAACTCTGGTCCTTGAATAGTTTCACAACCCAGGGAAACCACCAATACAGATTGCACATTTGGATGATTTGCTAACTCAATAAAGAAGTTATCCACCCCTGGCACATCAATACCAATAATTCCGCAACCATTTTGGTGGGCAAAGGTTAATGCGCCAACCTCATTGGCAATCTTTCGACTGACATGGGTTGAGCAAACTACTGAAGGCAAGATCAATTGATGATCTCTTATGCCAACACCACGACCCTTATGGGCAAAGCCAGTAATACTCATAAGTTAACTCGCCTCAGTGGAGAGGCGATCTCCTAAAACATTGTGGGTGTGAACATGCTCTCCAACAGTAATATCTTTGGTGGCATGTCCCATTCGCTCGCCATACTTAATAATTCCTTCACCCTTTTTAACTGCCTTAGATGCCACTTTGTGGCCTCTTGGTATTTTTTGGGTGATAGTTAACTTTAAATTATCTTGATCAATAACGCTTCCAGCTTCCATATCAGCAAGGCAGATTGCAATGTTATCTGCTGGGTTTAGAACTAATACCTTGCGCATATCGATAAGGCTACTACTAAATGTAGGGGGCGATCAGCGTTAGGTATTTTTGATAATTACTACTTAACGCCTCATCTTGCGCTGGTTTGAATATCTCAATTTGTGAGATATTTATCTTCATCAACTCAGCTGTTAGATCATCACCTGATTTAGTGTGGCTAGCTAACGACAGGAATGCTGCTCCCATATCACTGCCCGTGGTGTTGGTAATTGCAACTGGTCTATTTAATATGTTTGCTCTAATTTGAGATAAGACTTTTGATTTAGCCCCACCGCCGGTGGTGTAAATAGTTTGCGACAACTTAGCGCCAGCCTTTTGCAAAAGATCATAGGCATACCTTTCAGTAAAGGCGATACCTTCTAATATTCCGCGGTACTCCATAACATCACTCTCTGGCTTTGCTGACATCAGATTTGTAATTGAGGATGATTTAATTGGGAATCTCTCACCGGTAACGGGCAATGGATAGGTAATAAAGTTTGCAGCACCAATTTCTGCTGCTTGCTTGTTTAAGTTTTCAAGCTCTGCTTCATACTTTTGATAACTAACTCCGCCTATATTGCTAGCACCCCCTAATAAATAGCGATTTGATGGCAGAAGGTGTGAGTAAAAGCCGTCCCCTGAGATATTGCTATCTGCAACTACTTTGATCACCATTGTTGTGCCAAGGGATGTAACAGAGCCAGTAGCACCTCCTGCTGCAATTTGTGCGGTGCAGCCATCTGTCATACCGGCATAAATTGGAATGGGTGGAATACCTAATTTTGCTGCAATCTGATTACTTATTGTTGCAATCTTTGTGCCAGGTAGAACTACTTTAGGAAGAGTTATATTTAATGATTTAGCGATCTCTTTAGTAGCAGATAGATAATCTTTACTTACAAAATCAACACCCATCTTTAGGCCATGGCTACTATCGGTTGGAATTTGGGGTAGTGGTTGATCTGATAAATGCGCGATTAAAACTTCAGGCGTATTTGCGAAATGAAATGGCCCGCTTTGTTTTGAAGATTCTATTACCGCAGCAGCTCTTCCAAGTGGATCACTTGCTCTGCCATCGTTATACATAGCAGCTGGTGCTATTGGTGCGTAGTTTTTATCGCAAAGTACAAAGGTTCCACTTGTTGCTGAGATTAACAATGATTGCGGGATGAACCCTTCTTCAATTAATTGCTTGCAAAGATGGGTTAAAACTTTATCAACGGCTGTAATCCAACTTTTACTATCTTGGGTGGCAGATTTATCACTGCCCTTTATAACTTGGGCCAGTGGCTCACTTGCCCTGGCAAGTGCTGCTCCTGTTCTATCAATTGCAACAGCTCTAACATTTGAGGTGGCAATATCAATGCCAATAAATACAGATTTACTCATAATGAGTTAATTAATTCAGGCAAGGATTTTAAATCACTCACCGTAATATCAGCTGCTGCTAAATCAGAAGCAGAAGGATCAGGATTTGCTTCCCCTCTTCTTACCCAAACTGTTTTCATGCCCAATGCTTTAGCTGGATTAACATCGGTATCGATTCGATTACCAATATGGATTATTTGATCGGCTTCTAGACCTAACTCTTTGATTGCTAACTTAAAAAAGGCTGGATCTGGCTTTTCAAAGCCAACAATGGCAG
>OFRA01000430.1_pt1 | contig 11034 bp, 13 predicted proteins | sample 1543001 | NCBI WGS metagenome assembly OFRA01 (sample SAMN07774221, study PRJEB24372) | wastewater metagenome | isolation source: Lake Maggiore Verbania | place: Italy: Verbania | collected 2015-12 | reverse complement strand
TACGCATTGCTTAATCCAAATGAATCAAATCAAATGGGGTCGATGGATCATGGCGGCTCACATTCAACTACGGCAGGTGAAAATCTCTCAGCAGATGATGCAATGTTTCTGCAAATGATGATTCCGCATCATCAGCAAGCAGTGACTATCTCTGAGTACGCACTTACAAACTCAAAAAATGAGCAGATACTTAGCATTGCTAATAAAATTAAGGCTGATCAAGCAAATGAAGTCGCTCAAATGAGTAAGTGGCTCGCAGATGATGGCCTTGGCACAGATCCTGGCCACTCGATGTCCGCTATGGCTGGCATGTTAAGTTCAGATCAATTAGCTACTCTTAAAAAAAGTAAAGGTGCATCCTTTGATACTTTATTTTTAAATAATATGATTGAGCACCACAAAGGTGCCCTGCAAATGGTATCTATGATTGAAAATAGTAAAGTGGCAGCATTAAGAGATTTTGCGGTATCAATTACTAAAGCCCAGCAAGCTGAGATAGATCAGATGCAAGAGATTTTAGGTAATTAAAAGCTTTAAACTCGCACTCATCTCTTTAACTCCTAATTTATCCGCATCCTTAAAAGTACTACTGCAGATAACGCAGCGTATTTGCCACTGCCACCAAGAGGTATCGTCATAACCTAATTTATATGTGGTTACAAAAACTTTTGCTGGCAGAATTCTACAAAACTGACATCTACGTGGAGTGATTAATTCATTTACAACCTGTGTTTCAGCCCGATAGCCCCTGGCATATTTAAATCCAACCCCATATAGATCAACATCTAATAAAAAAGCACCTGGATTAATTGAGCCTTCAAACTTAGCCTCAGTGATATCACTATAAGCATAAAAGCCACACTCACAATCTGCCACCGGTGGCACATGCTCTTTATTAATACTGCACTTAGCAGAGGCATCAGAGAGGTATGTGTCCCCTGTTAATCCAGTAAGAGTTGGCGGACGGGCCGTAATTATCGCTAACTTATAACCATGCATCACCTCACTAGGTAAATCAAAAGCATGGTTGTAATTTAATTTACTATGCGCATTATTATTTTTAAGGCCAGCCTTATCACTAGCTTTGCCAACTGTAATAAATCCAATAATAAATACCAGTGGCACTACGCCTACAAATAAATACAAAGCGGTGATGATTACATTTTGTGAGATAAGTGGATCCTCTTGTTCACTAAAAGCCCCTAGAAGGTAGGCAAGAGTGAGCACACCAAGTGCGATCAGGGGATAGATACGAATTAATCTAATTAACCTACGACGGTTTCTGGCGTAATCCATAAAAGTAATTAAACACCTTTCTTGCTGTTCTTAAGTGGTGATCTATATCTACCTCACACCTCATTTACATCAGCAAATCTAATACGTAAGATTGCCCCACTAGATAAGGAACTAATATGGCTGAGATCGGTGAACCAGATCGGGTAGTAAGGCGTGAGCGCGAGCCGTTAATCTCACCAGCACTTCCTGTGCCAACTCCTGAGCTAGAGCCTGCTAAGTAATTCTTTTAATAAATCTAGATAAGCCCCTAACAAATAATGATTGCCTATTTGAGGCAATTAATTTGTAGCCGGCGGCGCCAAGAGGCCCAGATGCTTTAAGAATAAAAGCACTTACCTTATTACCACGGGCGTTAAGCAAAAAGATAACTGCGCTAACACCAGCATATTTTCTTAAATCACTAATAGCGTATACCTGCTTTTCACACTCAGTAATGCTTAGCCCATACTGATCAAGGGGAGCACTTTGATAGCTAAGGGCGTTAAAGCTAAGTTTTTTCTCTAGCCAATTAATGCTGTTACGACACAACTGACAATTGCCATCATAAATAACGGTAATAACCATCAGTTGTGGGCTATCTCATTACAAATCATAGGTAAATCCTATCTTAGGCAGTTTTATCAATTACAATTAGCGTATAAAACTTATATAGGAGTGGTGTGAAAAACCTTACTGATTTTAGAAACTTTAACCTTAAGCAATTTGATACCTTACTTATCAATTACTTAAGTAGGATCTCACTACCAGTACTTCGCGTTTCACTAGGTGTGATCTTTATTTGGTTTGGCGCTCTTAAGCCTTTTGGTGATTCACCTGCAAATGATGTAATAACTAAAACTATCTACTGGTTTGACCCAGATATCTTTATTCCTATTCTGGGTTATTGGGAGATGTTAATTGGCCTTTGCCTGCTCTACACACCATTAATTCGTGTTGGGCTTTTCTTACTAGCACTACAAATGCCAGGCACATTCTTGCCGCTAATTCTTCGCCCGGAGATCTGCTTCCTTGATTTCCCATTTAATCTCACCTTAGAAGGTCAATACATCATTAAGAACTTAGTATTAATTGGCGCTGCCATGGTGGTGGGCAGCAAGCTGGTGCCGATATTAGAGAGGGATAAATAATGGGTCCTATCATCTTTGCCTTAGGCGTAGTAGTTGGCACCATTCTTTTAATTATCTTTACTGAGGTTTTAGAGAGGCCGGTGCTAGATGAGATTAAGCGAATTAAATACGGTTCAGATTCAGCTAAAAAACTATCTAAGGGCTGGATTAGAAGTTTTCACACAACAATTGGTTTGACTAGCTACGCACTTGGTATGGGCATCTCCTACTTTGCTTTAGCCGTTTTATAACACTGGTATTTGTTTTTAAATTAAGTTAGATACACTTTCATCTGTGTGTGGACGCTACGCTCTTAATATTTCAGGAGAGGATTTAGCACTTGAATTTGCTGCCGGTATTAAAGATGCAGCCATAACTGCCAGTAATTGGAATATCTCACCCACTACATTAATTCCATTTATCAATGGTGAAGATGAGTCAGTGCAGGCGCGAAGTATTAATACAGCCAGCTGGGGATTAATACCGGCTTGGGCAAAGGATGCAAGTAGGGCAAGTAATGCAATTAATGCCAGAGTTGAATCTATCTCTGAGAAGCCAACCTTTAAGAGCGCTTTTAAATCTAGAAGATGTTTAATTCCAGTAACTGGTTACTATGAATGGGCAACTGAGCTTGGTAAATACAAACCAAAGCAGCCCTTTTATATCTCCCATAAGAACAAGAGCAGTTTGGCAGTTGCCGGCATATATGAAAGTTGGATAAACCCGCAGAGTAAAGAGTCACTCACAACAGCTGCAATTATCACCCGAGAGGTTGTGGGAATACTGACGCCAATTCATCACCGGATGCCGGTAATACTTCCTAAAGATCTTTGGAGCACCTGGCTAAGTAATAAATCTTTATCACCGGATGAAATAAATGATTACCTAAATATGATTGATATTAAAGAGGCTGATAAAGATTTAGTTTTTTGGCCAGTAGCTGATGATGTGAATAACGCTAGAAATACTGGGCCCACTTTGGCGCAGGAGATAGCAGTTGGTGAATCAGGCACGCTTTTTTAAACTGTTTTTAAGCAGGGTGAATTAAAAAAGAAGCCAATATGTAGGCGACTTGCCACTGTCAGTGGGCTTTAGTATCTTATCGAACAAATGTTCGAACGCAAATTAACCACTAGTAGCGCGTCAAATACCCCTGCCCAAAGCGGGATAAGCCTGTTTTCACAAAGTGGTGAGCCAGCTGAGTTCATATATAACGGCGTGCGCTTTCATATCAATGAAAAGTTAAGCACATGGCTTGAAACAAATGATTGGTGGAAAAAACTAGATCAACTAGATCAACTAAATCAAGGTGAGGTTTGTGAGAGTGTTAGTAAGTACTGGTTAGTTGAGGCGGCGCCAATTGGCGCACTTAGCACATTTGAGATCACCTTTAATGAAGAAAGTAATACTTGGCGCATTACGCCAAGCTCTAGAGTTAAATTAAATGAGTAAAGAATTTACTCACCTCTCACTAGCCTCTGCCTACTCCTTTAAGTATGGATCATCTCACCCAGAGCAACTAGTGCAGCGAGCTGCGCAATTTAATATGAAATCTTTAGCACTCACTGATCAAAATAATCTAGCTGGAGCAATTAGATTTGCGCAAAGTTGTGAAAGCTTTGGGATTAAACCAATTCTTGGCATAAACCTTGGCTTTATTCAAAACACATCAAGAATCACCCTACTTGCCAGAGGTGGCTCTTTATCATCCCTATATCGCCTAGTAAGCGCGGTAAACACTAATACCAGTGATGGCCTTTTAACTATTGAGCTTCTTGAAAGATTTAATCAGTACTCAAAAAACTTAATAGCACTGCTTGGCCCAGACTCTGCGCTAAATAAAAATCTAACCCAGCGCAAAGAAGGGGCAGCTCTTAGTATCTATCAACTAGTAAAACAACACTTTTCAACTGTTGCTATTGAGTGTGTTAGCCACCTTGAGCGAGTAAATAATCTCAGGTCAACCTCTTCGGCTGCTAGATCACTCGCCTTTGCAGTTAAAAACCAAATACCTGCTGTAATGAGTAATCAAGTGAGAATGTTAGATAAAAGTGATGGGCCAATCCTTGATGTCTTAGATGCTAATAGAAAACTCTCATTTATTAATAGCGCAAGCGTTGAGCGCAGTAACGCAGAGGCTTATCTAAAAGATAGCCAAAGCATGCACCAAATAGCAGATCAGATCGCTAGGGCAGCTGGTGAATCAAGTAGTAGGAGCCTACTTAAAACCACAGCAGATATCAGCCTTGAGTGTGAGTTATCAGCTAGGGGTGAGATTGGTATCGGTGGTATTCACCTGCCAGAGCCAGCCTTATTTGGAGCAAGTAATCAAGCGCAATTAGTTAACATGCTTAAGGGAAAAGCTGAGAGCAAAATAAGTTACTACTACCAAAGTAATCAATATCAAAAGGTTAGAGGTCGCCTTGAGCAAGAGATAAGCAGTATTGCCCAATTAGGTTTCACCTCCTACTTCCTAACTGTTGCCCAAATAACTGATGCAGCAAGGGAGGCTGGCATAAGAGTTGCAGCTAGAGGCAGCGCCGCTGGCTCACTTACCTGTCATCTACTTGGCATCTCAGAGGTTGAGCCAATTAGTAATAATTTAATTATGGAGCGATTTTGTTCAGTAGAGCGAAATGAGTTACCAGATATTGATATTGATGTTGAATCAGATCGGCGTTATGAAATATATGATCTAATCTTTAAAAAGTATGGATCATCAGATTGGCAAAACCCAGCTAACTCAACTAGGGCTGCAACTGTTGCGATGGTTGAGCGATATCGCGCTCGCCATGCAATCCGTGATGTGGGCAGAGCATTAGGCGCTGATCCATCTCAGATTGATCTACTAGCAAAATCTATGCCCCATATCAGTGCTAGAAATATTGGCCATGCTATTAAAGAGCTGCCTGAGCTAAAAAGATTAGATCTATCATCACCAAAGATTAAAGCGGTAATTAATCTAGCAATTAGGCTAGATAAATTACCAAGGCATCTATCAATGCATCCATGCGCGATAGTGCTATCTGATCAGAGCTTACAAAACTACGCACCTATAACAATTAATCAAAGTAATTACCCAATGCTCACCTTTGATAAAGATGATGTTGAGGTAATTGGCTTACTTAAGTTAGATGTTTTAGGTGTTCGTATGCAATCTGCTATCGCCTACACACTCTCTGAGGTAAATGAGGTTGAAGGCGCATCACTTGATATAAATAAGATCCCACTAGATGATCCATTAACCTATGACCTAATTAAATCCACTAGAACTATTGGCTTATTTCAGGTGGAAAGCCCAGGACAGCGTGAGTTAGTTGGCAAGTTAGTACCAAATAAATTTAATGATCTAGTAATTGGTATCTCACTCTTTAGGCCAGGTCCAATAAAGAGTGAGATGATCACACCATTTCTAAATGGCAGAGATGGCATAAGTAAGCCTGATCTTATTCATCCTGATTTAGCGCCAATCCTTGAGCAAACCCAAGGCGTAGTTGTCTTTCATGAGCAGGTAATAGCAATTATCGCAAAGCTAACTGGTTGTAGTTTGGGTAAAGCAGATCAGATGCGCAGAAAGCTTGGCACTAAAGAAGATGCCCAAGTAGTTTGTGATTGGTTCTACCTGCAAGCAACTAAATCTGGTTACCCAAAAGCTGTCCTAGATATAACCTGGCAGATCTTAAAAGATTTTGCATCCTTTGGCTTCTGCAAAGCCCACGCATCCGCCTTTGCGCTCACCACCTATCAATCTGCATACTTAAAAACACATCACACCGCTGCATTTTTAGCAGCGGTCCTTACTCATGAACCTGGGATGTATCCAAAGAGATTAATACTTGATGAAGCCCGTCAGTGGGGGATAAAGATATTACCTATTGATGTTAATAAATCTACTCAGAGTTATAAGGTAGAAAAAGTTGATACAGATCATAAAAATACTTATCTCTATAAAGCACCTAATACCAGCAGCAGCGGCGCTAAGTTAACTCTGCCAGATGCAACAGGTTATGGCATCAGAGTTTCTCTTTCAGATATTGCAGGTATATCCGCAGCTGAAATAAAATCAATAATTACAAACCGGCCCTACCTAGATCTGGCCGACTTCACCTACCGCTCAGGTGCTTTTTGGCCCACAACGCAGGCACTTGTTGAAATTGGCGCCTTTGATTTCCTGCATAAAATTGGTGTGAGCGGTAATTTAAATAGAAGAGATTTAATCCAACACCTAGCTGAGCTAAAGAAATTAAATGCAGGCAAAGCATCCGCTGGTCAATTAACACTTTCATTATCACCTGGCGAAATAGATAGCCTTGGATTACCTGATATTACAAAGAGTGAGCAGATAAGTAGTGAGTTAGAAAATCTAGGCTTAGATGTTAGTGAGCACCTACTTAAAGCCTACGCCCCCTTTCTAGATGCACTTAAGGTCTGTAAATCAAGTGATCTAATAAAACATAGATCAAATCAAGAGGTATTAGTAGTTGGCGCAAAGGTTGCTCTGCAATCACCACCAATTAGAAGTGGTAAGCGGGTTTTATTTCTAACCCTAGATGATGGCTTTGGTTGTAGTGATCTAAGCTTTTTTGAAGATAGCCAACAAAGCTGCGCCCACATCATTAAGGGGAATAACTTAATTCTTGCAAAGGGAGTAATTAGAAGAACTGGTGCAAGAGGAATATCAATTAGGGCATCAAAAGCCTGGGCGTTGGAAGAGATATATCAGGGATGGCTTGGTAGGGAGAAGGTGCTTACTGATTAAGAGTTAATAGAGCCTAACTAACTACTCATTAAGAAAGCCACCCCTTTTTGGGAGTGGCTTTCTTCTTTTACTTCTTTTGTCTTACTTCTCTACTTACTTAAGAAGTGAAGCAACATCGACACCCTTTGGCAGGATTACCGCATCGATTGCATGGATAACACCGTTATCTGCCATTACATCGGCGATAACAACCTTTGCCTTATTAACCATTACCCCGCCCATTGTGGAGAGCTTCACATTTGAACCTTCAACTGTTGCAACATTGCCAGGTTTGATATCTGCTGCCATGACCATACCTGAAACAACATGGTAGGTAAGGATCTTTGCCAGAGTTGCCTTGTTCTCAGGAAGGAGAAGTGCATCAAGAACACCAGCTGGTAGGGCTGCAAATGCTTCATTAGTTGGTGCAAATACTGTGAATGGACCAGCTCCTTGCAGAGTGGTGACAAGATCAGCTGCGGTTAGAGCTGCTACTAATGTTGAAAAATCAGGGTTACCAACAGCAACATCAACGATTGTGTTTGTAACAACTGCCTCTTCAGCAGGTGCTGACTCAGTTGCCTCATCGCTGCTACATGCTGAGAGTGTTAATAATAAAACAGCAGCGAGTGCTGCGATTGAGCCTTTACGTAGTACCTTCATTTAGATCTCCTTGATTGTTAGTGTGATTAAGAGCAAGCGGAGTCTAAATTACCCGCAGGCCAAGATCTGCCATGGTAGTTAGTAGTGGGTAATGAGATAGGTCATAGATAGATCAAATAGGGGTAAAGATTTATAAACATTTGCTGTGAAATCAGTTCAAAAAGTGATGGTGGCCACAGGTGATCTGGGCGCTGATTAATTTTCAAAGGTAGGCGCATCTGAGAGAGTTCTCTTATGGGAAAAAGTAACTCAGTAATGTGCAAGTTATTATCACTAACGGTAATTTTTTCATTTATAAATCTACAAAGTGCCACAGCCGCCTCCTTAGGGGAGTTAAGCCATATTCATAATATAAGAGTGCATCAAAATAAAATCTTTCTTGGCACCCATGAAGGTTTATATCAATACTTTTCCGCAACAAAAGTAGTAAAAATCGAGCCACATAGCTTTGATGTGATGGGCCTGGCCACAAACCAAAGCACACTTTTTGCCAGTGGTCACCCAGGGGTTAATTCAAAGTTTGCCCAACCAGTTGGTGTGCTCTCATCTGCTGATAATGGTGTTACTTGGAAGCAGGTGAGTTTAAAAGGTGAGGTTGATTTTCACATGCTCGAGGTGGGTAAGACAGATATGTATGGGGTGGATTCGGGTAAGGGTGATCTGATGTACTCAGCAAATCTAGGGAAGAGCTGGTCTAATCAAGGAGTGAATACTTACGATGATATTGCAATTGATTCTAGTAAGGCTGGCCACGCTTTTGGTCTTAGAAAAGGGCAGATATATAAAAGCACAGACGCATTTAAGAGTGAGAAGGTAATTAAAAGTAAGTTAGCTTTCTCAGCTATTGAATTAGTTGGTAAGCGCCTTTATGGAGTGAGTAGAAATAATTTATATCTAAGTACTAATGGCGCAGCCTCATGGGCCCCCCTTGCTACCTTTGATAAGAGTATTGGCGCAATTAGCACATCAGAGAGCATGCTTTTAGTAGCAGCCGGGGATAAAATATTGATCTCAAAGGATCTTGGTAAGAGTTTTAAGTAGTACTTACCTATTACCTTCTCTTATCTGATCAAGCACGTTTGGTAAGTTCTTTATCCAATTAAGAGTTAAAGCTTTTTACTTCCCATATCTTTTCTAGAAACCTTCATTGATGGATCCTTCTTTGTGGCAAAGGCAAAGATGGCAAGGCCGGTTACAAGAGCCCCTGCGCCAACGCCAAAGGCGAGCACATCCTGGGATCGATTAACATCAACAAATACTCCAACAAAGATCACCGCAATGATTGCAACAACTACGCCAATTAACTTTGACTTTAAATCATCAAGATCATGAACCTGCAGCCACACTGGCACATTTAGATCCTCATCAATAAAGAGCTCATAAAGGCCATAACCAATAACTAGTAATACTGTGCCAAGTAATATTGCATCCACTGCAGTTAAAACATCAACAATAGTTATTTTTAACTTTGTGCTATTTAAAGCAGCATCGATAATTACCTGAATCATCTCAATAGAGCCCTGCACCATAAGCAAGAGTGCGCCAAGAATTGAGGCAATTGCTGGGATGACTACTGCATATCTAGTCACAGCTAAGATGCGATTCATAGCCAAATGGTAGTGGATTAAGGCTGGGCTGTGGCTGAAGCGGGGTGCGTATCTATACGCACCTGTCAGTAGGTAGGTATAGGTTTACATAGAGTTATTAAAGTCAGGGGGCTTTATGTTTGAATTTATTCTGCTGTTTATATTCTTTTGGTGGCTCTTTAGTCGTAATGAAAAGCGTAAGGAAAGAAAACGTAGATTATTTAAACCCTCACTCGATCAAGAGTATAAAGAGCTAATCCAATCATCTGATAACTCAACTGGAATAGCACTCTCTGTTAAGGCCTACCTACTAGATGTCTTAGATGATGATAATAATGATAGAGAAAAGTACTCAGATGCTCGTCTTGCTCAAGGACAAGAGATCTTAGATAAGGCAGGTGCCTCAGCTCTTTACTTCATGGCAGATATCGCAACTCAACTATCAATAGTTGCTAGTGCTCAAATAAATGGCATCCCAAACAATGTTGAGGCTGATCTAAGAGGCTCCGCCACGCCTGCAAACATAATTAATAAGGTGATAAAGATATGAAATTACCCAAAGTAAAGAGATAATCACGCCATGGGATTTATCGAAAACTTTAAGATCAAGCGCGCTGCTAAAAAAGCGAAAGCGCTTTATCAGTTAGAGCTAAATGAGTGGGAGCAAGAGAACAGAGTCTTAAATGCAGCCCTTGATATCTTCACTACCGCCTCTAAAGGGGATGAACCAGATGATTCATCTTTGGTTCAGAAAAAAGGTGAATTAGTTTTATGGACAGGTAATGGTATTTATCATGAGGCAGGTAGAACAGCTTCCACCTATGTTGGCGGCTCATCAGGTTTTTCTATTCCATTAGTTGCAGGTATTAGGTATCGAGTTGGCTCCTTTAAAGGACGGGTAGTACCGGGGGAGGAGATGCAGATAGATAAAGACTCTGGCTTTGTTAAGTTAACTAATCAAAGACTTATCTTTACCGGCCCCCTCGCCACATCAGAATGGTCCTTTGCAAAACTTCTCTCATCCTTTTCAAACCCAGAGCGAACTGATTTCATCTTTGGTGTTTCAAATAGAAAGAAATCATCCGGCCTTAAGTTCTCACCCGAAGATGGCTATGCCTTCGCTCATCTATTTGCCCTAGCCCTGCACTCCTATGAAAAGGGAATACCTGAAACCATAAAGGCAATAAAGAGTGAGCTAAAAGAGGGTGAAGGCGATAAACCAAAGCTGGTGCTGCCAAGTAGTGTGAAGGAGATTAAGGGGTAGCTTTAAATCAGCCACAAACCTAAGCTGGTGGAATGAGCTATCCGGAATGGTCACTTTTTCCAAGGCACTTATCAGCACCTCCTTGGACTGCCGAATTCCTTCAAATTGTTCAAAAGAATCAGCCATTAATTAACTCATACGAGCACAACAAGTTTGACTCTGATGAAGTCTTAAAGGCGCTAGAACCGGATTTAGAAAGTAATGGGTGGCAAGTTGAGACTGGAAAAAAGGATAAACAAAAAATTTTTCGACCAGTTCTTTATGGAGATGGTGGAAAGACAAGAGTTAGCTATGAGATTGATGGTTGGAACCCTGAACACAAAATTGTATTAGAAGTTGAATCTGGTCGTGGTTGGCAAGGAAATGCGTTTTACCGGGACT
>OFRA01000429.1_pt1 | contig 11057 bp, 10 predicted proteins | sample 1543001 | NCBI WGS metagenome assembly OFRA01 (sample SAMN07774221, study PRJEB24372) | wastewater metagenome | isolation source: Lake Maggiore Verbania | place: Italy: Verbania | collected 2015-12 | reverse complement strand
AATGAGAACCATTCCCATTATGCTAAAAGCAGGGTTGTTAACGAAAGGCTTTTGCTGTGATTAGTTGCTGAGCGCCTTGTTTATTTGCTCAGTAAGGGCTTGCATCTCAATTCCGCCGCTGATTCTTAGCGCGACTTTGCCGTTGCTATCGAGCAAGACAAAGAACGGAAACCCAGAAACACCCATCGCGGTCGCCGCAGTTTTTTCGCCGCTATCAGTCATGACTGGCCAAAGCGGTGGAAACTCTTCGCGCGCCAGCCACTCAGACGGTGGGAAGTTTGGCGAGGCTGGGTCAGTCGAAGTTGTGATTGCGATTACATCAAGGCCACTCGGTACGAGACCATCACGATTCCATTGCACAAGAAGCGGAACTTCACGCTGGCAATGCGGACACCAGTGGGCGAGAAAAACGAGAAGAGTCGGTGCGCCAGGTGAGGTGACGATCGTGTTACCCGTGAAGCCCTTGCCGGTGAGTATCGGGGCTGTCATGCCGATTGCTTTATCTGCTGTCGAATCTGAAAACTGCGGCAACGGATCGCCAGAAACTTCGACAGAGTTAAATTCTTCGACGCCAGTGACAACATCGTCACTGCTTGATTGGGTTGCAACTGCGACAATTGCCGCGATTGCAATCGCTGCGGCGATACTGCCAATTAGCCAGACAGATTTGTTAGATGACCCATTTTTGCTATTCATGTTTATTTCTTCTCCATTTCAGGGATTGTAACTAAAACGATTGTGGTAAAAAATGCCGTGAAGGCCATGAATGAGAGTGTGACAAAACCAAAACTCTCAAACCAAACAAACTCGCACGGAAGTTTGGCATCGCACACGCCAGCATCCAAGTTTGGAAATCTTTCTAGAAACCAGTGATACGTCGAAATTGATCCACCTACAAGAGCGAGAACAGCTACAACAATTTTAGTGAATTTAAATTTTTTGAAGACGGCAACGATGAGAAAAACGGCCAACGGATACATTGCTGCTCGTTGATACCAGCAGAGGCGACACGGCTTGTAGTTGACGATCTCTGAGAAGTAAAGACTGCCGAGCATCGAAGTTGTGGTGATCAACGCTGCGAGAGGTAGTGCAATTTTTTTGACTTCAAGCAAGAAATTACTTGCCTTGGTGAGCCGAGCAAAAATCACAACGAGACCCAGGCCGAGCGTGCCGAGACTGAGCATCGAAAAGAAAAGTTCGAACACTTCGTTGTTCATTGTGCGTACTACGCTAATTGCCAGACAATGATTCACGAATGAACTTGAGAATTAAACCGGAGCAACCATAAATGACTAATTTAAAAGACCAACTGAAGGCTGATCTGACTGCCTCAATGAAGGCGCGTAACGAAGTCGAGACTTCAACGCTGCGAATGACGCTGGCTGCGATCATGAATGCCGAAGTAGCGGGCGACGAAGCCAAAGAACTGACTAACGAGCAAGTGCAGGCTGTGGTTAGTGCCGAGGCAAAGAAGCGAGCCGAATCGGCAGACATATATAAGGAAGCGGGTCGAGTTGATGCCGAGGCTGCAGAACGTGCCGAATTGGGGATTTTGCAGAAGTATCTGCCCGCGCAGTTGAGCGATAACGATCTAGAAAAGATCGTGGAAGAGCAGATCGCCGTAGCAGCCAGTTCGGGGCTGACTGGACCAAAAGCCATGGGTGCTGTGGTCAAAGCCGTGCGAACCCAAGCTGGTTCAGGCGCAGATGGCGCCAAAATAGCGAATTTGGTGAAGTTAAAACTTGGCTGATTTTAGGGTATTTCAAGATTATGTAACTTTTGACACAAGGACTCTTGGCGGGTAGCGTGACCACAAGGTCCAGTGCCTTTTTCCGAAGGGGGAAAATCATAATGAAGAAATTATTCACAGGAGGTCGTCGCAAGGTTGCTGCCGTTATGGCAATTGCACTTGTTGCTTCACTCAGCCAGGTAACAACCAGCAGTGCCTCGGGTGCCAGCACACCGAAGCGTGGCGGAAATGTCACAGTTGGTATTTTCGACTCGTTCCCAGGTTTCTGTATGGCAGACAACTTGGCGAACTCAGCACTCATGGGTGGTCGCACGATTTATGAGACCTGGGTTGAACAAAGATCAGATGGCAAGATTGTGCCTTACGTTCTTAAGTCGTTTGAGAGCAGCGCCGACTACAAAACTTGGAACTTGGTTGTCCGTGACGGAATCAAATTCCATGACGGCTCACCAGTAGACGGCACAGCACTTCTCCTTAACTTGCAGGCATCGCGCGGTGCGCTTTACCTCAACGGTTTGATTGGCAAGACTCCAAAGTCGCCGTCATCAGGCACGGGTGCAGGTTTCTCTGCAAACATCGCTGACGTAATTCAGACAGGTGCAATGTCAGTAACTGTCAAGCTTTACAACGGAGAAGCCAACTACCCAGATTCGCTTTACGCATCAGGTCGTAACTTTGTACGTTCAATCGCTCAGATCACAGGCTCTACTTGTTCGACAGTGCCGGTTGGTACTGGTGCGTTTAAATATGTTTCACACAAGTTGACTGAACTTGTAGTCGCAAAGAACGACAACTATTGGCGCAAAGACGCCAAGGGTGGCGCGTTGCCATACCTTGACGGCATCACCTTCACATTTATCCCAGATGCGCAACCACGCGTCAGCGGTGTGAAGAGCGGTTCGCTTGCAGCAACAATGTTCTCGTCGGCTTCAGAAGCCAAGCAAATTCTTGCGCTTCAAAAAGACAAGAAACTGACGACGATCAGTTCGCCACTTGACTACTACCCAACAATTTGGTTGAACCACAAGATTGCTCCGTTCAGCAGCAAGAACGCACGACTTGCGTTCTCGCATTCGCTTGATCGCGCGAAGTGGTTGAAGGTTCGTCAAAAGGGTTTGGGCACTGTTCCAGATTCAATTGTCGGCCCGAACAACATCATGTACAACAAAAAGGGTTATGCGGGTTATGACCTGAAGAAGGCTAAAGAATATGTAGCTGCCTATGTAACAGAAACAGGCAAGACTCCAGAGTTCAGCCTTCCGTATGTGAGCTCATCAGCAGACTCGACTGCAAATGCGCAGTTGATGAAAGAGATGGTGGAAGCAGCCGGCTTCAAGGTCAACTTGTTGTCGCAGACAACTGCTGAAGCAATTCAAAAGGCTTTCCCAATGCAGTACCAGATGTTGCCATTGCTTTTGATGGAAGGAACAGGAACAGCGTTCATTCTTCCGTTCATCGTCAGTGACACATCGGGTGGTAACCCAACGCACTTCTTGCGCGGTGCAGCCAAGCTTTCACCAGCATTGGCCGGATTGCAGATTTTCTACAGCATCTTGAACATCTCATCTTTCAAAGATGAAGTGAGCGAGAACTTGTTGTTTGCAGCACGCGCCGAGCCGAACGCGGCAAAGGCGAAGAAGCTCTATGCGCAAGCAACTGAGCAATTGCAAAAAGAAGCCCATGTTGCGAACATTTCGTTCTTGCAATACTCGCTGACTTATAACAAGCTCGGTGGTGTTGGTGAATTGGGTCTTGCAGCGGGTGGACCTCGCCGCTTGGTAACAAACTTCGGTATCGACTGGACAGGTGTTTGGTCAACTAAGTAATTCGTAGATAATTCAAAAGGGCGGTAGTGCGTAAGCGCTACCGCCCTTTTTGTTTACTTGCCGACTTGATGAGTTCTCGTCTAGCCTGCTCTGAGCGATAACCAGAGAAAATCAAAAACGAGGGGAACCGGTGTCGAAGATAAGTTTTTGGTTGCAGAGAGTTGCGCAGTTGCTAATCGTTTTGCTTCTCGTAACTTTTGGCGTCTCGTTATTGCTGCGGTTAATACCTGTTGACCTGGCGACGATTTTGTTGCCTGCCGCAAGTGAAGGCGAACGTGAAATTTTGCGCGCTGAACTTGGCTTTGACAAGGGGCCGATTGGTTACTACTTGCAATGGCTTGGCAATTTTGTGCAAGGCGACTTTGGCAAGATCTACTTTTCTGGTGGCACCGAAGAAGTTTCAGATCACTTAAAGCAAGCTATGCCGCGGTCGTTGCTGCTGATGATTTACACCCAAATATTGGCACTTGTGATTGCGGTACCTCTTGGTGTCATCTCGGCATATAGAGCAGGTCGACGAGCTGACAAAATAATCAGCAACACATTGTTTACGCTTTCGTCGATACCTAATTTCGCGATTGCACTTCTGCTTGTAATTTTTGTCGGTGTCAAATTTGCCTGGTTGCCAACGCTTGGATATGCGCCGATTTCTGACGGTGTCTGGGAGCACTTTAAACACATGATTATGCCCGTAATCAGTTTGAGTCTCGGGCTCATTGCGACATACACACGTCTGTTGCGCGCCGACATGATTTCAGCTTTGCGTGAAGACTATGTGACGATGGCGGCCTCAAAAGGCTTGAGCGATCGCCGAATTTTGTGGCGTCACGTTTTACGTCCGTCGAGTATGACTCTTTTGACGTCGGCAGCATTGAGCATGGGTGGCTTGATCGGTGGGGCGATTGTTATTGAGAGTATTTTCGCTACATACGGCATCGGCTTCGAAGTATTTGCGGCGATCGGCGGACGACAATATGTGGCATTGCAATCAACCGTTGCTGTTATCGCGTTGTTCTACGTGTTTTTCAATCTTGTTGTAGACGTCGGTTCAGGTTTTGTTGATCCGCGAACGCGAGATCGGAGAGTAAATGCGTAAGTTTACAAAACCGACTTGGTTTGCAATTGGCTGGCTCGGTCTGATGATGTTCTTCTCATTGTTTGGTTGGTTGTTGCCGTTCAAACCATGGAACTTTGTCTATGAAGATGATCTTGAAGTCGGTTTGTTTTCAAGTGGTCACTTGTTGGGCACAGACAGCAACGGTTATGACTTGTTGTCGTCGGCTGTGGCGGGCACTCGTATGTCTGTTTTTATCGCGATTGCTGCGGTCGGCCTTGGTGGCTTTATCGGCAGTGTGCTCGGCATCTTGGCTGCGTATTTGCGCGGCAAGATCGACACTGTGATGGTCACAATATTTAATGTTGGTCTTTCGGTACCGAACCTAGTTTTGGCATTGGCGCTGGTTTCAGTTTTGGCGACGAATGTCGACATCAATCAAGCAGTGCCCACTTGGCGCAGAGTAATGGTTTTGATTATTTCGTTGACGATTGTGTTGATACCGATTTTGGGTCGAATTGCGCGAGGTGCAACGCTGTCGTGGTCGGGTCGCGAATTTGTGACTGCTGCACGCAGTATGGGTATGAAAGATTCAAAGATTGTTCTTCGACACATCGTGCCTAACGTTTTGCCGGCATTGATCGCCGTTGCGTTCTTAGCGGTGGGCGTCGTAATTATTGCCGAAGCGTCGCTATCAATTTTGGGCGTTGGTATACCCGATGGTGCGAGTTGGGGTGGCATGATTGCACGCGGCCGTAACGATCTTGAATACGCCCCGCATGTGTTGTATGTGCCGATTGTATTTTTGGCACTTACCGTAATTTCGACGAACCATCTCGGCGACGTTGTGCGTTCAAAACTTGACAGTCGTGAGGCCAAAGTATGAGTTCGTTATTGAGTGTCAAAAACATGTCGATTAATTTCGACACACCCCGCGGTTCGCTTGAAGCGGTGCGCGGTGTAGACATCGAGATACCTGCTGGCACGAGCGTCGGCGTTGTCGGCGAATCTGGTAGCGGAAAGACCGTGATGTGTCGGGCTGCGATGGGTTTATTGCAAGGCAGCAATGTGAAGCGCTCGGGCACGGTCATTTTTGACGGTCACGAGTTAACCGCAATGAGTAAAGAAGAAGTTCGCAATCTCTTTGGCTCAGGCATGGCGATGATCTTCCAAGATCCAATGACTGCTTTGAACCCTGTACGCAGAATTGGCTCGCAATTGTCAGAAGGCTTGCGAGTGCGACTCGGAATGAGCAAAGCAGATGCTTTGGTACGTAGCAAAGAGTTGCTTGAACTTGTGCGCATACCAAACGCAGCAGCCATATTGAAGTCGTTTCCATATCAATTGTCAGGTGGCATGCGTCAGCGCGTGATGATTGCAATCGCAATCGCATGTAATCCAAAACTTCTATTCGCTGATGAACCAACAACTGCACTCGACGTAACGGTGCAAGCACAGATTTTGCAGTTGTTGCGTGAACTGCGTGAAGACTTGAAGATGTCGATGGTTTTGGTGACTCACGATCTTGGTGTGGTTGCGGGCAACACTGACTATGTGGCAGTTATGTACGCCGGCGAAGTCGTCGAGTATGCGCCAACAACCAAACTTTTTGCAGATATGCGAATGCCGTATACCGAGGCACTGCTCGAATCGATTCCGAAAGTTGATCACAAGTCGGGTACACGTCTGGCGGTGATTGCTGGGCGACTGCCAAACCCAACTGATCGTGGGGCAGGTTGTAGTTTTGCGCCACGCTGCAAATATGCCCAAGAGAAGTGCCATAAAGAGCATCCAGAATTGACGAAAGATCCTGACGGTCACTTGTATCGCTGTTGGTTTCCGATCGGGGTGGCGTTGTAATGGCTGGTTCAGGCACCGCTCATATGCGCAACTCGGTTGACTCAGTGTTGACCGTGCGAGATTTAACAGTCGAATTTAAGGTCGGCAAAAACAAAATTGTAAAAGCTGTTTCTGGCTTGAGTTTTGATGTGGTCAAAGGCGAAACTTTGGCAGTTGTTGGTGAGTCTGGTTGTGGCAAAACAACTTTGGCGCGCGCCGTGTTGCAGTTGCCGCCACCAAATTCAGGTGAAGTAATTTTTAACGGCACAGATTTGACATCGTTGCCAAAAGAAAACCTCAGGTCGGCGCGAACGTCGATGCAGATGATTTTTCAAGACCCGATCTCGTCGCTTGATCCGCGAATGACGGTGCAGCAATTAATCGACGAACCGCTAGAAATTTGGGGTCGTGGAACTCGTGAAGAGCGTGATGAGCGTATTAAAACGTTGCTAAACAACGTTGGGCTTGAGCCTGAGTTGGTTTTGAACCGTCGCTCATATGAGTTTTCGGGTGGTCAATGTCAGCGAATCAGCATTGCTCGTGCGCTCGCGCTTGACCCAAGAATGTTGATCTGTGACGAGCCGGTTTCGGCGCTAGACGTGAGTATTCAGGCACAGATTTTGAACCTGTTGCAAGACATGAAAGACCAATTCGGTTTGACGATGGTTTTCATTTCTCATGACTTGGCTGTTGTTAAAGCCGTGAGCGACCGAGTGATGGTGATGTACCTCGGCAAGATTTGTGAAATCGCCGCGCCAGATGCTTTGTATTCCAAACCTGCGCATCACTACACAAAGGCGTTGCTCGACTCGGTGCCGATTGCTGACCCGACGCGACAGAAAAAAACAGAGTTGCTTCAGGGCGAGCCACCGTCACCGATGAATCCGCCTACGGGTTGTCGATTTAGAACGCGATGTGCGGCGGCAACTTTGCTTTGCGCAGAGCAAGAACCGCAGTTGCGCGAGGTTTCGCCCGGCCAGTTTGTGGCCTGTCACCACCCAATTGTCTAGCTATTTGTGATGCAAAGATAAGGGTTCGCTGCTAATGGCAACTCAAGTAAAAGTTTTAATGGATTGCGATCCGGGTCATGACGATGCGTTCGCATTAATCGTTGCGTCAAAGTTTGCAGAAGTTTTGGGTGTGACGACTGTGGCGGGAAATGCACCGCTGAGTTTGACAACAAAAAACGCTCGTATCATCCTTGACATTTGCGGTTCGAATGTGCCGTTGCATTCTGGTGCGAGTCGCCCGTTGGTTGCCGAACCGATTCATGCCGCTTACATTCACGGTGAAAGCGGAATGGATGGCGCAAATTTCGCCGAACCGTCACGGCCGGCAGATGGCACCGATGCGGTGCATTTCATTATTGACACGGCGCGTGCGAACCCGGGTTTGTGGTTGGTGCCAACAGGGCCGCTGACGAACATTGCCTTGGCGTTGCGTGCGGCGCCAGATTTGGTGAAAAATATTTCAGGAATTTCGTTAATGGGTGGTGGACGATTTGGCAATCGCACTGCAACAGCTGAATTTAATATTTGGTGCGACCCCGAGGCTGCAGCGGCGGTTTTTGATTCGGGTGCGAAAGTTGTGATGAGTGGTTTGCATTTGACGCATCAGTTGATGGCGACGCCAAAACGAATTGAAATGGTGCGTGGTGCGCACAAAGTTGTTGGTCCAAAGTTGGCCGGGCTGCTCGAGTTTTTCAGCAAGATGTATAAGTCGTTGCACGACGACTTCGAAGGTGCGCCGCTGCATGACGTTTGCGCAGTGTTGGCATTGACGCATCCGCAGTTTTTTGGGTCGAGCGAGAAGCATGTGGTGGTTGAGATTGATGGGCTGCATACGCGAGGCATGACAGTGATCGATGATCGGCATGTTTCGTCGCGAACGACAGCCAATACGACGGTGCTTGAGACGATTGACGCTGACGCAGCGTTTAGTGCAATTGTCGAAGCTATTCGTGCCTGCCCAGAACGGTAACTAGGCTCAAATTACAAATGAGGTCTGAGAAATCCTTTTGGAAGTTGGCTTCGATCACCTACACGATTTCGTGGGGCTGGTCTTTCTTTTTCGCTAACGCTTATTTCTGGGATGACTGGGCAAGTTTTTTTGGCAAGACTGCCGACGAGGCGTTTGATCTTGGGTATTACGACGAGAAGCATTTTTTGAATCCGATTATTAATTCGGTTTTGTTGAATTTTGGACTATGGGCCTTTCGGTTGGCAATTTTTGCGTTGATGTTTGGTGCCGGCGTGTTTGCGTACAAAATAATTTTGCGCTCAAAATTGTTTTCTGTTGCGCAATGCAGACTTTTTGCGCTTGTGTTCTTGCTGCTTCCTGTGAATCATGCACGATTTAGCATTCAGACTTTCGAGTATTCGTTTGCGTACTTCTTCTTCTTTTTGGGGTGGTATTTGGTTTTATTGCGCAAACCCGTGTGGCGTGTTTTTGCGTTACTGTCTTTTTTGATTGCGATTGGAACGCCATCATTCTTGACTTTCATGATTCTTCCGTTGATAAATCTTTATCTGTTGGATTTACCACGTGGAAGGCGACAGATTGCCAAGTGGCTGGCTCGAAACGCCGATATTTGTGTGCTGGTGATCGTCTTTGCTTTGTTTTTTAGAACGAGTCAGGGTGATGTTGAAAAGTATGGAGCAAGCACTTACGGACTTTTCTATTCGTTTTCATTGGGGTTGGCGTTCGCAATATTTGTATTTGTGAATTTGAGGCGTCGCAAGTCGAATGCACTGCCAATGCGTAGTCACATTTTGATCTATTCGTCAATCGCACTCGTCTGGCTTGGCACGGTGCCTTATTGGATTGTTGGATACGACCCGGCACGTGGATTGCCAGATGTTTTTCAACTACATGCAGGGGCTCGGATTCAGGCTGGTGAATTTTTCACGCTTTCGATGTCTGTTCTTAAGCTTGTCGGTGGCATTGTGTTCTTTTTAGTGGTGCTCTTTGCGATAAAGAAAAAGAGCCGACACAGTGGCTTGATTATTCCAAATATTTTTATTGTTTTGTATTTGCTGAATAACTATTTTGTTGGACCCCTTGATTGGGATTCACGGTTGCAATTGCTTTGGCCTTTGGGTTTGGCAGTTCTTGCTGTGGGGATGTTTGAGTTTGTGCCGGCAAATCTCCGTGAGAAAAACGCAACTCTGTTGGTTTTTGTCTTGACTGCAGCAACATCACTGATCAGCGCCGAATATTATGTCGACTCTCTAAAACAAGAAGCAATAATTGAAGAAGTGAGCCAAAGTGTGCAAGATCTTGGTGGTCGAACAGTATTGGTCAGCGAGTTTAAAACTAAGTTGAATGCCAGAGATCGAACGTATCGTGTTGGCGAGTGGAGCGGCATCGTAAACAAGGCACTTGTTGGCGACGACAATGTTGTTAAAACGCTTATTGCGTTGAAAGATGATCAGTCATGCCCGGTGTCGTATCGGGGGGTTGCTTTGTATCCGAGAGTAAAGTCATCGTTTTTAGAATCGGTGTTTAAACGTCGCGTTGACATTGATCTCGGACGCATAGATTTGCCAGTGGTGGGTGTGGGTCCAGCTATTCGTGCCTGCCCAGAACGGTAAGCGCCGAAAATAAGGGGTCGGGCCAAATACGGCACGTTTTGCAGGGGGATCTCGGCAACAATGAAAGGGTGGCAGATCCGATCATTTATGTTGAGCAGCGCATTGCCGCGGCATTTGCCAAGGTCGGTGGTGCGGCAGCAGTCGGCATTGACACCGCGGTGCGCCAAAGCGATCGTGCGGATGCCCAAGTAAACGGGTCGTTGGCTCTCGCCAAGGCGATGGGTCTTACCCCGCGTGAAGTGGCGCTCAAAGTTTTAGAAGTTGTCGACTTGAAAGAAATTTGCAGTGACGCACAAGTTGCTGGACCAGGGTTTATCAACCTGACATTCAAAAACGAATTTTTGGCGCGCGAACTAATGGCTTCGAGCACGGGTAAAAAACTTGGCGTGCGCAATGCAACCAAGCCGCGCAAAGTTTTAATTGACTATTCGGCGCCAAATGTCGCAAAAGAAATGCATGTTGGGCACCTTCGATCGACAGTGATCGGCGATGCATTGGTACGGATGTTGACATATGTGGGCAACGACGTCGTGCGTGAAAACCATGTCGGAGATTGGGGAACACCCTTCGGCATGCTGATTGAGCACTTGGTTGACCTTGGTGAAACACATGCGGCTGAAGAACTTTCAGTTGGTGACTTGGATTCGTTTTATCGCAGCGCGCGAAAAAAGTTTGATGAATCAGAGACTTTTCAGACTCGTGCACGAACGAGAGTTGTCGCACTACAAAGCGGCGATGCCGAGACGCTTCGGCTATGGAAACTGTTGGTTGCCGAAAGCAATAGATACTTTCAGAAGATTTATCACACGTTGGGCGTGTTGCTTGAGCCAACAGACGTGATGGGTGAAAGTGCGTATAACAAATTGTTGCCAGAAGTTGTGACGCGACTCGGCGCACTTGGCATGATGACCAAAAGCGATGGCGCCGATGTTGTGTTTCCCGAAGGATTCACGAATCGCGAGAATCAACCACTGCCGCTGATTATCCGTAAAACA
>OFRA01000428.1_pt1 | contig 11073 bp, 11 predicted proteins | sample 1543001 | NCBI WGS metagenome assembly OFRA01 (sample SAMN07774221, study PRJEB24372) | wastewater metagenome | isolation source: Lake Maggiore Verbania | place: Italy: Verbania | collected 2015-12 | reverse complement strand
AATGATGCATTTAGTGATAGTGATTGACGAGATAGTTGATGTATTGTCTCAAGAAGACGACGATGCTCCAGCTGAAGTGGTAGCTCCTGAAGTCAAGCCAGCTGTTGAAGAGGAAAAAGTTCCTACTCCAAAAGTAGAAAAAAAAGCAACTCCAACAGTTTCTGAAAAAGAAAAAGTATCTGAATAATATTTTAATAAGATGAAGCTGTTAATAGGTTGTCCGATATATAAAAGAGAATGGATTTTTCCATACTGGGCCATGGCTATCGAAAGACAGTCGGTTCCTCTTAATGATGTAGGTTTTATCTTCGTTGTGTCTTCTTCTGATCAAGGAACTATTTCTATGATCAATAGATGGAAAGAAGTTTCAAAAAATTCAATTGGATTTGTTGACATTGTGGTCAAAGACGATATTGCACATCACGAGCATGACTCAAAGTCTAGACAGTGGACAATGTCAAAGTACATGAATATGGTTAGCTTAAGAAATACTCTTTTAAGTGAAGTAAGAAAGTATCAACCAGATTATTTCTTTAGTTTAGATTCAGATATTATAATTCATAACGCATCAACTATAGAATTATTAATAAGCCACATTAAAGATGGAGCAGATGCAGTTAGTCCACTCATGTTTATGACCCCAGTTGGAATAGATTTTCCAAGCGTTATGACGTGGTTAGACGAATCGGGCAATAGAGCTAATAGGTCTAGAAAATATCCGCTTGGAACTTATTTCAAATCAGATATTATTATGGCTGCAAAAATGATGTCAAAAGATACTTATAATAAGGTTGATTATGTTTTCCATGCACAGGGAGAAGATCTCGGATGGTGTTCTGAAGCCCGTAAAAAGGGCATAACAGAACTGTATTCGGCATCATATATCTATGCCCCACACATAATGCACCCAGAGATGCTTGAAGCCTTTACTAAGGGTGGAGATCCAAGAATTTCTGCTGCATTTGAAAACATGGCAAAAATATGATATCTTTATATAAAATTGTTTAATGTTATAAAAACAAATTTACTATATATACAGATTTTAAAAAATGGAGAATTAAATGGCTTTTAACTTTGTAGAAACCTTTACGATTCAGCTACCAGATTTCACTGATGTAGACTTGAATTTTTCAGAGTCTCAAAATCCGAATAAGGGCCTTATTATTGAGGTAGCAGCTATCCATGAACGGATTGACTGGCAACTACAATAACTATTCTGCAATAGAATTAGAAAAAGCTCTCCAGTCATGGGTTGAGCCTTATCCTAAGCCAATCATTTTAAACCATGATCTTAATTCAGAGCCGATTGGCCGTGTTATGGCAGCAAAGATGGACAAAGAAGAAGATGGTTCTGATTTTGTTCGTTTGCAAATTGCAATTACTGATCCAGTAGCAATGCAAAAAGTCATTGATAAAAGATACTTGACAGGTTCAGTTGGTGGAAGAGCCGGAAAAGCAGTGTGCTCAATATCTGGAGACGATCTAGCATCAGAGAGTGCCGATGGCAGGCCAAAGGCTCAGAAGTTTAAGAGGGGTCAAGTTTACAAGGGCAAGTTGGCATTTATCGATATGCAAGACATTTCCTTTAAGGAATACTCTTTTGTTAATCAGCCAGCAGATTCTAAGTCCGGCGTAAGAAAGTCTTCTTCTGGAGATGTTAAAGTAGAAAACTCTTCAGATGACTGGGTAGCAAGAAGTTCTGCATTCGTACTTAACATGGACGAAGAAGACATATATTCAGTAGAAGAACACAAATCGATTCTATCAGGCTTAAAATCCAAAGAATCTAAACCACTCTATCTACATCTGAAGGGCTCTTTTCTTACAGCTATTGCTGTTCATGAAAGTGAAAATTACAAATACAACAGCAACTCATTACTATCTAGTGAGAATGATAATGATGAACATCATGAGGAGAATTCAAAAATGGAAGAAAGCGTTCAGAATGAGGATGTTTTGGCTGCTGTAGAAAGCCTTAGCCAAGATCTCTCAACAATTACCGCAGTTTTAACTCAAGAAACGCAAGAGCCTGCTGAAGAACCAGCAGAAGTTCAGGCCGCAGAAGAAAAAGGTGATGACTCGGAATTAGTAGCGGAAAATCAGGATATAGTTTCCGTGCTTAAACAAGCACTTGCTTTGGCTACCGAAATTAAAGCTCAAGATCTGATTGATGTTTTGACAGCAAAAATAGCTGCACAAGAAGAATTAAAAGAAGAAAAGATTTCTAATGAAACTTCAGAACCCGTAGAAGAACAGGCTGAATTAGCTGTTGAATCTGTAGATACTGAAGTTACTGAAGAAAATAAAGCAATTGAAGAGCCAAAGGCAGAGCTCACTAGTACAGAAAAAGATTCTGAGCAAGATGCCGATGACGCAAGTAAGAAGCTTCAGTTGCTTGAAGAAGAAAATCAAAAACTCAAGAGCGCATTGCACAGAACTCTCGCAGAGAGAGTTGTGGACACAAAAATTGCAGCTGGAATTGAGGGACCTGAATCAAGAGAAGAGTCAATTGCAGAGCACACAAAGCGCACTGCATCATCATTGGCTGATTCTCTAAGAGATCTAGCAGGAATGCCAGTAGCCAAAAAGGCTAAGGGCACAATGCCAGAAATCAGCTCGGAAATTGAAGCTGTTGAAAGTGAAGACAATGTCATCACAATCGACGGTGAACAAGAAGAGTCAAAAAAACAGGCTACCGATACTTCAGAACAACTTTTTGTAGATGCTCTCATGGGTCGTCGTAAACTTTAATCAACAAATATTTCAAGGAGAAATAAAATGTCATTAGCAAAATTTCGTAAAGTAGGCACCAAAACCGGTTCTGGTCGCTTTGTAGTTTCTGAGGGTATCGCCCCAGCAGCTTATTTGCTCCCATCACAGGGCCTTCCAACTTGGTACCAGGACAGTGAAGATGATCGTTTTGAGATCGTAATCACCAAGGGTACCATTCTTTCAGTAGTAGCTGACGCAAATGGTGATGCAAGAATCGTACCTGCAAACGGTACTGTTGCAAGCGTTACTTGGGGTGACGCGATGCCAGCATCGTGGGATCCTTTGAATGGCGCAACACCAGCTTATTCGTCAGGTGCAACCGATTCTGTAGCAGTTGCTGCTTACTCGGTTCCAGTTGGCGTAGCACAGTACGACCTCTACCGTCCATTCGATAAGGGCACCTCACAGGGTGCAGGCTTTATCGCACGTGGTTATGTAGAGTATCCGATGGTTTCATCGGTTAATGATGATGTAACGGTAGGCTCTTTAATTAAGGCCGACCATATGGGTCGCCCAGTGTCGTTAACAACGACGTTGTGTGGTACAAATCCTTACCTCCAGGTTGGTAAGGTTATTGAGGTAGAGAAATTTGCTACCAACTTTGATGACGGACTGCTTTCATACATGCAGTTGCCATCAGATCCAGGTGCACTGAAGACGGTTTATGAGCTCACCCGCTCAGGATCATATTCAGGTAAACTGGGTATCCGTTCTAATCTGGATGTAAACAATGTTATTGGTGCATTCCGCGTCAATTTAACACTTTAATTAAAAATATAACACAGGAGGAATATTCCTAAGATGAGCAAGACAATCCAAGAGCTCCTCTCGGGTCTCCCAGCATGGGAGACTGCACTAACCGAGGATGGACACGTAGATGAAAATAACAGAGTTACTATCAAAGAGGCTTTTTCGTCCCCAGACGCAGCAGCACTCTTTCCTAAAGTTATCTCTCGTACCCTAAAGGAAGCAGCAGAGCCACAGTTACTCGTTACTCCGTTGCTTTCGACAGTGCGCCTAGGGAAAGGACGCTCCTTGGAGTTTCCAGCAGTTAATGCAATTCAGGCAGCAGAAATTCCTGAAGGACAAGAGTACCCAGAACAGGCACTCGCATTTGCTAAGCAGATTGAAGGCAAAGTCTCAAAGAAGGGCGTTAAGCTCTCCTTTACAGAGGAAGTCATCGCAGACTCCCTTTGGGACATTGTAGGTCTTCATGTTCGCGCAGCAGGTCGTGCAATGGCCCGTTTGAAGGAACAAATTGCCCTCAGTCGTTTCAAGGATGCAGCAAGCATTGTGTTCGACAATGAGAGCGGCTCATATGATGATACAACAGGTCGTGGGATTGACGGTGCGTTTAACAAAACCGTTACCTGGGATGATGTTATCGACATGGCAGCAGTTCTTATGGCAGAAAATCATATCCCAACAGACTTTATCCTCCACCCATTAATGTGGTCGGTATTCTTGAAGGATGCAATTTTCCACACTGGTGGCTCAGCAGCAGCAGTTAACACGAGTTGGGGATACCGTCCAGATTCAAAAGAAGGTGCTTTAAACAACACCGCTCCTATGGGTTTGAATGTTATCGTTTCACCTTTCGTTAGCTTCACTGGAAAGTCTGGGGCAACTCCAGCAATGTCAGACCTTTTCTTGATCGACCGCAATGAAGTGGGAACACTTCTTGTCAAAGATGACATGAGTACGGATCAGTTTGATGATCCTTCGCGTGACATTCGTGCGATGAAGATGAAAGAACGTTATGACATCGTAATGCTTGGTGACGGTGAAGGTATCACTGTTGCTAAGAACGTTAGACTTGCTCGTAATTACGAGGTTCAAGTTACAAACGAGATGTAATAATAAAAACCTTAGGGTAGTTATAGTTACGGTTACCTTAGTAGCAAGGGGCGGCGAAAGCCGTCCCTTGTTGCTTTTCTCGAAAAAGTTTGTTACTAAAGAGTTAGTTTTTTTGTGAGGAGAATATTTTGTCGCTTCCTTTAATAGATAGTATAGTCGCCATTGACCTTAATATGGTGGTAATTAAATTTGGCAAAACAATTAAAATTAGTAGTTTAAAAAATGAAAACTTCATTGTTCAAACAAATGCTGCAACACCATCTGCTGTTAGCAATCCATTTTCACCTATCCAAACCTTGGTTGATTATAACCAAATATCAAGAACTTTAAGACTCTATTGGGATGATCAAGTTGATCTTGATTCTGACCAAGAATATTTAATTAGATTAGTTAACTTTCTAGATGCAGTAAATGAGTCAGTAGAAGAAGAACAGGTGTTATTTACCTGGAAGGGCAATGATGCAACCCCATCTTCGTTCTCGTCCGTTAGGGCACCAGACGTTACAGAAATCTTAGTTGAAGATAAGTCGGTGAGGACAGACGCTTATACCAGTATTCAAATCCTTGCCAAAAACCCAGAATTCTTTGTTTCAGAAGTATACCCAGTAAATGGTGATTTTTATTTAGATAATGATTTTAATATGGGAAGAGCAGTTATAGTTTTTAATGCAAGGCCGGCATCAAACTATCTAAGCAACACGTACTTTAAATGTCAAAGAAAAAAGATACAAAGATCACCATCAAGATGGGAAAACATATCTACGGTAATTCAATTGCATTCTTGGAAGCCAGAAGTATTTATCGACTTCCCATCACTACTAGATGCAACTCCAGCATATTATACTGAAGATAAAGAGTACTTTGAAAGTGGATATAAATACAGGATTATAATATCTAAAGATATTGGTGTTTAAAAGATGGCTAATTTAGTTTATGGCAAAGCTAAAACCGGTCTTTTAACAGGATTAATAAATACTTCAGCTTCTCAATATGCCTTGCTACTGGTAGACAAAAGCCTATATACAATCAACGCAGTAAGTGATGAGTTTGTTTCTAATATACCAGCGTTAGCTATAAAAGCAAGAACTGAAAATATTAGTGGGATAACAGTTAGCAACGGCGTGTTAGATGCAAATGATCTAACAATTCTACACAACGGAGCTGCCTTTGACGCAATCATTTGCTATCAAGTAGGTAGCACAGATGCTAACTCAAGATTGTTTTTTTATATAGATTCTTCAACAGGTTTACCATACGAAGGTAGTAATTCTAGTTCTTCAATTACTATTGTCTGGAGTAACACCGTTAGTAAAATACTATCACTGTAGGAAAAATATGGCCACTCAATATCCAGCTTCTTTAGATAACTTTGTTAATCCAAGCTCAACCGACAGGCTCGATTCTGTAACCGTACCTCACCATAAACAGCATACAGACGTTAACGACGCCGTAGAGGCCTTACAGACTGTTATAGGACTAAACCCAGCAGGATCACACTTAACCGTTAAAGACAGAATAATTGCAGCTGAAACAAATATTTCAACTCAATCAGTTTTAAATGGTTTGACCGATGTTACTATAAATACAGTTGCTAGTGGACAAATTTTGCGTTATAACGGATCTCAGTGGATCAATTATGCGGAATCAGATCTTGTTGATGGAGGAAATTTTTAAATGTCTAATATTTTAAGAATTAAAAGAAGGGTAGCCAGTGGCGCAGCTGGTGCACCAAGCTCTTTAAAGAACGCAGAGTTAGCATTTAACGAAGCCGACAATACACTTTACTACGGTTTTGGAGATGACGGTAGTGGTAATGCAAATAACATTCCAGCCATCGGCGGTATTGGTGCATTTGTTGCACTCAGCACTTCGCAAACAATAACTGGAGATAAAACATTTTCTGGAACTGTTGTTGTTTCAACACCAACATCCAACACACACGCATCAACAAAACTTTATGTTGACCAACAAGTGGCTAATGTTAGTAACATTGTTGCAAACGTTGCTACGGCTTTTACAGTTTCGGGTGATTCTGGATCAAACCAAACAATTACTTCAGGCACTGATACACTAACAATTTCTGGTGGTACTGGCTTAAGTTCTGTTGCAGGTGCCACTGATACAATCACGATAAACCTTGACAACACCACAGTAACTGGTGGCTCATACGGTGGTGCAGGAACTGTTGCAACATTTACTGTTGATGCCCAGGGTCGTTTGACAGCAGCTGGTAATACAACAATTTCTTTGACTTCTTCAAACCTTGACAATACTGCGGTAACTGCTGGTTCTTATGGAGCTGCAAACACCGTTGCTACATTTACGGTTGACGCAAAGGGTCGTTTAACTGCTGCAGGCGATACGGCAATCTCGGTAACCGCTTCACAAATTAGTGATAAGGGAACTAACCTTGTTACTGGATTGACGGGTACGGCAAATGAAATAACAATATCAAATTCTGGAGTTGGAGCTGTAACATTAAGTCTTCCATCTAACGTAACAATTCCTAATAATCTTACGGTAACTGGTGACCTAATCGTTCAAGGAAATACAACAACCTTAAACACAGCCACTCTAGTTGTCGAAGATAAAAACATTGTTCTTTCTAATGTTGCTACACCATCAGACGTATCTGCTGACGGTGCTGGTATTACGATTCTTGGTTCAACCAACAAAACTCTTAATTGGGTTGACGGAACAGACGCTTGGACATCGTCTGAACACTTAGACTTAGCTGCTGGAAAAGTTCTAAAAATAGGAACATCTGAAGTATTATCAAATACAACATTGGCATCAAGTGTAGTTAACTCAAGTTTGACTTCAGTAGGAAACGTTACTGCTGGTACCTGGAGCGCAGGAACAATAGCTATTATATATGGTGGCACTGGAGCAACAAATGCATCTGGTGCTAGAACTAATTTGGGACTAGCTATAGGATCTGACGTTCAAGCCTATGATGCAGAACTCACAGCAATAGCTGGCCTTACGTCAGCAGCTGACAAATTGCCGTACTTCACTGGAGCAAATACTGCAGATTTAGCCACGTTTACTACTTTTGGTAGAAGCTTGGTAGACGACGCAGATGCGTCAACGGCAAGAACAACTCTTGCTCTTGGAACTATTGCAACACAAAATTCAAATAACATTACAATTACAGGTGGATCTATTTCTAACTTGACGACATTCGATGGTATCACATTTGATGGTGGAACCTTCTAAATAAAAAGAAAGGTTTTATAGTGGCAACACCTATTATTACCCAAGGGCAAATAGCACTTGATCCTATCAATAGAATATTTTATTACTTAGACAGCGACGGAACTTTAGTTAACTCGTCATTAAATTTATTGCAACAATCAAACACTTCTATTACAACAGAAGAAAACTTAACAGTTAATAGCATAACAGTTCTTGGTAACACAACTGTTATTGATTCGACTATAACAACAATAAAAGATCCTATTATTACACTTGGTGGAAACACTGCACCAACAGTCGACGATAATAAAGATCGTGGTATTGAATTCCGTTGGCATAACGGTACATCTGCAAAACTAGGATTTTTTGGTTTTGATGATTCATCTGGAAAATTTACTTTTATACCAGATGCTACAAATACTTCAGAGGTATTTAGTGGAACAATTGGCGAACTTGCCGCAAAGATAGATTGGGATAACCTTCTTAATAAACCAACATTTGTTAATAGTATAACTGGAACAACAAATGAAATAGACGTAACTGCAACCACTGGCAATATTGTGATAAGCCTACCTGCAACAGGTGCCATGAATATTAGTGGTACAGCAGCTGGATGGACAACTCCTAGAAAAATAACCTTAGGTGGAGATCTAGACGGAAATGTTATTATTGATGGTGGATCAAACGTAACACTAAATGCATCCATTATTGCAAACTCAGTTGCACTTGGCACTGATACGACAGGTGACTATGTAGCATCACTAATTGCTGGAACCGGCATAACACTTACCAATAACTCTGGTGAGCAAGCTCAACCAACAGTTGCAGTCACCACTAACACATATGATGCCTACGGCGCTGCAACAACAGCAGAGTTAAATGCTGCATCTGACGCATCTACAAAAGCTGCAACAGCATACACAAACGCAACAACGTATGTCAATACTCAATTATCTTCATTTGGTGTTGATAGTTTATCTGATGTAACAATCAACACTTCACTAGCCAATAGCTACCTGAAATACAATGGTTCAGCTTGGGTCAATGATCAAATAGATCTTGGCACTGATACAACTGGAAACTATGTTCAGTCATTAGTCGCTGGCACTGGAATTTTAATAACTAATAATTCTGGAGAAGGAACAACTCCAACAATCCAAGCTAATATAACTTTAAACCAATTGCAAAATGCAAACATAACACTACCTGCTAATAATCAAATTTTAGCATATGACGTTAGTTCTAATACTTGGATCAATAAGTCAACTGCTGACTTAACTATACCAACTGGAGTACAGTATAGTGAAATCATTGGCAATGGAACAGACGCCATATTCACGATTACGCACTTGTTAACTACGACTAATCCTTTCGTAGTTGTATTAAAGAAAAACGCAAGTGATAATTTTGAAGTAGTTAATGTTCTATGGGAAGTTCACAGTAGTACACAAATAAAAGTATATTTCGAAACACCTCCCGCAACTGGAACAGCAAAAGTTATTGTTTTTGGTGACGTAGCAACTGCCTCTATTGCTATCACATCTCTGAGTCAACTACCAGATGTTATAACAAGTGGTGCTTCAGCAGGAGATGTTCTTTATAGGGATGGATCTTACTGGGTTTCGCATGCTCTGTATCTTAACGATTTAGCAGATGTGCAAGGCACAAACTCAGCTGCTAATGGACAATTCTTAAAATATAATGGATCAGCTTGGGTCAGCGCTAATATACCAACAATCAACACACTAGATGACGTTGGTGATGTAACAATTACTTCAGCAGCTTCTGGTGATATTCTGAAATGGAATGGCACTGCCTGGGTAAATGATTCAGCGCTTCTTGCAGCAAAAGCACCTCTATCTTCACCAACTTTTACTGGAACTGTGACAATCCCAACTGGTGCTTTAATTACTGCCCCCACTGGTTTGGTAAAGGGTGACGTTGGACTTGGAAACACTGACAATACATCTGATGCAAATAAGCCAGTTTCAACTGCTCAACAAACTGCCCTTGACCTCAAGGCACCGTTGGCTTCACCAACATTCACTGGAACCGTTTCTGGCATTACAGCAACGATGGTCGGGTTGGGTTCGGTAAACAACACGGCAGATACAGCCAAGCCTGTTTCTACAGCGCAACAAACTGCTCTTGACCTGAAAGCACCACTAGCATCACCAACATTTACCGGTACAGTAACCCTTCCTGCAAACACAGTTACATCTTCAATGATTTTGGATGGAACAATTGCTAATATTAATATTAGTTCTTCTGCCGCAGTTGATTATTCTAAATTAAATTTATCAAATAGTATTACCACAACTGACTTGACGTCTGGTGCAGCTAGAGCAGGATTTAATTCTACTCTAAACGCGCAAACTGCAAGCTACACTTTACAAGCTACAGATTTAGCTAAATTAGTAACTATTGATTCTGCTTCTAATACAACAGTAACTGTACCTGATATTTTATCCGATGGAGACAGAATAGATATTTTAAGAAAACATGCTACTGGTGAAGTAACTTTTGTTGGAGGATCCGGAGTTAACGTATATGGTACTCCCGGGTATCGTTTGCGTGCCCAGTGGTCAGGTGCTACACTAATTAAGTTAGCTGCCAATACTTGGGTGGTAATGGGTGATCTAAAGGTTTAATTATGGCAATTCCAATAGGTAGTTCGGGTCGGAGTTAGAAAATCTCCCAAGCCTACAATAGCTGCACGGGACAGCGGATTCCACAGCTAACGCAACGATAACAGCTGCTGGTTTTATTGTTGGAACTCCAACAGACACTTCTATAACTGTAGGAGTGGGACCCTTTGTCGAGAATACTGCAGCTGCAGCTCCAGGAACTCTCAATACTGTCAAAACTGCTCTAACAGATACTACTCTTACACCATTGGGCACAGCTATCAATTATGAAAGACTTGCGCCGTTCTTTCCACCGTATTTTCCTCCTTTCTTTCCTCCTTTCTTTCCGCCTTTCTTTCCGCCGTTCTTCCCGCCATTCTTCCCGCCAGGATTCAAGTGAGGATTATGAACACAGTAGATTTGCTTTCCATATCTCGAACTCAAAAGGAACAATACGATTCTTCTCATGAGTTTTATTTGCCGTTTTCTATCTACAACATAGACCTCAAGTCTGCAGATGAAAAAATAAATAGTGTTTTAAGGACCAGACAAAATAAAGTCACTATGCTATTCAATGTTTCTGCTGGTTGTGGAAACGTGCCACAACATTCGGTAATTG
>OFRA01000422.1_pt1 | contig 11165 bp, 15 predicted proteins | sample 1543001 | NCBI WGS metagenome assembly OFRA01 (sample SAMN07774221, study PRJEB24372) | wastewater metagenome | isolation source: Lake Maggiore Verbania | place: Italy: Verbania | collected 2015-12 | reverse complement strand
ACAGGAGCAGCGCACCTTGGATGTTAGACATTGGGAAGTTTTACTTGATGGTGGTCAGTAGGTGTGAGCCATTCAATTTGGTTCCAGTAGGGCAGCCATTCCTCGGTGGCAATGGCTTTGGCTTCTAGCCAGCTGGTGGCCTTGATGCACTCGTAAACGTTGGCGTCACGAATGCGGAAGTAGTAGTTGCGCAGGATCATGGCTTGAGCACCTGCTGGCAGACGGGTTCACCTTGAGCGGTAAGCACGGTTTGTTCACGGCCACCGCTGACGCCTGCTGCGTAAACCGCGAACATCAGGACAATGACGGCAAGGCGGTTAACGAAAGGATTGTTGATCATTGGATTGGATTTGATTGGATGCAGGAGGCTTGCCCCTGTCCCGGTACTATACACCGCAGGCAGTGCGTATCAAGGGTAGTTTACAAATCTTTACCATCCGTCCAGTCCAGGTTATCCGCGCCCCACCGGATGCGGTTACAGGCAGCAAGTATTTCGCGCTGATCGAGTGCCTCTACGTGTTCCGCTTTAAGCGTCAGAGGCGCACGTAGGACTGGTTTGCCGCTTGCACCGCCCCACCCAACTGCATACGTCGGCACCTCAAGCTCGACCGTAAACCACCGCGTGTTGCAGTCACTGCATACCCGCTTGCGAATCACCTGATCTGATCGCTCGCTGTTCGTCACTGGCGTGCGGTGGTTCTTGCTACCGCAATTCGGGCAATTCATTGGGCATCATGGGGGTTGTTTGCCCCGTAGAAGTGGAACAATTCGGGCAGTGGATGATTCCAAGGGTTGCAACCGAGGATCAACTAAAAATTGAGGTAATGGCCCGGCGTCTTGAGATTACCCAAAACGTCGGACCACTTGCAGCATCGCTTTACCGCGCTTGGAACCTTCAGCAAGCATTGCTCCAACAGGCGACCAACGAGATCGCACGACTGGAGCTGCTGCTAATCCGTGACAACTAGACCACCCGCGTAATCGGTAAGCGGTCTGCGCCTCCGTCCTTCAACCTGACGATGCACGGACTCTTGGCGAATCGCCGCATCCTGTGCATCAGCAAGGTTATACATTGACGCCGGGTAAGCGCGAGAAAGCCCTTGGTACGTCAACTCACGAATGAGTGCCGAAGGGCGCAAACCCTTTTCCTCAGCAAGTGCGTCGAGTAACGCCGAGCGTGATGGGTCGAGTAAGACCTGGAAGTAGCGTTTCTGTCCGTGGATCATTGCAACGCTGTGGTTGTGCTACAGCGTAGCACGTCACCATGTAATTGAATCATCCGTATGCTTTCGCCAGGCACCGCTCTGCGCTTTTCTACTGGAACGGCGTTGCTGACTGCATCCGCTACGAACCTCACGTGCGAATTGCAAGAACTGCGCCGCACGTTGTAGGTCACCAACAGACGCACGGCGTATTTCCGCAGCCAGCCAATCCATAACGATCTGCCGTCCAGTCCTTGGCACTAGGTCATTTCGCTGTATTCCAAGTCTTACCTGAATTTGCTTCAGCAAGTGGTGGGATGTCCCCAAGCCACTCCGCCTCAGCTGCTTCCATGACCTGACTTAGCTGCGTTTTCCAGTGCTCTTCCTTTCCCTCTCGCACGAGGAGTAGGCATTCGTCGTGTACTACAGCCGCCAGCCGTACCTCGTCTTCCCCCGCCTCAAACAGGTGGGGCCACAACTGCCCAAGTGCTCGCTTAAGGATTGCCGCACCAGCGCCCTGCACTGGGGTATTGCAGCGTGTCGTAAGACGGTTCATGTCCCCCATCAAATACCGCCGCATGTTGCTGTGCGGCACACGAACCGCTGCCCATTTATTTGTGCGCGACTGAAACGCCTGTTTCGCGCTCTCCTCCTGCCATTCCGCAATGCCCGCATAGGTTGAACGAAAGGTGTTGCGGATTATGTCTGCCTCGTCCTTGGTCATGGTTATGCCCATGGAACCGGCGTATTCGCGAAGGCCGTTTGCACCGGAACCAAAAAGCAAACCAAAATTTGCCGACTTGGCTACCTGTCTACGTTTTTTCAATTCCGCTTCGTCATCCGTGTGGTCGGGATAAATCGCTTCCGCGGTGATCGTGTGCAGATCCTCGCCATCTTGAAACGCCTTAATCATGCGTGCATCTCCTGCAATGGCCGCGGCCAAACGTAGTTCCATCTGACCAAAGTCAGCGCACACAAAGGTCCAACCTTCGGGCGCCTCGGCACACTCCCGAAAGTTTGAATCGCGTGGGCATTGTTGCAAGTTTGGTTTCATGCAACTCATCCGCCCACTCTCCGCGCCAAGCTGCAAGTAACTTGCACGAATGAAACCATCGGGCGCTTGGTGCTCTAAGAGTGACACCACCATCTGCCGACGCTTTTCCGCACGTTTCCAGCTGAGATAGATCTGCACGACGGCATGATCTGCGGCATAACTGCGCAACGCTTGGCGTGATGCGCTGGGCTTTCCATCTTTATCGGTCGGAATCTGCCCGAGGAGTAGCGTCAACTTAGCCACAAGCTGCTTGGAACTATTTAGGTTGAACCCTGCGTAAACCTTTGTCCCAGCTCGCACCGATCCGCTGTCTTTGGTGCGCAGGTTGAACGATCCATCAGGCTCGCGTGGGAGTTTGTGTTCCTCAGGTAATGCCTCATCAAGCTGCACGAGGAATTTATTGCCATAATTCTCAATACTGGACTCAAGTTCAACCTGTAATGCAAGTAGTTTTTCGCGATTAAACGGCAGACCTGTCCGCCACATTTGAGCCATTGCGGGTAAAGCTCTGCACTCACATGCCCAAGCATTGTATAGATTTACTGTTTTCATATACGTAGTAAAAATTGGATCTAGATCAAGAAGAACACGGACATCTTCAGCAGCGTATTCCAACTGAGACTCACTCAACACCGGAGCGCTCCAGTCGGAAAGTTGTTGCTCTTTATTTAGTTCACGTTTAAGGTATCTTTGAGAAACTGCTGCAAGCCCGTGCTTAAGGTTAGGAATACCATTATTGAGTAATTTACTAGCTAGCATTGTGCATAGTATTATACCTTTTGGGTATACTTCATGCTCTTGCAACCAGCCAAGATCAAACACCGCATTGTGTGCAATCCAAGTGCGGCTTTTTATACGTGCAAAAAATTCAGCAAGTGTGTCCCAGCCTGCGTCGTCTAAGTCCCAGCAGTCGATGATTACCGCGGGTAAACCTCGCGCTGCAAGTTGCAGCAGGCGCAGTTTGCCGCGTTCTGGTTGGAGCCCGACGGTTTCACAGTCGAACGCAATAGTCGTTGCAGTGGCCAGTTTTTCTAGGTTGTCGATGCCATACAATGTCTGTGTCTTATCTGCGGTTGGCATCTTCGAAAAAGCAGGCATAGCCTGGTCCTTGGTGTAGGTGTTAGAGCCACCTATAGGTGGAGTGGCCCACGTCATTGTAGCACTACGTGAACAGGTCTGCCTGCGTCATGCCGGGTGTTTTACTTTGCGTCTCATGTGTCGCAACCGGATCAATAGCGTTTTCGCGCCATCGACTTGGCGGTTCTGGCATCCAGCTGTAGAGATCGGCAAAGAACTTTTCAAGGCGTTCTTCTTCGGTGGGGCAGTGCATGGTGACAATCGGGGGGAAAGGCGGGCCGAGGAGCGCTCGACCCTTATACACGCAAAAACGGCGTAAAAAGCAACTTCCCTTGCGGCGCAGGGGTTTTTAATAACGCAGGGGTTTGTCAAAAGTACCCTTTTGTCAAAAGGTCTAGTCGTGTCACCAGTTTGCAAAAACTTCGTTTCTGTAGTGTTCGGCCTCCTCTGGTGTCATCAGAGGTACCCCTGGTTCCAGTTCGGGACTTTTGTCAGAAGTAGGCTTTTGACAAACCACTTTGTCATTTAGAACGCGCTCCACTACTGGTGTTTCTACTTCTGACACACCCTCTATGGGTACTTTCGCACGCGAGAGAGAGTTAGTAGAAGATCTAGAGAGCAAACCAGGGGCTGCTTTCCCCACCGCCTTGTAGAAGACAGGGGGTCTCCCTTTTGCCTTGCAGGCACTCGGAACACTCGTGCGCTCAATCAGTCCCTGCTGTTCCAGGAGCTGGAGCGCATACCTATTCGCACGTGCCCGGAACTCACCACCCACGCCATCGTGCGCAGTCAGTTCGTGGATGCTCCAGGAACCGCCTCCAGCACGCATAGCGGCAAGTACGTCCAACACGTGCTGGTTCGGCGTGTTAGCGACGATTTTCGGCGCAAGGTGCTGAATCTGGTACGTGAAATCCGGCAGCAGCGTGAAGACCATTTCTTGGCCTTCCCGGTCATCGCGTGATTTCTCCACGGAGATGATGCGCGAGTTGGCGCTCAACTGACGCGCAAGAAGCTCCTCGCTCTTACCCTTGCGCATGTTCCACGTCTCGTCCACCGCAGCACGGATGGCACTTGTACCGCGGAAGGTGCCGGTCTTGGTGTTGTGGTGGATCACCACGATGGTGCAGGCGGGAAAGTCCACCCCATTTCGTCGTGCGAGCTGCTTGATCGGCCTGGCGTATTCCCTGCGGTTTTCCTCGTACGGGTTGGAATCGTTGCAGCCATCAAGCGAGTCGATTACAACGAAGTCGTACTGCCCTTCCTTCTGCATACGGCAGAAGCGGCGATACCACGCCATATCCCACTCGCCGATCACATCAACACCGTGATCCACCCCAATCGCCTCGAACTGACGCCGCACAATGCGTTCGTTCTGGTCACCGTTAAGCCAGAGCACCTTGGAACGTGGCACGGGCACGAGGTCGCCGTACACGTTGAACGCTTCACCGCGGCTTAGGTGCTTGGCAATCGTCTGACACATGGCGGTTTTACCCGTGCCGCCATCCGCGTGGACCAGCAACGTCCAAGGCTTGGGGAGTAGTCCAGGAATCAGGTACTCAAAGCCTTCGTTGTTCAATTCGGCAATCGGACGCGGGGCTAACCCATGAGCACGCTCATAGGTCATGTCCATCATCAGTAGGCGGTCGATAGCAATCGCACCTTCACGCCGCCCCGCCTCCATGGCTAACGCAGTCTTGGCCTGGTCAAGAAGTGCAGGATTCTCAAGCGTCTCCTCAAGTTCCTTGGCGCGTTTCAGCACCTCCTCACCAGTGAGATAAACCTGCTGCACTCGTTGGGTTGAGACTTGCTCGGCAGCTTCCACGATCTTCCGCGTGACTTCCTGAAATCGGGCACGCTTGGGGTCCACCTGATCCGCAAGCCAGACGAGGGTTCCGAGGCTTATACCGCCAGATTTAGATACATCAAAACTTTTCCAAGTGACTTCACACGGGTTCCCTTTTTCCCACTCCTCGGCGTACTCAGGATCCTGCGCACTCCAGGCACCCCACAGGGCAAGACCAAGATCGTCCGGCAGCACCGAGTGAATTGCCATACCCACCTTTAGCCAGTGATCACGGCTTCCGATCCCCTGTTGCTCAATGACGCTTAAGCAGTCCTGGACGATCTCGGCAATCTCCTCGGGCGTGCGGTTGCTTACGTCAAGCGCCTTGCGGTTCTTGATCATGCCGCGGCCACCATCGGACGCCTTTGCCGCCTTCATCTCCGCAAGGAGCCACGCAGGGGCCTCAGGAATCGCCGTGAGGTCACCCTGGAGCGTGTACTCACCCTCACCACTAGACCCATCACTAGCACCCGGGTAAGCGCCATATAGAATCCCCTGACGCCCCCATAGGACCTCGTACCCCGCGCCGGTATCTGTTAAGCCGCAACCTCTGACGCTGTTCCAAAGGTTTTCGGGTACAAGAAACAGGTACTTCGCCGCGTTGGCCTTGGTACTCGTGACTACCGGGGCACCGTCAAGCGTTGCACCCCACTTGCGCTTAAGCGTGGCAAGATTGCGATCAACGTCCAGGATCACCAGACCATTGCTACGAATGCCAGCAAATACACCGACAGCCTGGAAAGCAGTGGGGCGCAGCTCGATTGATAGCGCTACGTCCGCAGCACCAAAACTGCGGTGGTGCGCACCCTCTAGAGGCGTCTTTCCCTTGCTGGGAACACCACTTGCAAGCTTTTCACCCTTGGCATAAACGGGACAGTAAGCAAAGCCAGGTGGGAGCTGGCGTACAAACTCAAGGAGTTTCGCGGTGCGACTCATGTGATACACTCGTAATCGGTGATGGATACCACGCCCTTGTTCCAGCACTGGAGCGGGGGCGTTTTTGCATGGTACTCACATCCGCAACCCCCTTGACACTGTGCTACGGTATGAAGGCGCAAAAGCACAGGCACTAGCCATCCGCACTCGCGCATCAACCCCAAAAACACCCATGTCACTACTTTCTAAAAGCGCCAAGGCCGCAATCAGCACCGGCACAGGTGGTGGTTACCTGAACCCTTCCCGCATTCCCACTGGTACGACCATCCGCTTTGCGCTCACCAGCGACGAGCCCGTGGAGTATTACGAGGTTTGGGGCGAAGACGCACAGGGTAAGCCGAAGCCTTTCCGCTTCGATCACGAGCCCACTCCGGACGAAATCGCCGTGGAAATGGGCGAGTACAGCCGCCGCATCAACCGCGAAGGCACGGGTAACGAACCCGCAAAGTTTGCCATTGCACTCCCCGTGTTCAATTACGACGCGGGTGAGATCCAGGTGATGAACATCACGCAAAAGAGCATCATCTTTGCTCTTGACGGGATCAGCCAGATGCCCGACTACGAGGACATGACTGCGATTGATTTCCAGCTGGAAAAGAAAGGCAGCGGTCTCACGACTGAGTACAAGCTCACCCCCGTGCCCCGTAAGAAAGGCGCAACGCCGATCATCGAGGCAGCATGGGAAGAAGTCACAGGTGCTGGCTTTGACCTCACCCGCATCATCGAAGGCGGGAATCCTTACAAGCAGTAAGGCCTCAGGTAGCACATAAGTACCGCCCCCGAGGAAACTTGGGGGTTTTTTACTGCTAAGATGTAATACATGACAGACCCACCGTTGGATCCAAACGCCGCTTTGGCGTCACTCAAACGGTGGAAGCTGGAGCGAGATGACGAAAGCGATCCGGGTGGGCGAATTTACCGCGACGGCAACGGTGAGATCTATCACAGCGTGACGCGAATACTCGGCGCAACGAGTGAAAGCAAGGGCGTACTTGAAGCATGGGCAGCGCGACTTGGTGAGGCGAATGCAGCAGCTCAACGCGATACCGCAGCAGAACGCGGCACACGAGCGCACAATGCAGCGGAGTACGTCTTACGTACCGCGAAGAAGTTGGCAACACAGACGGCGAACAAACGTGGGTCGTTTTACGAAAAAGAGGACGGCCTTACACGTCCACCGGCCCCGTTGATCCGCTGGGCGGTAAAGAAAACCACGCCAAGCGCCCCGAAAGTTGGCCTTAGCGCAAGTGGATACCGCCGCAGTCTGCTGCAATGGCTTGGCGAGAACGTCACCGCCATTCATGCGGTGGAGTTCAGCGTGCATCACCCGGCTGGTTTTGCTGGCACGGCTGACTTTCTCGGCGATGTGGCGGGCGTGGGTCCCGTGATTTGCGACTGGAAGACAAGCGCCAATCGCCGCAGTGAGGCAATGCTTCTGGACTACACCGACCAACTTGGCGCGTATTCTCTCGGCCTAAAGCACCTCACAGGCATCGAAGCCAAGGGGGCCTTCATCGTGGTGGCGCGACGAGCTGGTGCAGCGGATGTGCGGGAGCTAAGTGCGGATGAGTTGCGTAGTGCGGAAATCCGATACCTGGAAAGATGCGCTGCATACTTTGATGCTCTTCACTCATCGTTGTAGTAACTCATATACTTCGTTCATGGCAAAAGCAAACAACGCAACCGCTGCACTGCGCTGCACTCAGGTCTACGGCCTGCTCTGCCAAGGGAAGTCGCGTGCGGACATCGTGCAATTTGCGGCGGATCAATGGAGTATTTCGGATCGGCAGACAGATTCATACATAGCCCGCGCAAGGGAAATGTTGATGGAGGATTGCAATCTTTCGCGTCCTGCATTTCTTGCCGAAGCACTTGCGCGACTTCGTAAGTACGAACAAAAGGCCGCAGATCGTGGCCAACTGATGGTTGCGATCAATTCAGTGCAACTTCAGGTAAAGCTTCTGCGCTTTGAGTTGAGCTGATGAGTTTGCTGGCGGGTCTTGATGACTCACACCTTCTCAGCTTTATGGTTCCGCTCAATGCGGGAATGAAAGACACCTTGGAGCGCATCCGCAGCGACCTCCACCCTGGGCAGCTTGCATTTGTTGATGATCAGACCACCAGCATCCTTGGTGTATCTGCTGGCTACGGCGCCGGTAAGACGCGGGCACTGTGCGCCAAGGCTGTGCACCTTGCCATGGCCAACCAAGGCTTCATCGGCGTAGTCATGGAACCCACAGGGCCGCTGATCCGCGACATCTGGCAGAGCGATTTTGATGACTTCCTTGAGTTGTACGACATCCCGTACACCTTCCGGGCGTCACCACTGCCTGAGTACAACCTTCATCTACCGGGCGGCGATACCAAGATCCTGTGCCGCAGCTTTGAAAACTGGCAGCGGATCATCGGCATCAACGGCGCCTGGATACTGGCTGACGAGATCGACACAGTGAACCCAGCCATTGCAAACAAGGCATTCCCGAAGATTCTTGGCCGCTTGCGTTCTGGCAATGTGCGGCAGTTTGCAGCCGCCTCAACGCCTGAAGGTTTCCGCTGGATGTGGCAGACGTTTGCCAGTGAAGACGGCAAGGGCCGCGAGGATCGGCGGCTAATCAGGATGCGCACGCAGGACAACCCGTACCTACCGCCTGACTTCATCGAGCGGATGCAGGCCAACTATGACCCGCAGCTACTTAAGGCGTACCTCGACGGGGAGTTTGTCAACCTCACCACTGGCCAGGTGTACGACCGCTTCGATCGCGCCAAGCATGTGGCTGTACAAATGCCGGACATCAGCCGCGAGCCGCTACGCATCGGCGTTGACTTCAACGTGGGCAACATGTCTGCCGTTATCGCTATCCGCGTCGGCAAGAGCCTCTACGTCGTGGACGAGATCAGCGGTGCCCATGACACCGACGCACTGGCCCAGAAGATCAAGGCGCACTACCCAGATCACAAGATCTACGTTTACCCAGACGCCAGCGGCGGCAACCGCAGCACCAACGCAACACAAACCGATATTGCTATTCTCGAAAGCTATGGCATGTCTAACCAGTCACCTAAGGCTAATCCTCCTGTCCGGGATCGGGTGGCTGCTGTTCAGGCTTTGCTGGAGAATGGCAAAGGGGAAGTAAGGCTCAAGATCGCCGCATCCTGCATCAAGACCATTGAGTGCCTTGAGCTTCAGAGTTACACCGAGAAAGGCGATCCCGATAAAGATGCTGGCTACGACCACATGAACGACGCGCTGGGTTATCTCATCTGGCGTGAGTTCAACCCGCTACACGCTGGTGCTGGCAGAGGAACGGGTATCAGGCTCTATTAGACTGCGCCAATGATCTGGTAAGTACATGGCCCGCCGCTACTCCCGCGACAACCGAGGACGCTTTGCAAGTGGTGGCAGCAGCAGCGGTGGCGGTGGAAAGGTTGGCGCTACTGCTCGTGGTGGACGTCTTCGTACGGCAGCAGGTAACAAGCGGGCAACTCAAACGACTAAGGCAGCGCCTGCCAAGCCATCTGGAACGATGGCAGGGAAGGTGAAACGGAATCCGACAGCCGTTAGCAAAATCAATGCGGCAAAACCCGCAAAATCCAAACGCGTATTGGTCAAGGCAAATGCAAGACCTGAAAATTTATTCTCAAGAGCAACAAAATCAACGCCAGGCTATGGCACCGACGCAAAGGCAAACGTTGCAAATGCTAGAAAAACTGCCGAAGCAGCTGGCGCAAAAACAGCAGTAAAAAGCAACAAACGAAGTAGTGTTGTTGCTGGTGTAAGTTCAAAAACACCAAATCAAGTTGATTTCAATGCTTCGCATCCTTCGTGGGCAAACCCACGTCAGTCCGCAATTAAAGACAGAAGGCGCAATCTCTTTTCAACAGCAAAAGCCGGTCACACAGTGCAACACGAGCTTGGGCACATCAGGCACAGTCCAATGAAAATGGCAAATAGTTTTGAAACGCAATTACGGAAGAAAGGGCAACTTTATGCAGATGCAGACAAAATAGTCGGCACGCAAAGACTGGCTAGGCGTGTAAGTCAGTACGCACGCACTAGTCCGGCAGAATTTACTGCTGAGACAAAAGCTGCATTGTCTCTTGGTAAGAAATATGACAACAAAGTAATGGGTCTATACCGAGAAATAACAGGTGAACGGCTGCCTTCAGTTAAGTCCCAGCAACGGCAGCAAGGCGTTACAGGAAGTTATGTATCCCCACGCGCCAAGCGCAAGCCCAAAAAGAAGTAAGCTGACCACGCCCAACTCCAATCCAATGGAAGCCTTCCTAGACGCGCTGGACGACCTGATCGTTGACAGTGCTGAAGAACTGACCGCTATTGAACTGCTTGGCGCGTTGCAGCTCACGCAACAGCGCATTGCCTTGGACATCCTGACCGTTGGCGAAGAAGACGAAGAGGAAGCAGCATGACCCGCCCCATCGTTACGGCAGTCGGTCGTGCGCTCAAGCCCAAGGGTGACGAGCCACGCAAGCATCAGGTGATCAAGGTCGATTCAACCGGCCAGGCACGAATTACAATCGACCGCGTTCTCCCGCAGTAGATTGTAAGAAAGTAGCGGCGCTGCATCGTGTATTCCGGCTTCAACCCATACAACATGCAGTTGACCCGCAAAGTTGCGGCGGTCAACGATCCCAACAGTGCTTGGGCGAACATGGAGCCCCATTGGATCCTGATCGAGGATCTGATGGGTGGCACCTACGAGATGCGCCGCAAGCATCGCCGCTATTTGCCGCAGGAGCCACGCGAAGAAGACGAGTCATACGACAACCGCCTAGCACGCAGCGTTTGCCCGCCGTACTACCAACGCCTTGAGCGGATGCTGGCTGGCATGTTGACCCGCAAGCCGGTACGCCTTGAGGAGGTGTCCGATGTGGTGCGTGAGCAGTTGTTTGACGTAGACCTGCAAGGCAACGACCTCAACATTTGGACCTATGAACTTGGACGCAAAATGGTTCGTTATGGCCACGCTGGCGTCCTTGTGGATGCTCCTGCTGCTGGTGAAAATGGACGACCATACTGGGTGACCTACACGCC
>OFRA01000421.1_pt1 | contig 11183 bp, 9 predicted proteins | sample 1543001 | NCBI WGS metagenome assembly OFRA01 (sample SAMN07774221, study PRJEB24372) | wastewater metagenome | isolation source: Lake Maggiore Verbania | place: Italy: Verbania | collected 2015-12 | reverse complement strand
CTTATTGTCCTGCATCATGTAATACCCAGAAACAACGGGGTGCAATTTTGTGCATTCAATCAGCTCAATCAGCTGAATCGGTGAATAGACAACATCCGAATCAATAGACACAAAGACATCATAATCCTCCTTATGAAATGCCTTCTGATTCTTACCGCGCAGCACATCCAGACCAAGCGTCTGCATACGCGCAAAGGGAACAAACGAACTCTTGCCAGGGCTAATCTTAATATCATAACGGTTCGTGTTCATCAGGGTGTAAATCGTATTTGTCCATGCAAGCAAAAAAGCTTGGCTAAAGGAATCACCAGGAAGACCAATAATAATCTTTAGCTTTTGCTCTTTGGATGGCGTTTGAGACGTTACTGATTGCATTTCAGAAGGCGTTACCACCGTGTTTTGTAATTGTTCTACCAATGCGTAAGACATTTCTAGTAAGATGATAGTGTGATGGCTTTAAATGATTTACTTTGAATCAAGACATCATAAATTGATGTTTTAATACTCGATTTATCTATACCTGAGCCTGTCGTTGCATTGCCTTGTGGATCAAGATCAATGAGAAGCACAGATTTATTTTTCGCAGCTAAGCTTGCGGCTAAATTTACCGATGTAGTGGTTTTACCTACGCCGCCTTTTTGATTCGTCACCGCTAATATACGCATAACTAAAAAATTTCTTTCTTCAATTGAACTAAATATCGTTCAGCATTAATAAACGGCACTTCAAGCGGAATCAGCGTGTATTGATTCTTTTCAAATGCTTCTAATTCTTCTTTGACATCTTTTGATTTCATCGCCAACCACACACCATTTTTTTGTAATGTATGTTGTGTCAGTGACATCATATTTTTTAAATTTGAAAACGCTCTTGTGATCACGCTATCAAAAAGTATGATCGGTTGATATTCTTCAACGCGCGCATTTATCACATTTAAATTAGTCAGCGATAACTCACTTTTCACTTGTTGCATAAATGTTGTTTTTTTATTCACCGAATCCATCACTGTCACTTTTAATTCGGGTTTTGTAATCGCCAACACAATGCCAGGAAATCCTGCGCCACTTCCAACATCCAACACATGTTCCATCTCTACATGATTCAAAATAGATAAGCTATCAAGAAAATGTAATTTAATCATTTCGTCTCGCTCGCGAATCGCTGTTAAGTTATATACGCGATTCCACTTTTCAATTAAATTTAAATACGCCATTAGTTGGTCTATCATTTGATCAGACAAATTTAAACTCATGCGATGTAAGCCCTCGACCAATAGATCGCGGTCTTTTTTTATTGCTTCATTCATGCTGCTTTTGCTGGGCGTTTCGCTGTCATTTTTTTAGGTTTATTTTTACGTTTAATAAACACTAAAAGTAATGAAATAGTTGCTGGGGTAATACCAGAGATTCGTGATGCTTGTCCTAAATTTTCCGGCTTATGCAAATTTAATTTTTGTTGCGCTTCAACACTCAATCCATGTACTTCTTTGTAATCAAGATCGATAGGTAATGGAATATCTAATTGATCTCGACTTCGATCTACCTCTTCTTGCTGTCTCACAATGTAACCTTTATATTTCGCTGAAATTTCGACTTGCTCTCTGACTGCTGGATCAATAAGATCCGCATCTTCTTTCATCAATTCTTTTACGCCTGCAAAACTGACTTCAGGTCGTCTTAATAAATCAAACAAGCTATATTCGTGATCAATTGCTTTTCCAATAATAGCTTCTTGTTTTTCAATTGAAATATCTTGTGGTCTTATAAAGAATTTTTTTAAGCGCGCTTCTTCTGATTGGATCGTTTCTTGTTTTTTATTAAACATGGTCCAGCGCTCATCATCCACTAAGCCTAAATTACGGCCCATAGTAGTTAATCTTAAGTCTGCATTGTCTTCTCTTAACATCAAACGGTATTCTGCTCTGCTTGTGAACATGCGGTAAGGCTCAGTAACACCTCGTGTAATGAGGTCATCTACTAAGACGCCCAAATAAGCTTCATCTCGCTTAGGACACCAAGCATCTTTATCTTGCGTCATCAAAGCCGCGTTTGTACCTGCCAGGAGTCCTTGAGCCGCCGCCTCTTCATAACCCGTTGTACCATTAATTTGTCCTGCAAAAAATAGGCCCTGAATGGATTTGGTTTCTAAACTCGACTTTAAATTACGCGGATCAAAGTAATCATATTCAATCGCATATCCCGGTCTTAAGATGTGTGCATTCTCTAACCCATTGATTGAACGGACTAATTTGTACTGTATGTCAAAAGGGAGGCTTGTTGAAATACCATTTGGATAAATTTCGTTGGTGTCTAAGCCTTCTGGCTCTAGAAAAATCTGATGTGAATCTTTATCTGCAAAACGATGGATTTTATCTTCAACAGATGGACAATAACGTGGGCCTACACCTTCAATTACGCCCGTATACATTGGGGATCGATCGAGACCGCTTCTAATAATGTCATGTGTCGATTCGTTAGTATGCGTAATCCAACAAGAAACCTGTCTTGGATGTGTTGTTTTTTTGCCATAAAAAGAGAGATAAGGAGTGGGGTTGTCACCAGGCTGTTCCTGCATCACGGCATAATTAATGGTGCGCCCGTCAATTCTTGGCGGCGTTCCAGTCTTAAGACGGCCTACAGGCAAGCCAATCTCTCTTAATCGGTGTGCTAAAGACATAGAAGGTGGATCACCTGCTCGGCCTGCTTGATAATTTTTTAAGCCCACATGCACAAGGCCGCCTAAAAAAGTACCCGCCGTTAAAACGACAGTTCTAGACTTAAACTGGATACCAATTTGCGTCACAACGCCTGCAACATGGTCTTTCTCTAAAAGAATATCGTCAACTGCTTGTTGAAAAAGCCAAAGATTAGGTTGGTTCTCAAGACGATGCCGAATCGCAGCTTTATATAAAATACGATCAGCTTGCGCACGAGTCGCTCGCACGGCAGGCCCTTTGCTACTATTTAAAATGCGAAATTGAATACCCGCTTCATCAGTGGCAATACCCATAGCCCCGCCTAAAGCATCGATTTCTTTGACTAAATGCCCTTTTCCAATACCACCAATAGATGGATTGCATGACATCTGACCTAAGGTCTCGATGTTATGGGTTAAAAGTAAAGTCTTTTGCCCCATGCGAGCGGAAGCAAGAGCCGCCTCTGTACCAGCATGCCCTCCTCCAACCACAATCACATCGAAATTATTTGGAAATTCCATGGTTTTACGTCAATTATAAAAGTGTAATTTTACTTTAATCTACTGATAATCACTATGAAAACCATTGTTTCACGTGAAACATTTGCTTAAAGAGGAAAAAAACTGTTCCACGTGGAACAAAGAGTTACTTGCCGATACAAAAACGGCTAAAAATCTCCCCCAGGAGATCGTCTGGGGTAAATTCGCCAGTAATAGAAGCCAATGAAGTTTGCGCTTGTCTAAGCTCTTCGGCTATCAATTCAGGCGACTGAATCTGATTCACTGACTCATTCAAACGTTTTGAGACTATATCGAGCGCATCTAAATGTCTTTGTCTGGCCATAAAAATGCCTTGGTTGCCATCCTTACTAAATTCAACACCAGCCATTTTTAATAAAACATTCTTGAGTTGGGCCAAACCTTCTCCATTTTTTGCGGAGATAAAAAGATGATGCTCGCCTTCAATTATTTCAGATGATGCTTTTTTAGACATCAAATCAATTTTATTGTGAACCCACACCTTAAAAACGTCTTTTGGAATGCGATTTAGAATGATTTTCTCGTAATCGGTAATACCTTTGCCAGCATCTACTAAAAATAATGCGATATTGGCCTTTTCTATCGAAATCCATGTTTTTTCAATACCCATTTTTTCAATTTCATCGTTGGTATCTCTTAATCCGGCTGTATCAATCACATGAATAGGGATACCATCAATTTGAATTTCACTTTTAATGGGGTCGCGCGTTGTGCCAGGAATGGAAGTCACAATGGCTTGATCATTTCCAGATAATTGATTGAGCAAACTCGACTTGCCCACATTGGGTTGACCCACCAACACCACTGTAAAGCCTTCACGCAATAAGCGTCCTTGTTTAGCAGATAAAGTTACTTCATCCATGCGAAGCTTCAGGCTTAAAAGCTTTTCCTTTACTTTGCCAGTCGTAATGAAGTCGATTTCTTCCTCTGGAAAATCTAAGCAGGCTTCAATATACATACGTAAATCAATGAGCTCTTTAAGTAAGTCATTGATTTTATTCGAAAAATAACCACTCAGGGAAAGCATAGCACTTTTAGCTGCCTCGGCTGTTGAAGCATTAATTAAATCTGCAACAGCTTCTGCCTGAGTTAAATCAATTTTGTCATTAAGATAAGCGCGCTCAGTAAACTCTCCAGGCTTTGCAAGTCTCGCACCACATTCAATACAGCGCGCCAATAAAAGTTGCATCACAGCAATGCCGCCATGGCCTTGAAGCTCTAAAACATCTTCACCGGTATACGAGTGTGGGGATTTAAAAAAAAGTGCGATGCCGCGATCTATTACTTGGCCATTAACATCCAAAAACGGCAGGTATGAAGCTAAACGATTTTCGGGGCAAACACCTAAAAGATGTTTCGCAACATCGCGCGCTTGAGATCCTGAAACTCTCACAACACCAATGCCGCCAGCACCCGAGGGTGTAGCAATAGCAGCAATGGTGTCTAAATTATTTGCGAGCTGCATTGCCTTTCTTAGCTAATGCGGCTGCATGAATGGATCGATTGATCATCCATTGTTGAAGAATAGACAATACGTTATTAATCACCCAATAGAGAACTAAGCCTGCGGGAAAGAAAAATACACTAAATACCACCGGCATGATCATCATCAATTTTGCTTGCATCGGATCCGTAGGTGCTGGATTAAGTTTTGTCTGAATGATCATGCTAATGCCCATAATAATCGGCAATACATAGTAGGGATCTTTTACAGAAAGATCGGTAATCCATAACATGAAAGGTGCGTGTCTTAATTCAACAGCCCCCATCAACACCCAATAGAGGGAAATGAAAACAGGGATCTGAATAAGAATAGGTAAACAACCGCCCATCGGATTAATTTTTTCTGTGCGATAAAGCTCTAACATAGCTTGCTGAAATTTAGCTTTGTCATCTCCAAATTTTTCTTTCATGCTTTGCAAGCGCGGAGTTAATTCACGCAATTGAGCCATTGATTTATAACTTGCAGCTGAGAGCGGATAAAAAAGAATCTTAATTAAGACAGTCAAAAGAATAATTGCGCCGCCCCAATTATTCACTAATTTATGAATCCAATGAAGCACCATAAACAAAGGTGAGGCAATAAAAGTTAACCAACCGTAATCAACTGTATAACTAAGTCCTGGCGCTGCTTTTTCAAGTTCTTCCTGAATTTGCGGTCCCGAATAAAGTTTAGTTGAAAATTCTTTTTTCTCGCCAGATTGAATAGTTGGAAGCTGAGTCAACACACCTGATGAATAAATATTTTCTGCAACTTCTTTTGTATAAAATTCACGCTTTTGATTTCCAGGCAGAATCCACGCGCTCGCAAAATAATGTTGTACTACACCAATCCAGCCATCAACCGAGATCAATGACAGATCTCGTTTTTTCATGTCACTGAAATTAATTTTTTTAAACTTATCAGCTTCGTTATAGTAAGCGCCGCCAATAAATGTAGGCGTAATTTTACTTTCTTGAGCAGAGCCATCATCATGCACAAGCTGGAAATAAGCTGATGGCGTAATCGCTGATTTTCCATGATTCGTAATTTCATAACGCACTGCTATTTGATAGCTACCGCGATCAAAAGAAATAATTTTTGAAACTTCAACATCTTGATTTTTGTAACTCAACTTAACATCTAAATGATTTTGTCCATTTTCTAAAACATAATTAGTTTTTTCAGATGTAAACATTGACTTATGTGTTGGCAAATCATTACCGATGAGTCCAGTTTGTGCAACATAAAATAATGGTTTTTGTGAGTCATCTAATAGCACAAATTTATCTTGCGCATTATCAGCCAAATGATTATTTAAAAGTAATCGACGAATGTCGCCGCCGACTGTATCAATTTCAATCTGGTATAAATCAGTAGCCACTTTGATACGCGAACCTGTTTCTAATTTAAAATTAGAATCGAGTGCGATGGTTTTAGTATCAATAGAATTTAATTTTTGTGAAGATGGAACGCTTGCATCTTGTTGGGTTGCAACTTCAGCGACTGGAGTATGTTTACGTTGCCAGGTGTCCCATAGCAAAAGAATTGAAAAAGAAAATACAACAAACAGTATTAAACGCTTCGTATCCATAAATTATAAAATTCCAAAATTAAATAACAGGGTCATGACCACCCTTGCACCATGGATGACATTTACCTATTCGTTTCATTGATAAAAAAATACCTTTTATTACACCTTTTTTATGTATCGCATCTATGGTGTATTGCGAACATGTAGGTGTAAAACGACATTGCTGACCAAAAAAAGGACTTAATAATAATTGGTAACATCTGACAAATAGAATTGCGATTGATTTCACTTTTTTAATCTTGCAATCATTTGATCAACTTCAGTTTCAATGTCTACAAAATCGTTGCGATAAAACGATTTTTGAATGCGTATCACTATATCAAAATTTAAGAGTTGTTCTTGTTTTTTTCGCATTAATTCGCGTAAGACGCGTCTCATGTAGTTGCGTTTCACAGCCAATTTCTGTGTTTTTTTTCCCACGACCATACCTAAACGAAATAAGGACAACGCATTGGGTTGGTAGTGAAAACTGAGGTGCTGAGAGGAAAGTCGCTTACGGAAATTAAAAACGGATGAAAATTCATCCGTTTTTGTAAGTTTGGTTAATTTAGTTTGCAAATTATGAAGAATTTGCCAGATGGGTCTCTATAGACCGATACGAGCACGGCCTTTAGCACGGCGGGCTGATATTACAGCGCGTCCTGCACGAGTCTTCATGCGTACTAAAAAACCATGCGTGCGAGCACGTTTTACTTTGGATGGTTGATAGGTACGTTTCATTGTGTTTCTCCAGCTATAATTCGATAAGGATCGCGCAATTTACCGTACATACCGCCCTGTGTCAACGATTATTTGTTTAAGAAGTCTTAAAACGCCTGTGGATAACTTTGACAGGTTCAGTTAAGATGATTTCCGTAAAGCAATCATTCCTAAAAAGCATTTTTACACCATTCCGGTTCTCTAAAATGCCAAACCAAGAAGAAATTGTAATTTTAATACTATATATATTGGATTTTGCCGTTAATGGAAAATTTTTGGACTCACTGTCTCGAACGCTTTAAAAAAGAGCTCTCCGCTCAGCAATTTAATACCTGGATTAAGCCGCTTAGGTTCGAACACGACCAAAATAAAATTAAGATATTAGCCCCCAATAAGTTTGTGCAACAGTGGGTAAAAGATCGCTTTGCACAAAAAATTGAATTGCTAGCCAAAGAACTGCTCCCCGATGTCACCAAAGTAGAATTTGCCATACGCGCTATTAAAGAATCTATATTGCCTAAAAAAGAGGCTATTTTATCAAAGGCTTTAGCCATATCTCCACCAAACAACGTGGCCGAAGCGCCTTCTCAAGAAACAATCAAAAAAAGTGCGGGCGGCACACTTAAAGAAGTCAAGGCATCTGGCCTCAACCCTCAATTTACATTTGAAAGCTTTGTGACTGGCAAAGCCAATCAATTGGCTTGCGCTGCAGCTATGCAGGTAGCTGAAAATCCAGGTAAAGCATATAACCCACTTTTTATATACGGCGGTGTGGGCTTAGGTAAGACTCACTTAATTCATGCAATTGGCAATCACTTAAAACAAATTCAGCCTGACGCAAAGATAAAGTATCTTCACGCCGAGCGCTACGTATCGGATGTAGTTAAAGCGTATGAAAATAAAGCTTTTGATGCTTTTAAAAAAAATTATCATTCATTAGATTTGCTATTGATTGATGACATTCAGTTTTTTTCAAAGAAAAATCGCACACAAGAAGAATTCTTTTATGCATTCAATGCGCTCATTGAAAATAAGAAACAAATTATTATTACCTGTGATAGCTATCCGAAAGAAATTGAAGGCGTCGATGAACGCTTGAGAACTCGATTTAGTTGGGGTCTTACTGTAGCTATTGAGCCGCCCGAGCTTGAAATGCGCGTAGCTATTCTTCTAAAAAAAGCCGAAGAAAATAAAATGAAAATCTCTGAAGAGGTTGCGTTCTTCATTGCAAAACAAATTCGTTCTAATGTGCGTGAATTAGAAGGTGCACTAAATAGAATATTAGCAATGTCTAATTTTACAAAATCAGCCATTGATATTCAGTTGGCTAAAGATGCGCTGAAAGATTTAATTGCGGTGCGCGGACGTCAAGTGAGTGTTGAGAACATCCAAAAAACCGTGGCAGAATATTTTAAAATTAAAATATCTGACATGTTAAGCAAAAAGCGTTCACGCAATTATTCAAAACCAAGACAGCTTGCTATGGCTTTGACAAGAGAGCTTACTAATTTAAGCTTTCCTGAAATTGGTGAGGCTTACGGTGGCCGACACCATACAACTGTTATGCATGCATGTGAAGAGATTGAACAATTGCGTTTAAGTAATCAATCGGTTGCACAAGACTTAGGAATACTTAAACAAGTACTCAAGGGCTAATTAAACCCTGTGGAATGGCTGTGGACGAGTTGTGGGTAAGTCGTATTTTTAAAAAATATGTGTTTTTTATCCACAATTCATCCACAGGTAATTACAATAGAAATGCATAGTTATTCACAAGATAACTAATTGTTTAAAAAAGGATTTATAGGGTTATCCATAGAAAACCTCACCCTTATTATTATTATTAGATTTATATATTAAAAAACATTAAATAAAGAAGAACGTTATGAATATAAAAATTAATCGAGATGCATTACTTAAACCTCTCGCTAATGTTGCAAGTATTGTGGAACGTAAACACGCACTTCCAATTCTTTCGAATATTTTAATTCAAGGTAAGGATGGTCAGGTACAACTCACCGCTACTGATTTGGAGATGCAAGTATCTTTAAGTTTTAAAGCAGACCTAAAAGAAGAGATTGCTACAACCATATCTGCAAGAAAATTTTTTGATATCACAAGATCATTACCTGATGATTGTGTGATCGATATTACAATTAAAGATAGTCGCGTTGCAGTGAAAGCTAATAAGAGTCGTTTCGCCATTCAAACATTACCTGCAAAAGATTATCCAGTTATGACAAAGGCCTCAAGTGAAGCTGTAGTTATTACAATTTCTCAAATTCAACTTAAACGTTTATTAAAGCAAGTTGAGTTTGCAATGGCACAACAAGACATTCGTTATTATTTAAATGGTTTGTTATTTGAAGTTAATGGCAATCAACTTAATATTGTAGGCACTGATGGACACCGCTTAAGTTTTACATCAATTCATTTAGATCAAAATTACAATAAAACAGAAGTGATTCTTCCTAGAAAAACAGTGATTGAATTAATTAAGCTTCTTAATGAAACAGAAGAGTTGGTATCCGTTGAGCTTTATAAAGGCCAAGTCAGTTTTAATTTTAATGACATACAACTCATTTCAAAAGTTATTGATGGTAAGTTCCCAGATTACACACGCGTTATTCCTGAGGGACATAATAACCAATTCACAATTGATCGATCACAGTTTTTAACTTCTTTGCAGCGCGCATCGATTTTATCAAACGAAAAATATCGCGGCATCCGCTTGATGATTGCAGATAATAATTTAAAGTTAATTAGCACAAACACAGAGCAAGAAGAAGCAGAAGAGGAATTAGAAATCCAATACCAACAAGATCCTATTGATATTGGTTTTAATGTGACATACTTAATTGATGTACTTACAAACATTCAAGAAGATAAAGTAACACTCGCATTCTTGGATACGAACAGCAGCTGCTTATTTACAATACCGAACAACAACGACTACAAGTATGTAGTCATGCCAATGCGCATTTAATTCAATTTAAGATAAAGAGAAACTCATGGCTCAAAAGATAGACAATCAAGAATACAACTCAGACAGCATTAAAATCTTAAAGGGATTGGATGCGGTAAGAAAAAGACCGGGTATGTATATCGGCGACACTTCCGATGGCAGCGGTCTTCATCATATGGTCTTCGAGGTGCTTGATAATGCGATTGATGAGTCTTTAGCGGGTCATTGCGACGATATTAAAATTATTATACATCCAGACAATTCTGTGAGCGTTTCAGATAACGGTCGCGGTATCCCAACAGACATTAAAGAAGACGACGAATTTAAACGATCTGCTGCTGAAATTGTAATGACAGAATTACACGCAGGCGGAAAGTTTGATCAAAACTCTTATAAAGTATCTGGTGGTTTACATGGTGTAGGCGTTTCTGTAGTGAACGCACTATCTGAATGGTTGCGCTTAAAAGTTTGTCGTAATGGTAAGGTGTATCAAATGGAATTTAAACGCGGCGAACGTGTTGCTGCGTTAGCTGAAATGGGCACCACGGATCGTCGCGGGACAGAAGTTCATTTCTACCCTTCAGCTGAAACCTTTACTAATATAGATTTTCATTATGAAATCTTAGCTAAACGCATACGCGAACTATCATTTCTTAATAATGGCGTCAAAATGGAATTGATAGATCAAAGAAATAACAAGTCAGAAAACTTCGCATATTCCGGTGGCGTTCAAGGTTTTGTGGAATACATGAATCGATCTAAATCCGTGCTTCATAAAAAACCCTTCTACGCGGTTGGCGAAAAAGAAGGCATCATCGTTGAAGTGTCGATGCAATGGAATGATTCATATGGGGAAAATGTTCAATGCTTTACAAATAACATTCCTCAAAGAGATGGGGGCACGCACTTAACAGGTCTTCGCACCGCGATGACAAGAACACTCAATAATTTTATTGAACAAAACGACCTCGCTAAAAAAGCAAAAGTAGAAACAACTGGTGACGACATGCGAGAAGGCCTCACTTGTATTCTTTCAGTGAAAGTGCCAGAACCTAAATTTTCTTCACAAACAAAAGATAAATTGGTTTCAAGCGAAGTACAGCCAGTAGTGTCTGATGTGGTTGCTTCAAAGCTCGCTGACTTCTTGGCAGAAAATCCTGCGGATGCAAAAGTTATTTGCAATAAAATTATTGATGCAGCGCGAGATCGGA
>OFRA01000420.1_pt1 | contig 11185 bp, 4 predicted proteins | sample 1543001 | NCBI WGS metagenome assembly OFRA01 (sample SAMN07774221, study PRJEB24372) | wastewater metagenome | isolation source: Lake Maggiore Verbania | place: Italy: Verbania | collected 2015-12 | reverse complement strand
ATTGCTGCTCCTTGACTGTATCCCGAACCTGAATCGGTTGCAGTATTACTGGCAGGAATGTGAATTGATGGCACCTCATTCGCACTCGTATATGCCGGGAGATATCCTTCGGTTCCAAGAGTTGTCGAAAGGCCATTGATGGTCATCACGGAGCGCACAGTAAAAATTGCTCCGGATCCACCTTGTTGAATGACTTGTATGCGATCACCTACGCGGTAGTTGGGCGCGGAATCAAAATATCCCGGAGCAATAACGGAAGTTCCGCTGACAATGAGATTTTTTATGTACAAGGAAGTATTTATTCTCTCTGGCTTATACCATACGTAGTCAGTAGCAAGATCCCCAGAAGTGTAATAGCTAGATAGCAATTGCCAAGCATTTGTGACGCTGGACCATTTGAGAATCTCTGCTGCAACAACAACCGGACCCGTGTCGGAAGGAGGGTAGGTCCACGTAATCTTGACTGGTCTTGCCCCAGTAGTGAGTGTGGATGATGCTACAGACTTGATGCCCATTGAATCAATAAGCACAACCTTGTATTGATTCTTCTCAGACAAGTCATAGACATCAGTATATGAAGCGGTTACTTGCGGTAAATCAAATCCGTCTCCAATATCAAGGCCGTTGATATACTTATTAATATTTCCCTGTACAGTTGCAGAGATCGTGTTGACCGACCATCCGGAGTACAGCGTAAGCTGAACATCAAAATTCATGAGTGTAAATTGCGCAGGTTTGATGGAAACTGGAATGCCAGCAGATTTGTAACCGGGGTAGATGGTTCCGGTCGTGCCATCAATTCTTCCGGATATCACTTTCTCGCATTCTGCCAACAATGCTGCGCTTACCGAATCGCCAGTTCCGTTGTGAATGTACAAATCAACAAGATTGTTTGTTGTTTCGGAAACAAGCGCAGACGTAACTGATTCCGTAACATACCCACGACTGTCGCGTATTACGGATGTTTTTGCGCCCTCCTGTATTGATTCCTTTGTGCCTTTTGATAATTTCTTTAGATATGATGAAAATCTCAATTTCCACTCTGATTCTGATTCTGCATCATATCCATACTTGATTTCTCCAGAATTTGTTCCTTTCTCTATTCCGTAGGTATTTGTTATCAAATCGGTAACCGTGTTTGCTCCGGCATTCCCTACGTCTCCCTCTAAGATTGATTGAACTCGACCCGATATTATGTTTTGTTCCGCGGACATGATCAACGTCTCTGTTGTCCGATAACGTTTTGTGGTATTGGCAATGCCGACAAGTGTTCCAGATGGAATGACAACGCCTCCATAAATTGCTTGTGCATTGCTTGTGCTGGGCCATGTAGAAAGTGGCACGTAGTTCAAGGAATTTGAAATTGCCTGCCTTCCATTATCCGAATATCTAAAATACGTGTAATTCCCATATAAATAACTTTCCAGATTTCTCTTGTCGACAGTGTCCAGTCGTTGCAAATACGGCCAGATCTTGTTAGAAGCTTGCGCTTGATAGAATTGCGTCAACACGTTATTTTCGGTGTCCGGAGAAATGATTGGAGATTCCAATGCATGCTGCATGGGAAACGCCAGCGTTGGCCACAATGATCCGGAGCTCACAACGCTATTGTTATCCCTGAAAATGATGACTGGTTTTGATTGCAAACTATACGGCTCAGTTGAATCCACAGTTTCCCAGTAGAGTGAATTATTGTCAAAAAATTGGCTAGTGTCTCCGGAAAACTGATTAATGGAATAACATACTGCGGGATCAACAATGTAGATTGAAGTATTCAGATCTGAAAGATTCTCTGTTGCGCCTACACGCGTGACAATATAGGTGTTTATGGTTACAGCCAATCCAGACATGACTTGTTTGTCAGAAGCCAGCGACATGAGACGTTGTGATTGTGAATGAAAAATCAGATCACCTTGTTGTGGCAAATCAAAAAGGTTTGAATATGTTTCTACAGTAAGTATGGTATTGGTTGTAAACGTCGATGGAGTTACAAGAACTGCAGAACTGATGTTGTATGCGCCCATGCCACCCCAGTTATTTGCTGTATAGATACAATTTATGGTGATGATATTCCCACTTGTAGGCGCTGATCCGGTAGAAGAATAAGATATTGTCAGAACTTTTGTAGTCGCGTTCACGGCAATTACTATTCCAGAAGGACAAATGGCAGGATTCGGAATGGCGGAGAATGTGGTTACCCCCGATGTGTTCACATAAAGGCCATCCACTGATGAAACTGTGACATCATAGGTCAAGTTATTCGCGTTGATGTTGCTTATGGTTCCAGATGGTGATGTATAATATATGGATCTTGTACTTTGAGAAGTAATGAATATTTGATTTACATATTGACCATTGGTGATCATGTGGCCAGGTTTTATTTCTCCACTTGAAACATTTGTGACAATCAAGTTTCCTGAAGGATTAATTCCGGATCCGATGGAACCACTAAACGAAGCTTGGTGCACTGTTCCGTTGACAATATTCCTTGATTTCCGAAGACACTTCAAGTTTTTCTTGGGAATGACATAAGCAATCGGACGAACGTTGTAGACAGATCCTTCCGTGGCATCTCTTGATGAGCGCACTTTCAGGATTTTTGCCAAACTTGTTACCGATCTGTATCGAGGCGGAAGCCCCGCAGTCCCTAGTGTAGTAATTGCGGAGGAGTATGTTGCTGATTGTGGCTGATTAGCAGAGAAAATGTCATCATTCAGGTAGTTTGCTGTATTGTCTATAACGTCGGTGACAAAAAAATGCTTGATTGGAAATGTCATTGAGCTTAATAATCCAGCAATGGTATCAGTGGCAGTGGTGAGTGTAATTTGCGTTGCCGCTGAAGGAATTTCTCCGGAAACGCCAATTGCGCTCACTGTCGCAGTGGTTCCCAACGCTGCTGGCCCCAAAGATGGATACGTGACTGTGACCACATCTCCTATTTGCACTCGGGTCAAGTCTCCTGCGGTGAATTGGCTAACCACTGGGGCTCGTACCGCCGCAGACCCACCAGTTATCGCCACGGAAAGCGTTCTCGTCGCGGTGATGGTCGTTCCAAGCGTAAGGATTTTTCTTGCATTTACCCAAGAATCTGTTGATCGATAGATGTGCGTCGAAACAATATTGGCGTTTACGGGGATCGACCATGAAATTTTGCCGGTTTTTACGATTGACGCATCAATGGATACCGGATAGGATTCTCTTTGCGATGAATCCACAAAAGTGATTTTGTATTTTCTTGAAAATACATCGGCTCCTGCTCCTGCAGAATACACGAAATTCTTCGTGTTGCTAGGATCAGTCACTGCTCCTGCGGAAAAAGTCGGATTTACCAAAGTCGTGTTTATGCCGCTATAAGCAGTCCTACTATACAAAGTTCCTGCTTTATCATCAACAATTGAGACCGAAGTGATACCTGATCCAGACACGCTTTCTACGCGCAACTCGGCAGCTGTTTTTGCGCTGCTGGTTTCCTCTTCAAAATCCACTGTGAGAATATCTCCAATTTCGCACGACCCATTGCCAAAATTGATCACTGTTGCTGCAACAATCTGTCCTGAGGTTCCCACAGTGAAATCAACACGAGCCTTTGTTGTTTCAGTGTCTGCGCGTACTGGTGCTTCCATGATGACCGCGTTGGTTGCTGAACCCGAAAATGTCCCGGTGGTGCTCATGATGAAGGCACTTTGAGCGTCTCCAAAAATCAGCCCTGTTCCCTTTCCATAGGAGCTTGTTATTGAATCATGCGCATGAAATATGCGCGGATCATTGACTCGAAGGTCGTAAATCACCGATCCTGTGTCAGATGATCCGGTTGTGCCTCCAACTTTGGATAGTTCAAGGTAATGAATGGTGGCGACGCCAGTCGCGGTTGCAGCTGTGTATCCAGATCCGGCGGCATGCACTTGAACGGTAAATACAGGACCAATGCCCGACGCAGACCCGACGGATATTGTCGATATCGTATTGTTTGTTGTAATCACTGATGCGGATGTTTGAAACACAAGCGTCCATGTAGAGTCAGGGGATTGTTGAATGCTTGAAACAAATGCGCTTGTGATTGATTGTCCGCCACTGGTTGTAAACTTGACAGGATTTCCCACAGACCACGCTGATGCAGTGGGCAGGGTGAGTCCCGCAACAGTAACCAAATACACTGTCGCATTTCCAACGGGTTGTGTAACGGTAAATGCTTTTGCCAACGCGGCAGAAGCTCCCAGTTTTTCAATAAAAATTGATGTAACCTGAACTTTTCCGGCTTTTTCTAGCGTCTCCACATACACAATGTCTCCAGGAACGTAGGTAGACCCTTCATAGCCAGCGGATACACTTGCTGCAGTCAGCACAGTCAAACTTGTTGTTATGTCCAATCTCAATCCTTGTGCGGGAACGTGATAATTTGCGCCAACATCAAGGAGCGTTTGCGTATATGTGGAAGATGCAGTTTTTTGTATTTTGACCACTGCAGTCCTGTTGTAATATGTCAATCCAGATGACAGGTATGGCTGCTGAATAAACCATACGGATGAATACGTATCAGAAAGAAGATATGGTAACGATATATTTGCAGTAATCAAGACAAAGGCAGAAACGTTCCCCTGTGTGGTGATCACTGCAGTAAGATTTACCATTATTCCTGCGCCTTCTTGAAATTTTACGAAATCATTGGTTGTCGTTTTTTCCCATCGGTATACCCTGTATCTTGATGCAGACCCGGATCGGTTGATGCTGAATGAAAGAGCTCGGTTACCGAGGTTGGTGATCGGGTGCTCAACGACGGTGCTGATTGCGCTTTCCGCCTCGTGCGTTTCTGATGAATTCACGATTGCAGAACATGCATAAAAATAGGTTTTTTCGGTCTGCAGCCCAGATCCAGACAGTGGGGATATCGATGCGGCAGAGACAATTGGCGTTTCCGGGGCCGCAATAGTCAATGAGAATGTCTTGTCTGATGTGTCAAACGTATTGCTTGCACTACGATATATGGTGTATTCGGTAGCATCAGTTATCTGTAGCCATTTCATCTGTATGGTTTTCTGTGTTGCAGAAGAGACAATACAGGAAACAACACTCGTTGGCGGACTGGAGTACAGATCCGTTGCCACAAGGGACGATGCAACAACACTGTAATAGTATGTTGATAATGATAGGTTCTGATTCAGGAATCTATCAATCGTTTTTAGATGGATATCAAACGGACGCCCAATCTTGCTGCGATAAATCTTGTAGAAATTTGCACTCGTTATGCCGCCAAAATACAATTCCACACACTCGGTTGATGATGTGCCGACTTTGATCGAGACAGGAGTGGATCCTACTGATCTTAATGCCGTAGCGGAAACAGTTGGATTTTCTTCAAATGCAACTACGCTGAAAAAATATTCTCCGGTATACCCATTGATTGCAGGAAGGACTGAGGGCGTTTTCGCTACAAGGGATGCACCGGACCCAGCGGTAGAGAAATCCACATGCCCGGTGATGTTCGTGCTAATCAAGTCGGGATCGATTGAAGACCTGTAGATTCTGTACCCAGAATATCCATCCTGACTTTGCCAACGCAACAACGCTGTTGGTGCAGAAGTTGCTGGCACGGTTATGATTCTTGACGAAGCAGTGGCTGCACTTTCACGTGAAGCCGCAGTTCCTGTCGAGACAACAAATCCGCTTACTCCATAGTAATATTCCCTGCCGGAGGGCAATATTCCCAATCCGGATGCACCGTTTGCAATGAATGTGAGTCCAGCATTCACGAGCGGAGCGTCAGCATTCAACTCAATTGGCGATGGAAGCATCTTTCTGTAGAATGTGTAATCCCCATACGCTTTTGTTGCTTGCTGCAATGGAAAATTGAATGATTTCTTTATAGATGTGACAATGGATTCGGCAATTCCTTCGGCATACGAAACATTATCGTTATACAGCTCCTTGGCAAGTGCTTCAGAAAGAGAACGGATAATCGATCCGTCGGAGAAGTCCGTCAGGAATCCGGTATGACCAAGAAAATATCCAATGAGCCTTCCTACAGATTCTTGCTGTCTTGATAGGCGAAATGTTTCAACCATTGCAAATTCCTTTTATATGTTTATCGCAAGTGGTGTCACGCTAACGACCACGCCTGTTTCGGAAAGCTTTATCGTGAGATTGTTGACAAGTATGGCGCTTGTTTCAGTGCTGTACGATACACTTATTGACTCCACAGAAAAAATTCTTTGATCATCAAGCAATGTTTCAATGATCCCTGATTGTACCTCTCCAAGCAAATCGGGAGAATACTTTGATCCAATCCTGTTTGCGGCAAGATTTCCAAATCCGGGTTGTGTGGATAACGATTTATATGGGGTTTGTAATCTATTATACAATGCTTGCACAACATTGTATCGGCCAGTTACACCCCTTAAATCCAATCCTGAACCACCGTTGAAGGACACTTGACCTGACTTATCTAAATAGATGTCCTTGCCCCATATATCAGTGATGTCTTCCTTGTAAAGTGACCGCTGCTGTGTGGAGGAAACGCCTTTCACGTTAGGAACAAGAACCAAGTCTCCGGTTTTGAGCACTCTACTCTCTGACAAATCCGGATTGTCATGAAAGGACATCTTCGTTCCTGTCGTGTAGGTATTGCTGATGCCTTGATACGCCAGTCCCACGGTTGGTGGCGAGTAGCCAGTGTATCCCGCCGTTACGGATGGAATCGCATACGAAAATCCGCCATCAGGCTCCTCGATTATTTCTCCGGGTTTGGTCAGGATTGTACTTAGACGAAGAAGGGATGTGCTGGTGTTGCCCACGTAGACCGCCACGCCCTTGACTCCGTCCGGCCACACTGATGGAGCAGCAACGAGTATGAACTCATTTGAGGAAAAGAACGCTGACTCGGGAATGTATGATGCGGGAGAATACTCGATTGACCGCACAAATCCTGCAACTGGTCTTCCCTCGTTGGAATCTAGCAGTCCCGGATTGGTGTTCGAGACCGAAACCAATGCGTGATCATTCAACACCGAGCGTATTTTTACGGTTCCAGCCCCTATTTTTCCGGCATAGATTCCTTGGACAGTGCTTGCTGAAAGGAGCATTGTCTGAACTCCGGATGCATCAAACAGGCCATCCATGCTTTGTGGATACAGATCATAGGTATATTCAATGAATGTCCCGTTGGTGGCTGCAACACGGGTAACATTTCGTATCTCTGCGTGTTCAAGAAATGATGAATAGGATTCCGAGAACGGTGACGGTGCAGATTCACGCAGCACATCGTGTGCAAGCCCGACGGTATTGTTACCAATCCACGTGTATTTTACATAGTACCGCGCAGCTTGTGCTGGGTTACCACGTTGCTTTGCTGTAGAGAGGTTTCCAAAATCTGATTCGGTTATTCTTTGCCAAGTTCCGGGTGAGCCTGCTGCTGTGCATCGCCACGTCTTGTAGATTGTGTCTATGAGCAGATCGCCAGCGTTGTAATACTGTCCGGTGTCTCCTGCGCCTGATTCAGACCAGATCCCGCTGAAATACACTTTTCTCTTGATCAGACCCGCTTGCACGGCGCTTATTCTTGGATAGTCAATGAATGTCGTGTCAAATTCCACAGTGCTTTTGGGCGCAACGTCTCCCAAGCTGTCACGATTGGTGAACTTGAAATATGACTTAATGCGTATCGAATCATGCGCGGTGTCCCCATTGGCAAGATATTTCTTGATGAACAGCACGGCTCCTGGCTTCAGGACATGATGAGGAATCCTGCCGGATATGATATCGGCATTGTCAAACGAAATCCTTGTTGCCCCCACCTCCAAATCTGCGCCGATGAAAATATGTCCACGCTCTGAATTGAGTTGATCATAAGGATCATCAGAAATGAACGGCGCACGGAGCTTGTTAATTGAGACAATTTCTGACCATCTTGACGATGCGCCAAGATACTTGTCTGCCAGCAACGGCAACGTGTCCAATGATCTTAGGGAATGAGTCAGGTATGACATCAGGATGTTCGCTCAAATGAGAGACTGTCCAAGAAAACCTGCAATGACTCCTTTACGTTTACGGGTGGCTTGTCTTTGCCGAAATACAGCAAGTCAGCTACAATGTCCCAATCCTTTATCGTTTGCATGATGCCTGATCCCTCTGGTTGTATTCTCAATGAATATCCACCCTTTTGTCCGTCAGCATAAATGGTGTTTCTTTCAGTAAGAGACATATAGAACGAAAGATCCACACACTGTCGATGCATTTTTGCAAAAAACAATTGTGCAAGCTGCTTTCTGTTTCCATCCACAAAAATTTCTGCTTCTAGAATGTCAAGGAATTTGACAATCACGTCACAAGCCGTCTTGACAGATTTTCTTAAGCTTGGCGTATGAAGATCCTGAAGCAGCATTGTTTTTTCTATGAACAGCGATAAAAGTTCCAATTCTTGATACTCATTCAAAAGATCCTGAACTTCTTTAGGCATCTTGCTCCGGTAGTCCACATATGGACTTTTCTGTGCTACTGCCAAATCTGTGGTATTTATCGCAACAGTCAATGCCATTTTATTCTCCTAATCGTATCCGGGAGTTTGGAGCGAAGTTGGTGCCTCTTGTGATTGAGAAGTTCGATTAAGGAATTTGTACAGATACACAATTGTCCCTGATGGTATCTTTGCATATGGATTTGCTATTCCATTTCTTGCCTGCAAATCTGTCATATATTTTCCAAGAGGTGCCGCACTTCCTCCTTCGGCAAGTCCACTGACAAGAGACGGATATACCGTGGCGATGATCTCCATGAGCGTCAGTGGATTATCTGACTGAACTCCCTCTTGGAGATCATTAAGGTTAAATGGCACCGTATAGTTGAACCATTCATCCGGAATCGCCTTGTTAAGTGCATTCTGACTCGCAGCCCTTGCGGCAACGGCAGTGCTTGGGTCGCTTCTCTTGGCATTGGGCCGGGAAGGGGAGTAGGAATTACGTCCCACAATGATCATTGTCAACGTATACCGGTTTTGCATGGGCTTGTCAGCGCTGCGACTCAACGTGAAGTCCTTGACAGCTACTGGCCATCGTCCGAAGAACGGATTATCAGGAAAGGAGACTGAAAGAATCAACGCAACCGAGTTGGGGCCAATGGCCGCTTCGCACAAATCAAAATACTTCTCGATCATTTTCCGCAGAAGACGATACTGATACAGTCCCGTTGGTGCCCCTGCGGTAAGTGGACTCATCCCAGTCTGTCCAGTGATGACAACAGTAGACAAACCAGCTCCCATGTGATCGATATGCGCCGATCCACGTGCGGTCTGGTATACCTGCACACGTCCTGGGGTTTGTATCGTGATTTGATCCGGCGTCACATAGAACGTATAGGTCTCAAATGCTTCTCCGGTATCTTTGTCCGTGAGCGACATGGTAAATCTTGCATCTGAGGAATATTTCTTTATGATTGGAATAAATTTACCCAGAGTACTTACTGTTGATGGCATGCATAACCTCTCTGGTCGTTTTATACAGTATACAAAACGAAAGGTTCAGTTAGCAGTCTTTGCAATCCTCAAACGTCGGCATTTCTTTCAGGGCCATGTACATTCCCCGCAGCAAAGTGGATTCACCTACGATTCGATCATGAGAAGTGTCTGGAAAACTGACCGTAAACGTGGCAATGGGCATTTTCCCTGCCCGAGCTTGCTCCTCTCCCACATATGCAGCAATATTCATCACCAAATCGTGTGGCGGGGTATACCGCACATTGATGATACGATGATATGCATCCTTGAATTCCAAACCGTTTTCCGTTGTAATTGTCTTTGATAATGCCATTTCAGTATTCCTTTTTTCTGTTTTAATCAACACTATTTTTCAGCAAGTTTGTCTTCAAGCACCTTGACTTTGGCAGACAATTCTTTTATGGCATTCACCAAAGCCCACTGCAGTTCATTCGTATTTAAATTATACAATTCTGTTCGTTGTATGATTTCATTTTCCAGTGTCTCTTGATGGACATAGGTACCAACCATTTCTGGCCATGACTCCACAACATCTTGAGCAATGACTGAGACGTGATTTTTCCCGTCATCCTGTGATCCGTACAATCCATTAAGTCTATATACCATTGGATTCAATGATGACACTTCTTCAAGACCCTTCTCGTAAGGATGAAGAATGGTCTTTATTCTTCCATCAGAACTGATTGTCCATGTATTACTTGTGGGTTTGGCCGCGGAATCTGTTGATAATGTCAATTTATATCCCGGACTTGTTGTGCCAATTCCAATACGAGCATTGACAGTATCAAGAGTAAGTAAATTTGAACCAATATTCAGGGCTGGAGTTGCATTTGCCAAAGTCCATGAAGATGAAGCGCCAAGAGAAAGGTTTAGTGCAGATGCACTAGTGCTCATTACCACAGGACTGGCACTGGAAGCATTTTGAATGGTTGCGCCAGTGTACGACCACGAACTGCTTGTGCCTCCAGACAATGTTTGTGTTAATACTGCAGATTCAGTTGTTCCTGTCGCTCTATATCCACGGGATTTCCATGCCAAATCAAGAGTTGCGCTCCAAAATTCTGTTTGATTTGCTGACGCAGTGGGTGTTTTATTATAGGTAATCAACGATGAAATCACTATATTATTGACAGCCGTTGGCACCGTAATGGAAATGTTTCCGGAAACACTTGTTCCGAGTGTTGTTTGATAATTCGCCATTGGTGTGGTTTGATTGACATTTGTCCATGTTGTAATTCCAAAACCACAAAAACTGTTAACAGACATTGTAATAAATACATTATTTGTTCCAGAATCTGGGTTTGTTAAATACCAGAACGATTGAACTGGATATCCAACAAGAGTTCCAAGTAAAGTTAAATTTGTTGCAACACCGCCTCTTGGGTACGTGATGCTTCCAACTGTTCCGCTTTCATTGCCAACAAAACTTACAACAAGCAATCTGTTTGGACCACTGCCTGTCGTGTGAGGAAGCGTGTACGTACTTTGTCCGCCAGTCATTCCAAAACTTGTCGCATTATCATAAGTGACAGTTTGTGATGTAATTGTTTTGTCGAGAGCAACATCGGTGTTGCTAAAACTTAATGTGCCAGCACCAGTAAGGCGCATTCTTTCGACAAGCGCGTTTACTGTTGACCCACTCGACCCTGCTGGCGCTGTCTGAAATACGATATCTCCGGGCGTTCCAGAGCCAGTGCTTGCGCC
>OFRA01000419.1_pt1 | contig 11193 bp, 5 predicted proteins | sample 1543001 | NCBI WGS metagenome assembly OFRA01 (sample SAMN07774221, study PRJEB24372) | wastewater metagenome | isolation source: Lake Maggiore Verbania | place: Italy: Verbania | collected 2015-12 | reverse complement strand
ATTCAGATTGTGAAATCACTTACGAAGATATCGATGTAACCGAAGTTACATTGGATGATTATAACATTGAGTTGACAAAAGAACTCAAATCGTTATTTTCAGAGGTGATTAAAAAAAATTTATAATATGGCAAAAGTTTATTTTGACAAAGAAAATCACGGACACTGGGTAGTCGAATCATTAGAAGATTACTACAGTTTCAAAGCCGTTAATTTTGAAACAAACGAAGAATCAAATCAAATTTTATCTTGGTCTAGAAATTATGATTTAAAAGATCATGATTCAAAAATCGATAGGGTTTATGACGTAGAAATAGATAGAGAAAAATATTACTTTTTATTTGTTAATAATGGTGATGGTTGGGATGTTATCTCAGAAGACTCTATGAAGTTAGAAAAATTACTAAGAGAAACTAATTTATTTTTCACCGGAGATTCTAAGATAGTTGAGTAAGTTATCCATTAGTTGGTCAGCTCTTTCAAAAAGTTCTCTATTCTTTAGTACAGTTAAATTAGCTGTATAATAATCAACACCTTTATTTATATAAATTGGATCTGAAAGGATTGTGGTCTTATTTAGATCTTCTGTTGTCTGTACGGGAGATTGACCTGATCCTGATTCGACAACGATTTGAGTAACAAAAAGGCCAGAAGAAGAATTGGGTGTCAATCTAATACGTGTTGCTTTGATCTGTTTGTTAAAAGTGACTTGTATAGCAACCTGTGCAGAGGCTGTTAGGTTAATACCATTCTGATATCTTGCAAATTCTTCTCTTTCAAAAATAGATTCTTTAATTATTAAAGGTGATTTGATTGTAAGATTCCAGGTATTTGAAGATAAATTATTTAATAGATTATTAATTCCAGTATCACTTGTTATATACTCTGTAGAAAAGTTTGTATAATACTTTATTTCTTTAATGTCTTGTTTTTCTATATTGACTAAAGATTTTTCGTATGAGTTAGAGAATTTTAAAGAATCAGTTAAAGAATCTACTGTAGCATGTTCTTTAGCACTAAACCCACTCCCAGTTCTGTCTGGGATCTTGTAGCTTGACTTATCATAGATATGGGAATATTGATCATTATCAAAATTTTCCATAAAAGAAAAATTATATAAATCATCTTCCCCAGAAAGGAATGTCCAGTTTCTTATAAAGGATTCTAAGTATGCGACATCTCTTTCTAGCTTCTCTATTTCGCCAGAAAATATAGAAGACATTGAAGAACGCAATAGTGAGAGTGATTTTGATATATCGAAATCTGTTTGAATTCTTAAATCCATATCCCTAAATAGATCTATTAACGGCTCTCTTTGCATTGGCGAAAGCATTGATACATAGCTTGGTATATAGTCTGCTGCAGAACTAAATGATGATATCTTGGATACTAGCTTTCCTATCTCAGCCTTCTCGAGGCTTGATTCGGTAAGCACTTCGTTCACGGTTCTGCGACTTTGCCTGCTAAATGAGGAGACATAATTGCTTAATTTAGGCAGCATTTAAATTGTTCTCCAATCATTTCCGTCCATATCTTGAATATCAAATGCCACACCAGCAGTTAGGTTAGCTCTAACTATAGCATATACTTGGTCTATAGAGGCAAAATTTGCTTTAACTTCTTTAGGAATTTTAACTATAACGTAGCCACCGTTAGCATACAGGTAGCCCTTCCCTGAGTATATATCACTAAATGATAGTACATTAGAATTACCCTCTACTACACTTTGAAGGTCGCAGTTAGCAGAAATTCCACCACCCTTAACTCTAAGATCCAATAGGTTTAGGTTGTCCATATTATACTTGCTGTTGACCATGGCGGTTCCCAGATGTATTGCAAACGGATTGTACTGTGACGAAGAGATCGAAAATATTGAATAATCAGTAGTGAAATTAACTGGAGAACCACTTAATGAGTAGTCAGAAACCATTTTATATTCACCGTTTACAAGCTCTTCTACCTCTAATGGCAATATGTAGAAGTACACTGGTGTTCCAGTTGCAGCCCTATAGCTATCAAGGGTACCATCGTTAAATGCATTGCCCGAAACAAGGCTGTATGGATTTAATGGTATTTCCCTACCATCAACATGATACATCATAATATTTGGGTTTTTGACTGTATATGATACTTTAATCTTTTTTTCATTAGATGGAACTATTTCATTAGCAAAAGAAATTGTTCCGTTATGCTTGTTAAAGTTTCTTATTTGATTTGGCGAAATTGCATTCCAGTTGAGATCTGAATCCTGAACAAAGATTTCAATCCATGGTTGGATTGGACTAGCATCCGTGTATACGCCAGACGAGTTTGACTTATCTAATTGTTCTTGGGCTACGTAAACGGAACCATGCCTAAGTTGAATTTCGTTTTGAGAAATAACTATAGGGTTTTCTTCAAAAATATCATAGTATCCAGAACCAAATAACCCAGACGAAGGAATTGGTATTCTGGTAGTGTCATAGAAGCATCTAAGCGTCACGCCTTTGTAGTTTTTTTTCCAGTCTATAAAATTATAATTAACTGGAATTTCTACTTGCTTATAAAATCTTCCTCTACTAACATTGATAAACCATGTATCAAATTTAGATAGATAATTTGGAGGACTCGACACAGCAATCTTTGCTCTGTCACTAACTCTTACTGAATACACTGGACAGATTGACTTTGCTGGAAATTGAAACTGAGCAAGAGTTCCAACTCTATCGTTGGTACCAAGTATATTATCCGTTGTTTTTGAGTCTCCGTCTGCATCGAATGCAAGAACTCCGATAAATACATCTCTCTTATTAGATGCTAGGTACTGGTAATCAATTTTTTTACCTAAAAATTCTTTAGTTCTTATATTATAAAAACCCCATTGCAATCCCTCTGGTGCTGGCATTAAGATCCCATTGGAGTCTTTTAGATTCCATTTTAAAGTAGTGACACCAAAGGATATGTCTACATTCGGTTGATCAAATTTGCTATAGTCAGGGAAGCCAGAAGGTTTATTGTCTTGATTAAGCAGTATAACTGCTCCGTCTTTTGCGTTTACAGACTTTTTAATATTTTGTTTTTGTGAAATTGAATTCACATCAGCATCTGCTAGATAGAAGTCAATTACATCGTATTCTACTGAATATTCTTTTGAGATTATTTCAATTCCATTTGTTGTAATAATCTGATAGATGGGAGCCCTATTGTTTAATATTTCAAACTGCTGAGATATCTCTAGTGCCGAAAGAGCAGTTGTTGCAGTTGCTGATTTTTTATTTACAGCATGTACGAAAGGGGATACGCCACCCATAACGGTGGATCCAGTTATCGATTCAACAGTAAACTTCAATTCGTCTACGTTGAATTCTATTTCATCAAGTGAATTCCAATTCCCAGATGAATATAGGGTTTGGTTAGTTGGATTAAAGTTATAGTTTTCTGTTACGATATTGCCACTAAAATCTAATTTGGGGTTTCCATCTTCACCCATAGCTACAACATCTATGTCTATGTTGGTTAATTGCACAAGATCTATAGTTGAATTCGGATAACCAATTGCATCGGCAATTGTTCCTAATTTAAACACCCCGAAATCCCCAGATTCAACTGTAGTTGTCCCAAACATTACGCCTCGTCCAACAGCATCAGCATCAACACCGAATAGTCCAGACTTGTCTTCTACTGCAGCCTTTCCTGGCGTTGGTGTAACAACGCTAAATCTTATATCAGCTATAGAAAAACCTTCTGCAACCTTTGTCCCTGGTAGGTTTATTTTTTGACCGACGACATGAACTCTTACGTACTTGATTCCTCTTTGTCCGTTTAAAGGAATTTCTTTTGATTCATTAGCACCTAAAAGTTCTCCAGAACCAAGTTGGAAAAACTTATCTGATGAGCCTAAAGATTTTGGACCTGGACCAGGACCATTCCAATCTGACTGCGTTTGTGTAGCTGGGCCAGCTGCATTAAATGTAGATGATACCAAATCCGTAGTGTACAAAGAAATGTCCTTAATAATAACTGGCCATGATCCTGCTTGTATTTTTATGCTATTCAATTCCTGCCAAGCCATAGGTTGACCCGTTTTAGCGTCCAGTACTTGTGGGACTTCTATGTATATAGAATCTTCTATGGAAGTTGGCCCATCTATACCGGTATAGCTAATTCTTTTATAGTCATTTGAACTTGAGGAATTACATATGTTTGATATGTCAGAGTATTGAATGGCTGCATCTATAAATTTAACTATTTGATATTGGAATGCATCTTTTCTTAGCTTATCAAACTTTGCGGTGTCATTCTTTGCCAAGTTTAGCCAGTATGTTGCAAAAACTGATTTAGTTTCTGAATCAACAACTCCATAGTTTCTAAATGGATTTAATTTTTTATCATTTTGAAATTTTACAACAGCATTATGAGTAGCTGAATCAAATACACCAGTGAGCTTAATACTATAACCCATCTGCTGCAAAGTATACTGTATATACTTCATGTAACTATTGGAGCCACCAATTTGCGTTACTACGGTCTCGTCTGAGCCTTTCTGCGCAGGTGCAGCTACAGCTGGTATTATAACAGTAGTATTAACATATTGGGTCACACTATATTTTGGATAAAAGATAGCCCATTCATTAAGGAATCTTTGCATAACTGAATTAAAGTACTGACGGCCAGTTGTACCTGCTGGAAGATTGAATGTGGCGGCAATATTTAATGGCTTATTATTAATCGTTATGACAGTTCCATCAAAGCTAAATATATCGTGCAAAGCAAACATTTGACCTATGGACTTGGAGAATTTAGGATCATATGGAAGATTATTTTTTTCGTTTAAATATTGATTTTCAAATAAACTAAATTTGTCACCAAAACTAGATACATTACCCTTGTATCCTGGTGGCACAAGTTTGTACGGCGCAAACCAATATAATGTGTCCCATTCCATGCTCAATGGAGCGTACAAACTGCCAAAGCTATTTTTAATTATAGCTTTTATAGTCTCCGACTCTGATTCTGGTGGTCTTGTGTCATAATAATATCCTTCATTCTTCACTACTGATCCACCACTAAATAACCCGTTTGCAGCTTGATATGCGGCAAAATCGACTACCTTAATTACCGGAGTTAATTTTGTAGATGTAGTTGCAACGCTCGCAGTTGTGCTAGTAGTAGTAGTAGAGGAAGAAGAACCACCAACTAATGGTCCACTCTTACCGGTCATGTACTCGTCACCATATTGCGTTAAGGGTATATCAGCAGTATAGTGAAAACTGTTTTGAACTGATGTTCTTAATTTGGGTTTTACTGAAGTAATATCTGTTTCTGAAAAAACGTTTGTGGGATAGGCATACCCCAATACTCCGAATGGAGAATTTTTATTGGCTATTACTTTTCTTTCTGGATCAGACTTTTGCACATCGATTGCAAATCCTTTGCCCTCTGCAACAGCAGCTGTTCCCTTTTCAGTTATAATATTGATGCCACCAGTTACATTAACATTCAGGTCTGTTGAAAACTGGGTCTTCCACTTAACATCAAAGCTATATTTATTTGTACTAACTTCAGTTATATACACTTGAGTCTTAAAGGCAAAGTCATAGTCTTTTACAAATTGGCTACCTGGTAAATACTCTGATGGAATTTTTACAACCGAATTAATTTGCGCTTGATAATCTGAATACTCTAAAACTACATATGGATAATAAATTGAACCTAAATCAAATTCTCTTGAAAGAACTTTTGAGTAAGCGTCAATTGTTAGTGGTGCGTCTGCAATTTTTATTTTGGCGCTGTCGCTTAACTTTTGTATAGTGTAAGAAGTTTTAACATCGCCAAATATATAGTTTGTATTATCTATTTTACTGAAGTTTAAAAAACCTACGTTATCATTTGTGCACTCTATATAAAAATCTACGTTGCTATAATCGGCATTGATTAGTGATTCTGCCTCTATGGGCATAGACGTGAGTTCAAAGTCGGAAATTAATAATGAGCCTATCGATGAACTTATTTCTCTGCAAAAATAACTTCTTATGACCTGAGTACTTATCCCATCTAGTGCCTGTTCAATTTTTTCTGAGAATTTAAACGTTGCTTTTTCATCATCAAATAGAACATTTATTTTTCCAGAACTATCTCTTTTTCCATTGATCGTCCAAGAATTTCTCCAAGGTGAGACGTTCCAAACTATTGTTGAATCTTTAGAGAATTGTTTTTTGCTGTTAACTTTATTTTTATTTGACTCAGATAGAATATTGTAAAACATTCTATTTGCTCCAATTACTGCTTGGCTCAACAATTGTGTTTGGCTTCCGATCCTACCAACTGGATATGCGTTGGAGTCCCCCCTGTTTGGGGCAGAGAGCCCTAGGCCGCTTCCACCATAATTATCATTGATGTAAGTTAGGAATGGGTTTAGACAAAACACGGCAAACGCTGAAAATTCATTATTGATATTATACTTATCTTTTAATATCGCCGTATAGTTATTGCTTCCATCTTGTATGTAGGCTATTGACTTAGCTGAGCCATCTTTGCTCTCAGGCGTGCTACTGAACACTCTAATGGGTCTAATGGCATTGTTGTTGAATACATCCCATCTTGGCCCAAATATGCCAAACTTTTTTGCTGCTGAAGATTCATGATACTCATCAAGATCCCAACCATTTAAAGTCTCTTCTCCAGTAATATATTCGTCAACTATCTTAATCAAACCAGTATTTTTTTCCAAGGAAGTTAAGTTGAAATCAAAATTAATTAAACCAGATGCGGTCAAACTTGCTTGATCTAGGTTTGAGCAATCGATAAACACTGATACTCCCTTTGAAAGGAAGTTGTCAATTGCTCTTTTTTGATTTTCTGTTACTGTAACGTTTGGCGTCCATACTAAAAAGTCATAGTTGTAAGCATCTGGGTTTGAAAAATAATCACTTGCGAAAGTATCTATATTTAAAGCCCAGTAAGACTTTTTTGTTTTATCCGTCTGAGCTGATAATGGATTAACAAATATAAGATTCTGTTGGTTTATTACTGACTCTTCAAGGTTTGCAAAGATGTATGGGTTTTGTATGCTGTTTAATGAACCAGAGTACAAAACTGCTGCGTTAAGTCTTGCTCTTTCTGAGTCTTGATAAATATCTTTTATCTTACTAAAATCATAATTGATCTTTGCTAATAGTCTCCAGTTAAAGTTTTGAAATGTTCTAGGATCTTGAGTTGCTTTTTTGGGGGTTATAACCTTCCAACCCTCGTCTTCTGTTTTGTTTTTAAGAAGTTTATTTTCCTTGTGAGAAAACAATTGAGTTGAATATATTCTTTTATTAAAAGAACTTTGATCTATTACTTCTGACTCTTCAACGGTATAAGTATATGATGGAATTGCATTAACATATTCTTTATAGTTTAAAAATTGATTAAATGGAATTCCATCTTTATTTTTTTCGTACTTATCATATATCATATATAAACCAATTGGATCTGGTTCATCTAATATAATAATAATTCTGTAATAATTATAAGAAGTTGTATTCATATCATCTTGATATTTTTCAATAAAAACTTCATAATTATTTTCATTCATGGAATTAACATATTTATTTCCAGAAGAATCTATAACTTTAATATTGTATTGATCTGGATTGTCAACTCTTAATGATGTGCCTACTCCACTATATCCCGAAGCAGTGTTTGGTAGTATTGTAAAAAATCTAGATACATAGTAGCTGTGCCCGAATCTAGCACTTTCGAATTCGTCTATTCTGGATGTGTAATTATTGTTAACATTTCCTGGAGTTTGATTAATGACATAGTTGGTTACAGATACTTCTGAATTTTTGACTATAGGCGAGTGCTTTGTCTGGTGTCTTTCTGCATTTGTTTTTATATACCTAAGAACACCAAACTCATCAGCATACATTGCAAAATCATTTTCAATGACCGAAATATCTCTTGAGTTTTCTTTTTGAAATCCAGAAAGATCGGCTACAGAAAGAAAAGATTCTGGTGTTACTTCTTCAGTGTTGTAGTATCCGCAAATTTACTGCATCCGAAGGAAGGTACTTTCCTCCCTTGACGGCAAACTCTTCATCGTTGCCTGGATTAGTAAAGTTTTCAAATTGTTTCATTGTTATTCCTCTTCATAATCAGGTCTTAACGTTTGATATGTGTCAATAACATATGGGGTTGAACCAAATATACCCATCTGGTACTGATTATATCTACTAATTGGATACCAGATTGGCAAATTCCAGCTATTTTCAAAGGTGTTTTCATAATAAACTTCTTCAGTATCTGCGTTCATTTTAAAAGCTGGGTTAGATAGATAGTGAGCATAGCCGGTTTCAGGACCGTTATCTGGAGCTAGGGTTGGTTCACCTGAATTGGACTGATTAACGTCATATCTTTCATACCAGTAGACTATATCTCCCACTATAGTAACAGGAGTTGCTGCAGGAGTTGGGGAGAATTCGCTATCTACCACAGTAAACCAATAGCCTGGAGTAGCATCATTTTGTGCTCTGTATGGACCAACCTGGAAGTTACCTTTATCGTCTGCTTTGACCATCCCGGAATAGCCCACTTGACCAGGTGCTGTTAGGCTTGTCGAATAACTTGCATTTAAGGCCTGGTATAGATTGCGTCCTCTTCTCCAGTAAACTGAAGCATTAGGTGTTGCGTTCCCATAGATATAAACTGTTTCCTCACCATCTGCATTAATAATCTTTTTTGTTACCTCTGCAGAAAGTTTATTTGTATCTGTTAAATCTGGCTTTAATATGTAATTAACAGTAGCGGAATACAATGAAGGAACATTGCGATTTTCTTTGACAAAGACTTGTCTTAGTGTTGGTGTAGCAACGTTGCTTCCGACATAACGTATATAAGCTCTTGCATATCCGTCACGACTTGTAACAAAAGTTGATGGTGTTGCAGATATATCTGCACCATGTATTGATATTCCAATGTTTGGTTTTGGGTTACCATTTATATCATATGACCAAATATTTAAAGCCATATAATCTATGTTGTTAGATAAGATTTCCTTTGGAGTCAATGAGGCTTCTATGGATTCAAGATTGTATGAATTATGTGAAAGGAATACGTATCCTTCATTGCTTGTTATATAGCGGATTCAATGATAGATCATCAATCTCTGCATCTGTATCAAATAATGCTGATTCATAAGTTACATCAGTTAACCATAGGTTTGTGTCCGGAGTACTTAGAAGTGTTACCAAGCTTCTGTATGAATTGTCAATCTCATAGAAATAATGATTATCAACATTGAATGTATTTTTAACTCTATACGATACTCTATATTCTCTTCCAACTTTAATCATTCCAGAAGAATTAAGAACTGTTGAGTCTATGATATTAGTTCGTGAATGTAAACCAAGCGCTACAGTTTCTCCTGTATATTCATCTTTTATGGTTAGATCAAAGACATTAGAATAGGCTAAAGCTAAGTAGTCGTCATGTTTTGCTATAATATATTCATAGTTATAATATGAGAATGCACTTGGGGTTGCCTCTTCTGAGAAAGCTACTTGCATATATTCGACTGCTGGACTGGCTGCATTTTCGTTGTATGGATCTACGCTAACTATAATCGGAGCGCCTTGTCTGGCAACCTGGGGAAGAATTACTTGCTTGTGAACATACGGTGTTGCATTCTGAAACACACTTTCAGTTTTTGGTTTTGCATAGATATATCTTTCTTCATTGTCCTGATAGTACCAGCCAGCTTTAATCGAAGGATTAATCTGTTCGTTTCTAACATCACTGCGATAAGCCCAAATTGGTATATTCTTTAATACATACTTTCCAGTATTTGGATCAAGATAGTTTAAAAGTCCTTCTGGAGTAGCTTGATTCTTGTCAAGAAGATATTGCCATCTAGCTTGATCTATATAATCAGTTTGAAATACGTAAGAATTTGATGTACCGTCATCTTCATCGTAAATGCCAACTGGAGTATCATTCCAAAGGGTTTCCACACGTACATTATCATCTTCATTAATAACTTCTAAAGATCTAATCGATAGATTAGGCGAGGCATCGTAGTCTGATAGACCAAAATCTGATCTACTAAAGTCATATCTTCCAACCATAAAGCTTGACTCGTTATTCAATAGAGTGTAATCTACAGTTGAATTTGCCGAAACAACTCCTTGATCACTAATGTAATATTCTATATCGCCTATATAATTAGCAGTAAACTCTTCCCAAGTCAAATAGTTGAACGGATAATTTTCATTATCATTTGAGGATATTCTTAATTGATTTGGAGTTGCTGAGAGTGGAAATTTAATATTTGTAAAATAATAGTTCACAGTAGACCCTACAGTGTTAATGTAGTTCTCGTGTTGTTGCGGGGTAGCAAAGTTGGGATTAATAAAACTGAACAATATGTTCGGAACCGAGGGGACTAAGTATGTCTTGTTTTGATCTCTGTTTTTAGAGATGCCACCATAACCCTGGTATGGAGATGCCGACAAATCTATATCGTAGCTATCTTCAATTATATTTTCTATATGAACATAGAGCGGTGTAGCACCGTAGGGTATGACAAAGTTTCTAATTATATCTTGAGGAGTAAATGTGACCACAGATTGTTTAGTAATGTCATTAGAATTATTGATCTTATTAGAAAAACGATCTGACCTAATCTTTGGTGTATTAACAAGTCTTCTCTTTTTGGCATTGTAGATTTCTGAGTTTATCTTAAGTTTTGTAGCATACGGTGAATCATTTATTTGAGCTTCTGTTTTGATTATATTTTTGCTTGTATTTTTTGCGTATGTATTTGGAGTTGCATTCAAGAATCCAATAGTTGCATAATTGCCTGTTGCACCGCTTGGGCCACTAGAGCTGATATAGCTAACTGTTGCTGCGTCTACGGAGTATAACGGTATTTCATTAAACGTGTATGACTCTGTAGCTGAAACGCTAAACGTATTAAGATAAGGTGTTCCACCTTGGTTGTAATAAACAGAATCTCCTGTAGTAAATCCAGAAGGATTAAATATAGATCTTACAATATATTCTGGAGATGAAGTCTGGTCGTATGTGTTCTTTATATAGTCTTTAAATCTTGCTGTATAGACAGCATCGTTTGGTATGTCACCATGCAGATTTAACAAAAGCTTTACGTCATAAGTAATTGTTGCCATGTCATTTTCTACATAATCTTCATAGTAGGAAATATAACTGTCGT
>OFRA01000418.1_pt1 | contig 11197 bp, 13 predicted proteins | sample 1543001 | NCBI WGS metagenome assembly OFRA01 (sample SAMN07774221, study PRJEB24372) | wastewater metagenome | isolation source: Lake Maggiore Verbania | place: Italy: Verbania | collected 2015-12 | reverse complement strand
AGCACCTACAACCGCAGCACCAACTGCAGCACCTACAACAACTGCAGCACCAACTTCAGCACCTACAACAACTGCAGCACCAACAACAAATGGAACGCAGTGTACCTCTTTCGGAGTTTCAATAGGATGTTGCGCCTCAACAGGCTGTGACCTTGGAGGTTGCGGATCTGGTGCAGCATGTACAGGAACAGTTAATCGATGCAGTCAGAATAGTGGAGAAACATGTTAAAAGATATAGATATATTGTATGTTAGAGGAAACGACGGTATAAACGGAGTTGCCTTAGTATGGGTAATAGATGGACAATGTTTATACGACATTCCAACATGGCAAGAATATGTAGATATGTTTGTAAATAGTGATAGCGTTCTAGATGTTTCATCTTTGTACCCAGACCATGATGGGATAACTGTCAGATTTATTAAAAATCAGCAATTTGTCAATGAACTACAGACTAGTGAATATTTTGGAAGTATTTTGCTAAGTAGTCCGACAGTGTTAGACTTAAATGACTACCCGTATGGAAGATATGTTGTTTCTCCAGATGCAGTGTTTGATGGAGAAAAGTTTATTATTACAAACAGAGATATGACAGGCTTTTTACGTTGGCAGCCAGGACACCCAAGAGCATCAGAAAACGATCAGGTATAATAGAATAACAAATACCGAAAGGGTAAAAAATGTCAAAGTCAAGATGGGAACTCTATAAAGAAAAAAATGGTGTTACGCCACTAGATCTGTTAAACCCAAGGACAAAGCATTCAACTGAGGAGCAAGCAAATGCCAGGTTTGAAATATGCAAAGGATGTCCAGAACTAATCAAACTTACATCACAGTGCAAAAAGTGTGGATGTGTTATGTCTATAAAAACTAAACTTGAAGCAGCAAAATGTCCTATTGGAAAATGGTAAAATGAAAAAAACAAACCTGATAATAATTCCAAGCAGGAATAGAGTTGCAAATACTGAAAGAGCAATTAAAGCAATAAAAGAAACTGCAAGCATATCAGACATTTCGATTGGTCTAGACGCAGACAACCATGAAATATATCCTAGATTTGATGGAGTAATTTATGAAGTTAATCCACAAACAGAAAAGCGTATGAATGGCACTCTTAATTTACTGTCAACAAGATATGCAAATATGTATGAAACCGTTTATTTTATGGGAGACGATCATCTACCAATAACAAAAGGCTGGGATGAAAGATTGTATCAGCCAATTAAAGAAAAAGGCTACGGTGTCTCCTACGGCAATGATTTATATCAAGGGCAGAACCTTCCTACTGCAGTAATGATGAGCACTAACATTATTAGATCTTTGGGCTTTATGTCTCCACCAGAACAGATACATATGTTTTTAGACAATTTTTGGAAAGCGGTTGGAGAAAAATTAAAATCAATATATTATTTTGATGATGTTATTGTAGAACACTTGCATGCCTATGTTGGTAAATCAGAACTTGATGAAATGTATTTGTCTGTAAATAATGAAGAAGTTGCAGGTAATGATGGCAAGAAATATCATGAGTACATGCATAGCAAGTTTGATTCAGATATTGCAAAATTAAAGTCTGATCTTGGTATAGAATGAACATTCTAATAACTGGACATAAAGGTTTTGTTGGCAAATACTTTTGGAAAAAACTTGACAACGGAAAAAACAAATTAACTGGAGTAGATATAAAAGATAATATAGACTGTAGAGATTTCTTTAAAAAATCAGACACACAGTTTGACTTGGTTATACACTTAGCAGCAGTGGTTGGTGGAAGAGAAACTATAGAAAATAGACCACTTGCAATAGCAGATAACTTTAGTATTGACTCTGAGTTCTTTCAGTGGTGTTTAAAGACTAATCCAAAGAAAGTAGTTTATTTTTCTAGCAGCGCAGCATATCCAACCTACTATCAAGTTGAAGGTAATCAACGCAAGTTAAATGAAGATATGGCTGACTTTAGTTCTAAACCAGACATGACTTATGGTTGGTCTAAAATGGTAGGAGAATACCTAGCATCATTTGTAGACAATGTTTATATCTTTAGACCATTCTCTGGATATGGTAAAGATCAAGATTTAAATTATCCATTTCCTATGTATGTAAAAAGAGCATTAGAAAAACAAGACCCATTTGAAGTTTGGGGAAATGGTAAGCAAACAAGAGACTTTATTCACATTAATGATATTGTAGATGCAGTAATAACTTCTTTAGACAATGATTCAATCGGTCCAATAAACTTGGGGACAGGAAGATCAACTTCATTTTTAGAACTAGCAGAAATGTGCATGGACACAGTTGGATATAAAGGTAAAATAGTTACTAGGCCTGAAAAGCCTATTGGGTGTATGCACAGAGTAAGTGATAATTCTAAAATGCTATCTTTCTATACCCCAAAAATAAGTTTAGAGCAAGGAATATGGGAAGCGGTAAATGGCTAGTGTATTTGTTCAAATAGCCTCGTATCATGATTTTGAATTAGGCAAAACAATTTTACATGCAATAAATCAAAGTAGCAAAAATCATGAAATTCATTTTGGAGTATTTAATTGCTACTATCAAAACAATGATATTTATATTCCTAAAGTTGAAAACTTAAAAGTAATAGAAGAAGAAGCCCCATTTGGAGTTGGAGTAGGAAAGTCTAGAAATATAGCAAACAGTCTTTACGGTGGACAAGATTATTATTTACAGGTTGATTCTCATACAAGGTTTAAACAAAATTGGGATGAATTTTTAATATCACAAATAAAAGGGTACCAAGGAATAGGAATTAAAAAACCATTATTAACCACGTATCCTGGAACATATAGATATAATGATAACTTAGAAGAGGTGATAGACTGGGGAGATAATGTTAGTGCAATATACCTTGCAGATAACCCAGAACAGTTTAAAGACACTCTTATTCCTGGGCAAAGAGCAATTCCTACAGAAGGAACCATCCTAAGTAAATCAATTTCTGCTGGATCTGTTTTTAGTGTTGGAGAATTTGCTGACACTGATTTTAATGATAAGGTTGCTTTTTGGGGAGAAGAAATATTTGTAGCAGCACAATCTTGGACTAGAGGATTTGATTTACTTATTCCGTCTATTCAGCAAATATTTCATCTTTACTATGATTCTGAGTCTAGAATGCAAAAAAATGCAAGAAGACATATTTGGAAAGATTTTCCAGAACTATTTCAGTCTATGGATGCAGAATCTAAGATAGAAATAAAGACAATTTTTAAAGAAAATATTATTGCAAAAAATGCTTTAGGGTCAGAAAGAACACTTAAAGAGTTTGAAGTGTACTCAGGTCTTGATTTTACAAATGGCACAATTACTGAAAATTGTTAAAAGCATATAAAAATACCCCCAAGGATTTCTCCAAGGGGGTATATTATTTTATAGATTACTTAGGAAATTTATTCATCCACATTCTGGTCTTTGGAGTAATGCCCTTCCAAGAAGACCAATCTTCTCCACCATTTGTCATATAGTATGCAATCTCTGCATTCTTGACGGGATTGAAGAGTTCAGCATTAGAGTCAAGATCAAACTTAGTCCTACGATCAGGACCAAGGGTATCAATCATATTGATTTGGAACATTCCATAAGATGAGTCACCAGTCTTGTGGTTGCCATTAAAAGCCAGTGGTCGCCCATTAGACTCCTTTTTAGCAACTGCCCAAGCAACTACAAGGTCTTTACCCTTGAATCCTACTAGCGAAAGCAGTTCCTTTAGTTCTAAATCAGTCAGAGAAACCTTGTTCTCAAAACTCTCTAGTTTTTTTGCTTTAGAAACCAAAAAAACCTCTTTCGAGGCGGTTTCCGATGTCTGAGCCTGTTCTATGCTCAAGTTGTTTTTAGTATCAAGATCTGAAATAGCATTAGCAGAGTTTGACAAAACCGTTACTAGTGCTACGATACTGAGTGTGCTAATGATCTCTTTGTTTCTTTCGATAAATTTAATCATAGTTTCCTCCTTAGAAAACAATAACACCTTGGTAGGTGTTACTACCTAGTATAACACAAAAATTTATCAAAAGTCAACTTTAGAGGGTGGTATAATAAAGATTATGCCTCAGTCATCATCTAACTATCCTACTATGAAATACCCTATTGCTTCTGATCCCGTTAATGTACACGGAGATTTTAAGGTTTTAGTAGATGCGTTAAATAATATTTTACCACCATTGGGAATGACAAGCGTATCATCTCCTGTAAGAAATGCAAGTTCTTCTATTTCTCTTCCCGCAGGAACTCCAGTTTATATTTCGGGTAGCGTATCAAATCAGGGCAAAACAATACCAACTGTAGAAAGATATAACCCATCAAGTCCAAGCCATAATCCAGACAATCCAATCCTTGGTTTAATGCAAGCAGACACACTTCCTGCAAGCACAACTGCGGGAGATGGAGTTGTTGTGGTCTCTGGAATTATACAGATGAATACAACAGGCCTTGGGTCATCTGGAACAAAAATTTATGTAGATCAAAATGGAGCCTTAGTAAGTGGTCGACCTGCAACTGGACCAGCAAGATATGTTGGAGTGGTTGCAGTTCAAGCAATTAAATCACTTGGTGGAATGATTATAGTTCAAACAAAAGGAAACGGTACTTGGGGCGCACTCAAAGACGGTTTGTCGTGATATAATAAAACTATGGCAACTTTAAGAGGATCTCAGTCATTATATAATGTAGGTAATCCACCTCCAACTGTTATTTGGACAGTTGTTCGTGGAGATACTTCTGGGTTTAAGGTTTATGTAACAGATGATGCAAAGGTGCCATTAATTTTAAAGGGCCCTGGCTCTGAGTGGGATATTGCTATGAAGATTAAAAGACCAACACTTGCAGCAGACAAAGGAGTTATTACTGATAATGCAACTACAGTAATGGCTTTGCATCCAGTTGCAGATGAAGATGATCTTGTTGGAGAGTTTACTGTTTGGCTTACAGCAGAAGAATCTAATGTCTTACAGACAGGAGACATCTTTGATATTCAGGTTAGCGACCCAACAAGAGTTTGGACGGTTGCTCAGGGTAGCCTAAGAATTCTTGAAGATGTAACAGATTAATGGCAACAGCATTAATACTTGATGAACTTAATGGTAAAACCAAAAGAATTTTTCCTATTGAATATCCTGTAGTTCAAGTAGAAGAAATAACAAGAAACACCGTAATCACAGACATACTTCCTTTTAGGGTAAAGTTTTCAGCCATTCAAATTGTGGCTATTGGTTTGGGTAATACTCCAGCAATCCCACTACAGGTTATTGGCTACAGCAACTACATCCTTTAATAGTCTTATTAAACAGGTGATATAATTGCCACATGGCTAAAATATCAATCTCAGATGTAAAGGGTTTATTCCAAACAGGAGATAGACCAACTCAAGAAAATTACGTAGACTTAATTGATACCGTTTCAGCCCAAGCAACAGATTTGGGATCAAAGGGTAACAACGAAAATGAAGTCAACGGTATTGAAAATGTAACTGTCATTGATAACTTTGATGCTACAGTATGGCGCATGGTCAAGTATATTATTTCAATATCAAAGACCTCTGCAGGGGACAACAAGTTCTATGCAACTGAATTAACAATTCTTGTTGACGGTACAAATGTATCAGTCAGCGAGTACGGCACTATCGACAATGATGGGAATATTGGCACCATTGATGTCTCTCGCACTGGAAATACCGTGGCTTTAACAGTCACTCCAGATCCTGCGATCAAGCCAGTCACAGTTCGTTACGCACGAATTGGACTTAAGGCATAATAAAAGGAGATATAAAAAATGGCAACAGTAAATAAAGATTTTAAAATTAAGAGTGGTTTAATCGTTGAAGGTACAACAGCGACAGTTAACGGTTTTGACGTTCTTACAAAGAAGACAGCAGATCAGACATACATCGTCAATCTTATTGGCGGAACAGCAACATCTGCTAATGAAGCAAATAAGGTTGTAAAGCGTGATGCTTCAGGCAACTTTGCTGCAGGAACAATTACAGCAGATTTAACTGGTGATGTAACTGGTGATTTAACTGGTAACGTAACAGGAAATGTAACAGGTAACGTAACTGGAACAGTTTCAAGCCTTTCAAACCATGACACTGCAGACCTTGCAGAAGGAACAAACCTTTACTTCACAGATGCTCGTGCAGTAACTGCTAACACTGGTCTTTGGGATACAATCGGCGCAGCAGCAACAGCACAAGAAAATGCTGAAGACTATGCAGATGGTCTTGCACCTAACTACGACGTAGCAGGAGCAGCAGCAGCAGTAGCATCAGATCTTACAGATCACGAAAATGCTACAGTCGCACACGGTGCACAAGGTGCGGTAGTTGGAACAACCAACACACAAACATTAACAAACAAGACTATTGGAGATACACTTAACTTCACTGGCGCAGGAGCGATGACAATCAATTCTGATTCTCATATCGTTCTTACTCCAGCAGCAGGTTCTTCTGTTAAGTGGGGTGCAGATGTTCTTGCAACTCAGGCTTATGCAGATCAAGCAGAAACTGATGCAAAGGACTACACAGATGATCGTGAAGTAGCAATTACAACTGCTTACGAAGCATACACAGACCTTCTTATTGGAGATGCAACAATTGATGGAACTGGTGGAAACACAGTTGCAGCAAGAATCTCTCAAGCAGTTGCTGATCTTGTAGATTCAGCACCAGCAGCATTAGATACACTTAACGAACTTGCTGAAGCACTTGGCGATAACGTAGATGCTGCAGGCCTTGCAGTATCAATTGGAAACAAACTTCCACTTGCTGGCGGATCAATGACTGGCGCAATTGCAATGGGCACAAACAAGATCACTGGTCTTGGAACACCTACAGCAAATACAGACGCAGCAACAAAGCAATATGTTGATACAGCAGAAACAGACGCAGTAACATCAGCAAACTCTTACACAGACGGCAGAGAGACTGCAATAACAACTGCTTATGAGTCATATGCAGATGCTGCAGAGCAAGATGCTAAAGACTACGCAGATGACTTGATCAATGATGCATCAAACCTTTCAACAGAGGTTTGGTCAGCATATAAGACAGCAACAGAAATTAGTCTTGCACAACAAGCAGCAACTGATGTAGCAAACAGCCTTACAACAGACGATGTAGCAGAAGGATCAGCAAACCTTTACTTCACAAACCAGCGAGCAATTGACGCTGTTGGTGGAACAATTGAAGATCAGATTGACCTTCTTGACACAGATGATATTGAAGAGGGCACAACAAACCTTTACTTTACAGATGCTCGTGCCAAGACTTCAGCAGCAGCCCTTTTGACTGGTGCTACAAAGACTAATATCACAATTACAGGAAATGGTGCAGGACTTACTATTACCGCAGAAAACGGTGTAGCAGATTCTGATACTGATGACCTTGTAGAAGGTACAACAAACAAGTACTTCACAGATGTTCGTGCAGTAGACGCTCTAGAAGCAGTTGTTCCAAACTTTACAGCAGTTGAGTTAAACTCAGTTGCTAAGCAGGTTGCAGCAACACTGTCAGCACCAACAGCAGGAATTCAGGTAGCACATGCTTTTGCAAAGGCTGACTACCGTTCAGCAGAATACCTTGTAAAGGTTGCCTACGGAACACACACTGAAATCTCAAAGGTACTTTTAACACTTGATACTTCAGACAATATTGCAATTACTGAGTACGGAATTGTTGGAACCAATGGTTCAGCATCAACAATCTCAGCAGGTATCTCAGGAACAGATGTACAACTTCTAGTAACAACTGCCAACAATACTTCAACAGTAACTGTTGTCGGAACACTAGTTGCGTAATAAAAAATAAAATAGTTGGAAGAGGGAGCAGTAAATGGCAATAGTCGATAAAGACTTTAAGGTCAAGAATGGATTAGTCGTGTCAAACGGCGGTACATTCGGAGATGCAGTAACAGTAGGAGCACCAACTCTTAATGCACATGCAGCAACCAAGGAGTATGTCGATAGTCGGTCAATGGCCGTAGGCGCAACTGCTCCTTCTTCACCAACTAATGGAACACAGTGGTTAGACACTGGAACAAACCGAATTAATTTCTATTACAATGGTTCTTGGTATACCCAAGCAACTATTGATGATACAAATAATTTACCACAGCACATTCACGATACCGCAATTGATGGAACTGGTTTCATAGTATCTCAGTTCTATGAAGGTGGATCATTCAACAGCCCATTGGGTGTAGGTTTGGATGCAGGTGGACCAGACTCAACAGAATGGACAGTTGTATTCGATGGCGGTAGTGTAGTAGATAACTTCAATTAAAAATTGGGTGTTATAATAAGATAAGTTAATGGGCAGCCCCCATAAGGAGATATAAATGGCAACGAGAATGCAACAGCGCAGAGGTACTGCAGCACAATGGACGGCTGCAAACCCAATTCTAGCAGCAGGTGAGATCGGATTTGAAACCGACACAAGTAAGTTTAAGATGGGTAATGGCTCCTCAGCATGGGCAGCATTGACATATTTTGCTAACGCAACTGAACTTAATGCAGCAATTGCCAACCTTATAGACGCTGCTCCAGGGACACTAAATACCCTCAATGAATTAGCAGCAGCAATCGGTGATGACCCAGCATTCTTTACTAACAATGCAATCAGCATAGCAACATCTATTGATCAGCACAATGTGACAACAAATGTTCACGGTATAGCAAATACAACTCTGCTTGCAACCACAACAAATGTTTCTACAGCACAAACAGCAGCAGAGACTTTTGCTGGAAATGCAGTAACAACGCATAACTCAGATATATCAGATGTTCATGGTATTGCTAATACAGCAGATCTTGCTACAAAGAATTATGCTGACTCAGCAGTTGGAACACACCAAGCAGATTCAACAGAAGTTCATGGAATTGCCAATACAGCAGATCTTGCAACAAAGAGTTATGCTGACACAGCAGTTCAAACACATGAAAACGATGTAGAGAATATTCACGGTATTGCTAACACAGCAGACCTTGCAACAAAGACTTATGCAGATACAGCAGTCTCAACACACTCAGATGACACATTAGGTGTTCATGGAATTACAAACACCGCAGACCTTGCTACAAAAACATATGCAGACACAGCAGTGTCAACACATCAAGCAGTTACAACTGATGTCCATGGAATTTCAAATACAGCAAACCTTGCCTATGTTGCAGATCTTACAGATCACAACAGCGATACCCTAGATGTTCATGGAATTTCAAACACAGGAAATCTTGCTTATCTTTCAGACATTACAACTCACAACAACGATACATTAGATGTTCATGGAATTGCAAATACTGCACTTCTTGCAACTCAAAGTTATGTTGATACAGCAGTTGGAAACTCAGCAGTAGATCAATCAGCACTTGCAGGAGTAGGAATTGCCTGGAACTCCGCAACAGATGCTTTTGATATTGACTCAACAGTAGCAACAACAACATATGTGGGAACTGAGATTGGTACCCACAACTCAGACACTACAAGCGTTCACGGCATTGCTGACACAGAAGCACTTGCTACAAAGGTATATGCAGACGCTGCAGTTACAACACATAATAATGACACAACAAATGTTCACGGGATTGCAGACACATCATTACTTGCAACAACTGCAGACGTAGCAGCAGTAACAAAGACTACTCTAGGCCTTGGAAATGTTGATAATACAGCAGATGCATCAAAGCCAGTTTCTACAGCACAGTCTTCAGCAATCGCAACTGCAAAGGCAGAAGCCATCGCAGATGCAACAGCACAAGTTAATGCACTATTAACAGGAGCACCAGCAGCCCTCAACACACTTGATGAACTTGCTGCAGCACTTGGAGATGACGCAAACTTTGCTTCATCAGTAACAACAAGTCTTGGATTAAAGGTAGATTCTTTAACACCAATTTCACAGAAGACAGCATCATACACACTTTCATCACTAACTGAAAGAGATGATCTAATTGAAATGGGATCAGCAACAGGAGTAACTCTAACAATCCCAACAGATGCAACACTAAACTTCCCAATTGGAACTTCAATTGATATTCTCCAAACTGGAGCGGGACAAGTAACAATTGCCCCAGTATCAGGAACAGTTACAGTTAATGCAACACCTGGCTTGAAACTTCGTACAACTTGGTCATCTTGTACTCTCCTTAAGAGAGCAGCAAATACATGGGTTGTCTTTGGCGACTTGACAGCGTAATACAAAATTCAATAAGAAATTAGGAGATTAAAAATGGCATCAGGTAAGAGAATAGGTAAAAAGTCCCAAGCGTCAAATGACTTTTTGGAGCCATTAGCACCAATCAATGTTGTTGGAACAGACCTTGGAACAGGTAGAGCATTTAATGATGCTGCAGTATCTGTATCTTTTTCTTTGCCCGCACTTTCTCCTAATGCTACATCTTTTACAGTAACAGCAAGCACAGGACAAACAGCAACTGGAGCCTCTTCTCCATTAACTGTAACTGGAATTGCTTCATCAGCAACACCAACATTTACAGTAACAGCGACTAACGCTGCAGGAACATCTGCAGCCTCTTCTGCTTCTGCTGCAGTATTAGCAACAACTGTACCACAAGCACCTACTGCTTCAGCAGAAAACGTTGGAACAGGACGTGCTTTTGGTAATGGAGCAGCAACAATTACAGCATCTTCTGTAAATGGAGGAAAAGCAGTATCTTCATACAATGCTTCTTCAGTATCTGGAGCATCACCACTAACAGTACAATCTCTTACAGGTGGAACTGCTTATACATTTAGCGTAACTGCCACAAATGCCAATGGAACATCTACTGCAACAACAACAAATGCTATAACAGCAACAACAGTACCAGCAACAATGGCTGCTCCAACTGCCACAGCAGGAGTAGATGCTGACACAGTTTCTTGGACAGCACCATCAAATGGTGGATCAGCAATAACTACTTATACTTGGACATCTTCTGATGGAAAAACTGGATCAACTGCAGCAACATCTGTTTCAGTTGGACAAGAAGCAAACACTGCACAGACATATACTGTTGTAGCAACAAATGGTAATGGATCTTCTGCTTCATCTCCAGCATCTAACAGCGTAACTACTATTGCTCCGTTCTTCCCATTCTTCCCACCGTTCTTCCCTAACTTCCCAAGATTTAGTCAAGGACCACAATGTATTTATGAAGACACATTAATTAAAACAACTACTGGTTT
>OFRA01000415.1_pt1 | contig 11217 bp, 18 predicted proteins | sample 1543001 | NCBI WGS metagenome assembly OFRA01 (sample SAMN07774221, study PRJEB24372) | wastewater metagenome | isolation source: Lake Maggiore Verbania | place: Italy: Verbania | collected 2015-12 | reverse complement strand
ATGATAGCTTAAAAACTGATTCTGAACGCATAGCCGTTTGGAAAAATGTTGTTTATGACTCTCAAGGTGATGAAGTAAAAATCACAGCGGCTTATGTTCAGAACAAAGTTGATGAATTTATTGCTTCCGGTGAGGTGATTGAAGATATTGAGTTTGAAACAAAAGGATTTACTTCAGCAACCTTGGCAACTTTAAACACGGGCGACGAAGAAAGTTATACACCTGAAAAATACCTTGAGTCAGCTCGTTTAGTAATGGGCAGTATTGATTTGGATCCTGCATCAAACCCAATGGCGCAAAAAAACGTCAATGCAGATATTTATTATACCCAAGCTGATGATGGGCTAACAAAGCAATGGAAAGGCAAGGTTTGGATGAATCCACCCTATACAGCAAGGATTATAAATATATTCCTTGAAAAACTGGTTAGTCATTTTGAAAACAATGAAGTAACTGAAGCCATTGTACTGACAAATAACAACACAGACACTTCTTGGTTTCATAAATCAGCACAACAAGCCTCCGCTATTTGCTTCACAGCGGGACGTATTAATTTTTTAAAGCGTGATGGATCAACATCAAGCCCAACAAACGGGCAGTCATTTTTTTACTTTGGCAATAATCCAGAAGTGTTTAACAAAGAATTTTCACAATACGGATTAGTGATGGTGAAAGCATGAGTTTACCGGACACCATAAAGCACCCTGAAACTTTCTTAAATTCACCGGCTGCTGGTTATGACGGTGTTTTTGATTGGTCATGGACTCAAGGAGCTCTTGGGATTGGAAGAATTACACCGATGGATTTTGACGGTGTTATTGAGAGAAAGGGAAATTTTTTATTATTTGAAACCAAGGGCGTAGGCGTGCCAATTCCACTAGGTCAGATGTACACATTTGAGTCTGCTTTTAAGTTGGGATGTTTCACGATTATTTTTATTGAAGGCAAGTTATCGCCAGAGAGTGCAAAGACTTGGTGTGCTAATGGCTTTAAAAACAATATAAAAATGGATAGACATGCAGAGACAACACCAGAAAGGATGCACAACTTTGTCGCTGATTGGTATGACTATGCTGATAAAAATCCAGCAAAACCAGTTGATATAACTTTTTTAAACAAAAGGATTAAACAGCTCGAAGAAACAAACTTCAATTTAAAAAAAATAATGGAGGACGCAGTAAAAGAATTGGGCGGTCTAGTGCATTGGCCTGCATAACTTACCTATAGACATAAAAAAGCCCACTGAAACCGGCAAAAGTTAGACGTGGGCTTTACTGAACTTAACCAGCAGGAAGAATTATACATGAATTTACAGGAATTATTAAGAGAGTATCAGCAAGTACAAAACGATGGTGTTAGAGCATCAGCGATGAAAGGCAATAAACGGATTATTTCTTGCGCTCCTACAGGAAGCGGAAAGAGCATCATGATTGGCGAGTTAGTAGCCTCTTTATTGGAGAAGAAGTCCGGCACTAAGCGTGTTGTGATTGTGTTACCCAGACGTTCATTAGTTAAACAACTAAGCGATTCATTCACTGGTTGGGGCATTAATCATGGCGTAGTAATGAGTGGAGTTAAGCCGTTTCTGATGCCTAGATGCCAGATAGTGAGTATTGATACTTATACGAAAAGGATGGCAAATGAAACATTGAAGTTTATAGAAGGTGATTGCTTGATCGTGGATGAGATGCACTTGCAGTTTACACCAAAGAAACTGGAATTATTTGCGCGTTATCCATTCGTTATAGGCTTCTCAGCAACACCGGTAGCACCGAACAAACAGAGTTTAGGATTATTTTACGATTCTATTGTTGAGACAGTGACATTGGGTAAATTAACAGAGCTTGGGTTTTTATCGCCATTGAAGTATTACGCACGTCCTGATATTGATTTAAGTGGATTATTGTTAGGCAAAGACGGTGACTGGAGAGAATCACAGCTTGGTGATGTGATGGACCAGCCTAAGCTGATCGGTGACATATTTGATAACTGGCATCGTTTAGCACGAGATAAAAGCACTGTTATTTTTGCCAGCTCGCAATCACACGCAAGGCATATCTGTGATGAATTTAATAGTCATGGTTATTCAGCCGAATATGTTGATTGCAATACACCAGACGAACAACGGCAGGAAATGTTTGACAGAGTTCGTGCCGGTAAAACTAGGGTTATTGTTAATGTTGGCATTGTGTCAGTCGGGATCGACATACCTAACTTAGAATGTGTGGTTTTAGCCCGTCCTACACGCAAGATAGCGATGTATTTACAGTGCTTGGGCAGAGTCACACGAATCTGCAAGGGTAAGACACATGGGATCGTGATAGATCACGCTGGCATTATCGAAAGATTAGGTTTTGCAACTGATGAATTTGAATGGTCACTCGATGGCAAAGAGTCAGTCGAGGATCGGAATAAAAAGACAAAAGAAGAAAAGAAAGAGCCAAAAGACATTATTTGTGGTGACTGCGGAACGGTGTTCAGGTCCAGACGTTCATGTCCAAACTGTGGCTATGAGTCTATCCCACAAGGAATGCCAGTACCAATACATCAGGCAGACTTGAAAGAGGTTGTAAAGATACGCTCCGTTGATAAAAAGACGTTTTATGCCGAGCTTCTAGGGTATGCCAAACAGAATGGTAAAAGCAGTAAGTTTGCCCTGGCTATTTTCAGAAAGAAGTTTAACGAATGGCCACATGGAAAGAACAGCGCACAACCCATAGCACCAAGCGCAGAGACGATTGGCTATATCAAGCATAGTCATATTGCTTTTGCTAAGAGGGCAGCGGCATGAGACCCGATATCAAGCAAGAATGTGCAGGACGTTGGAGTGGTGTTTTAACTAATTTGGGCATCGATGCAAGGCTATTTAATGGCAAGCATCAGCCCTGCTTATTCTGCGGTGGTAAGGACAGAGCTAGATGGGATAGAGCCAAAGAGTTTTATTTTTGCCAGCAATGTGGACACAAACAACCAATTGACATGGCTATTGAACACACCGGACTGTCATTTAAAGAAACAACTAACTTAATCAGGCCAACTGTTATGACTACACCGCTCCAGATCGTTAAGCCTGCTGATACACAACAAGCAGAGGGAAGAATAAGAAAGATTCATGCAGGGTTAAAACATATCACGCCTGACACAGCCACTTTTTTGTATCTTGCAAAACGAGGTATATCAGTCTTACCAGATGCTGATTGCTACGAACATCCTAATTTAGATTACTGGGAGGATGGCGTTAAAACGGGAACTTATCCAGCAATGGTGTCAGTGTTCAGAACGCCAACAGGAGAAGTGTCAACTTATCACATCACTTATGTGACTAAAGACGGTGAGAAAGCACCGGTAAAGATAGCTAGAAAGATATTGCCCGTCATGCGTCCGATGCTAGGGAGTGCTGTTAGATTGTTTGAGGCTGAAGAAGTGCTGGCTATAACCGAGGGCATAGAAACTGCGTTATCAGTAAGACAAGATCAAGGTATTCATTGTTGGGCAGCAGGATCAGCACAAGCAATGGTTAATATCGTTATTCCTGAGAGCGTAAAAGTCGTGTGGATTTATGCCGATAGTGACGAGAGTTTTACCGGACAGAAAGCAGCGTATGACTTAGCTAATCGCTTAAAGGTAAAAGAAGGGAAAAAAGTTAGAGTCGTTACTTTAATCAATCAAGAAACCGTTGAAGATTATGGACGTAAATGCGATTACAACGATTACGTCATTATGAAAGCCGCTTCCTGACTGAAAATGCACGAGTTTACAGAGATGATAGAAAGCACATTCGGCATACAAGCTAAAGCCATGAAGCATAAAGACACGTTAATCATGCGTGAAGGTAAGTTTCAACAAAAACGCAATATGACTGTGCCTAAATCGAGCGTTAACTGGTGAAAGTCACTTTTGTAATAGATGAACGAGGTGCTTTTCATGCTCAGAAAACTATAGGTGATTTACCGACTGATAGAAGTATGGAAGTCGTCATACAAAAACACGTCAAGAAACGCACTGATGGTCAAAACCGTTACCAGTGGAAAGCAATCTTGGGTGATATATCAAGACAAGTACGCATAGACGGTAAAAGTTACACACCTAATATCTGGCATGAGCATTTGAAAGGCTTATTTTTACCTGATGAAGCACACGAAGAGCTTACCCTTCAAGATTATGTGAAGTGGGCAGAAATGCCAGACGGAACGCTAAAAATGGTTGGCAGCACTACAAAACTAACCACTAAAGGCATGAGTATTTATTTTGAACAACTCTATGCGTATGCGGTTAATGAGCTGGATGTGAGGTTTACAGCAAATGTCTAGGCTAAGAGAAAGCGCAAGAGGACAAAACTGCTTAGTTAGATTGCCTGGCATATGTAATTTTAATCCGGAAACAGTTGTGCTGGCTCATTTAGGCGGTGGTGGTATGGCATTGAAGAAGCATGATTTATTCGGTGCATTTTGTTGTAGCAGCTGCCATGACGAGATTGATAGACGCACTCGGATATTTGATAGGGACTATGCAGAACTGGCGCATAGGCAAGGTGTGGAAAGAACGCAAAATTACTGGATAGAGCATGGCTTACTCAAAGTATAAGAATTGCAAGACGCTCATTAACGGGCATGAGTTTGCCAGTAAAGCAGAAGCCAAGCGTTATGTAGAGCTACATGTACTACGCAATGCTGGTGTTATATCGGAACTCAAGCTGCAATCTAAATATGAACTTATACCAAAGAAAAGGCGATCAGATGGAACGATGGAGCGAGCCTGTCATTACTTGGCTGACTTTGAATATATCGAGAATGGAAACTTGATAGTTGAAGATGTTAAAGGTGGTAAATCTACACCCGAATTTATTATTAAACGAAAACTAATGCTTGATAAGTACGGCATCACTGTAAGAGAGATAAGAAAATGATTGATTGGTTTGTTCTACCGTTTTACGCAACAGTTCTATTTATGATTTATGTGATCTATACCTCTTGGGGTGGATGTTAATGGATGACATGGATGAACTAAATAATAACTTTCTATTTAACGAGTGCAGAAAGATATACCGACGAAATCCAACAGAACATGAAGAAGAAGCATTTAAAGATATGTTTTGGAAGATAGTCGTAGAGGAAGGATTAAGTCCAATCCCTGCCAGAAATAGAGCATTTTTAAAGGTAGTCATATGAAACATAGCCATTACTACAAAGATACCTCACACCTAGACGGCATGGATGTTTATCGCATACTCAAAGAATGGGAAGTAACTGATCCATGCATTCAACACGCTATCAAAAAATTACTGTGTGCTGGTAAGCGAGGTGTTAAGGATGAAGAACAAGACGTACAAGAAGCCATAGACACCCTTGAGCGTTACAAAGCAATGAGAGCAGAGGATGAGTTAGCATGACATGTTGGCCAATGCTTAAATTTCCACCGGTCAATCTATTCAGCGCACCTGTTAGATCGGCACATTGCAAGCACACACACTGGGCGACTTATGTGAGTTGGAAGAAACGTACATGTGTAGATTGTGGATTGGAAAAGCCACTTTATGAGCTTGAAATTCAACATCAACGATGAGGTAAGGAATGGATATGCAATTATTAGCCGTCTTAATCGCGCTATCAATCGGAGTTATTGGTATTACCGGTGTGATTGTTAAGTACGCACTAAAAGTGTTTGAAGATTTATGGGATGACGACGATAGTGGATATTTCTAATGGCACTTAAAACGACTAATAAGAATAGAAAAAAAGTAGTCAAATTTAAAGCAGATGAAAGTTCATTTAAAACTGAAAATATTGCAAAAACACAAGATATGGTATAATAGAGCCAAAATTACTACTACATATAGTGTTTTATGGATAAATTGATTGAGCAATTAAAGCGTCACGAGGGCTATCGAAGTCGCATGTATCTTTGTACGGCTGGCAAGGAAACCATCGGATACGGTTATAACCTGAAAGCTAACCCTTTGCACTTAAGTAGCCTAGAAATCAGCAATGCTTATAAGAATGGTATTAATGAAGTCGAAGCAGAAAGGATATTAAAACTCATGATATCTAAATGCATAGATCAACTAGAAGAAGCCATACCCTTCATCAATAAACTCGATACAGTTCGTCAAGACATATTAATCAACATGTGCTTCAACATGGGATTGGTCGGATTACTTAAATTCAAGAAAACATTGCAGCTTATTGAAGCTGGTGACTATGCAAAGGCCTCAGTTGAAATGTTAGCAAGCAAATGGTCAAAAGATGTCGGCAATAGAGCGCTGGAATTATCAACACAAATGAAGAAGGGTGAGTACGCATGAGTGAAGCAGATATCTTGATGCCTATTGTCGGTGGGCTAATGAGCGTATTAATAATCGTAATAGGCTGGATGGGAAATAAGCTCCATGAACGTCTAGGAGAGATAAACGAAACACTTGCAACGATAGACAGAGATTTACGTTTCGAGCTTAACAGGCTAGACAATCGCCTCACAGTAGTTGAAACAAAGATAAGCAAGTAATGCAAATCATACAAAGAAACGTCCTAGAGCTTATCCCCTACGTTAATAACTCGCGTACTCATAGCGAAGCGCAAGTGTTACAAATCGCTTCATCAATCAAAGAATTTGGCTTCACTAATCCCATACTCACAGATGGTGATAATGGCATTATTGCTGGTCATGGGCGCTTAATGGCAGCCAAAAAGATCGGCATGGAAGAAGTGCCAACCATTGAACTAAGTCATCTATCAGAAGCACAAAAGAAAGCCTATATCATCGCAGACAATAAGCTGGCGTTAAATAGCGGCTGGGATGATGCCATGCTTGCTATTGAGTTTGCAGAGCTTGAGGAGTTTGGCTTTGATTTGGAGTTGACAGGTTTTAGTCTGGAAGAAATAGCCGCGTTTGAGGTGGAAGAAATACCCGAAGGCTTGACGGATGAGGATAGCGTTCCAGAGCTACCTATTGAGCCAGTCACTAAGCTGGGCGATGTGTGGTTATGCGGTAATCATCGGGTTATGTGTGGCGATAGCACCAGCATTGATGCGGTTGAGAAGTTGATGGATGGTATGTTAGCTGATCAATGGGTAACAGACCCACCATACAATGTTGATTATGAAGGCTCAGATGGGCAGAAGATAAAAAATGACAGCATGGGTGATGATGCTTTTAGAATCTTTCTCTACGATGCGTTCTCTGCTGCTTTTTCTTTCATGAAGTCTGGAGCAAGCTTTTATATATGGCACGCTGACTTAGAAGGTTACAATTTTAGAGGCGCAGTAAAAGATTGTGGGCAATTGATAAGGTCATGCTTGATATGGAATAAGCCTGCACTTGTAATGGGTAGGTCAGACTATCATTGGAAGCATGAGCCTTGTTTGTATGGATGGAAAGACGGTGCTAGTCATCTGTGGGCATCTGATAGAAAACAATCTACGGTAATTGATTTTATTGGAAAGGTTAAAAAAAATGACCTGCACCCAACAATGAAGCCAGTTGAATTGTTTAATTACCTTGTGCTTAACAACACAAAAGGTTCTGACATAATTCTTGACACTTTTGGAGGATCAGGAACAACTGTTATATCTTGCGAGAAAAATGGAAGACACGCTCGATTAATGGAACTTGATCCAAAATACTGCGACGTTATTGTCAAACGCTGGCAAGACTTCACAGGAAAACAAGCAACTTTAGAATCAACAGGTGAGTTATTCAATGGCTAAAACCATCGACGAAGCACTCGCCTTATTTGCAGCCGGTAAGAGTCCTCGCGAATGTGAAAAGCTAACCGGAATACCTGCTACCACCATCAATCGTAAGGCTAAAGAGCGCGGAATTACTAAAGGTTCTGTGGCGCGGTTGATTTCAGACGCAGTAAGGGTTGGCGCAGAATTTGGCGCACAAAATGGCGCAGTTCAGGAAGTGATCCAAACCGAAGTCAGTAAGCAACTCGAAGGCTTGGAATTTTACGCAACCAACGCGCGTAAAGTAGCCAAGATGGGCATGCTTGCACTGAGTAAAGATAATACTCCAGCTAACTCAAAAGTCGTAATGGAGATGATGAAAACGGGCATGCAGGTGGAAGGTATTGTGCCGTTCTATCCAAATTCGGCAACGATCAACAACACCAACGCTCAACAGAATAAGCCGATCTTCATGACGCGCGTTATATGATTATTGACTTAACATCACCTCAAGATGCTTTTATCTATAGCGAGGATAAGCACCCAGCCATAGTTGGTGGACTTGGTTCTGGCAAAAGTAAAGCGGGAACATTGAGGCTTATCAGGTTGCTGCTTGCGGACCCAGGTGCAAATGGCGCTTATTACATGCCGGTTTATGATTTGCTGACACTTAGAGCAATACCAGGCATAGAAGATGACTTAGATCAGCTTGGGCTGGAATATAGAACTAACAAATCAAGCTACACAATAGACATCATCGGTTATGGATCAATCATTTTCAGGTCTTATGACAGACCAGAAAGAATCATTGCTTATGAAGTAGCTCATTCTATCTGTGACGAATTGGACACATTGCCCAAAGACAAAGCCGCTCTAGTTTGGCGCAAAATATCTGAACGAAATAGACAAAGCCGAGAGCATAAAAATACACTGGGATTAGTAACTACTCCAGACCAAGGTGTTAATGGATTTGTTTATGAGAAATGGGTTAAAAAACAACAAGACGGTTATAAGTTATTCAAAGCCTCAACATATTCAAATCCATTTTTGCCTGATGATTATGCCGATCAGATACTGGCTAACTATGACCCGATACTGGCTCAACTTTATTTAGAGGGTGAGTTTGTATCACTCAACCAAAATAAGGTTTATCACTTTTTTGATAGGAATAAACATCATGTTGATAGAACTCTTGAAGCTAATGATAGCGTTATTCATATCGGCCTTGATTTCAATATCGGTGGCTGTTGTGCTGTAGTTTTCGTCATTGAAAACAATAACCCAATCGCAGTCGATGAATTTGTCAGCCACGACACGCAGGACTTCATAAACAACCTGACTCGCTATGCTGGGAAAACCTGCGTGATCTATCCAGATGCCAGCGGTAAGGCCAACAAAACAAACTCCAGTCAGTCAGACATTAGCATGATCGCCCAAGCTGGCTATCAACTGCAATACAAACCCAGCAATCCAGCCGTCAGAGATAGGATTAACGCTTATAACGGACTGCTTAGTCATAACAGATTGCTAATCAATACGGACACTTGCCCAAACCTAACAAACGCCTTAGAAACGCAAGGATATGACGACAAAGGCGAGCCAGAGAAATGGTCAAATCATCCAGCTATTGATGATTGGACAGACTGCTCTGGATATTTTATTGCTTATAAATACCCAGTAATTCGGGCAATGCAAACAGCGCAAATAATAGGATTTTAAAATGAACGGTGATACAGCTAAGAACATCAATAAAAGACACCCTGACAGCGAAGAAATGTTAGCTATCTGGGAAAAATGTGAAGATGTCAGGGAAGGGCAAACAGCGGTGCATGATGCTGGGAATATTTATTTGCCAGTGCTATCAGGTCAAAGCAATGCAGAATACCAAGCCTACAAAAGACGAGCCGTATTTTACGGAGCTATGAGTCGAACGGTTGACGCTTTCGCCGGCATGATAATGAGAGTGCCGCCGAGTGTCGATAATCCCTCACCTTACTTGGACGATGTGACTGGGCATGATTGCAGCCTGTCAGAGTTTGCCGGTGAGGTACTGGAGGAAGTCCTAGTCACTGGCTTTGGCGGTATCTTGGTCGAACATTCACCAATGGCTCAAGCGGTTACACTCGCACAAGCTCAAGCAGCAGGAGCAAGACCATATTTAGCGTTATTTGATGCCGACTCGGTGATTAATTGGCGCATGGATGGCAAGCGCATCACTCAGTTAATATTGGAAGAGGAAGAATACATTGCCAAATCCGAGTTTGAAGGAGAGGAGCAATGCTTCTATCGGGTTCTCGATTTAGATGAATTAGGTAATTACAGACAGCGTAAGTTTATCGAAAAAGATAAATACTTTGTGCAAGTAGGTGATGATATTTATCCACTAATGAACGGAGCGTATCTAAAGGAGATACCATTTTTCTTTTTAGGTGATGCAGACGAGTTGCCATTGCTGATTGATTTGGTTGATTTGAATATCAGCCACTACATGACAACCGCTGACCTTGAGAATGGCGCACATTTTACGGGTATTCCTCAACCTTGGCTTGCTGGCGTGCAGTTGCCGGACGGCGTGACTTTGTCAGTCGGTGGTGTCAATGCCTGGGTTTTCCCCGATCCACAAGCGAAAGCACAATATTTAGAGTTTAGCGGGCAAGGCTTAGGCGCATTAGAAAAGCGCCTAGAACTCAAAGAAAAACAAATGGCAGCACTAGGCGCAAAGATGCTTAGTGACTCAGTCACAGCAGAAACAGCCACAGGGGCAAGTCTACGCAGTACAGGCGAGTTTAGTGTATTAGCTCAACTATCAGACAGAGTTGGCAAAGTCTTATCAAGAGCATGCAGTTTCATGCACCAATGGGCAGGATTGCAGCCAGTAACTATTAAGCTCAATACCGATTATCTCCCAGCCAAGATGACACCGCAGGAATTACAGGCATTGGTTGCAGCATGGCAAGCAGGAGGTATATCAAGCATGACGTTATTCAATAACCTACAACAAGGAGAATTAATTGAAGAAGGAACGACATTTGAAGAAGAACAAGCAAGAATAAATGAATCAATACAATTAGTTACACCACAACTTAAATGATATAATAGGCAAGCGGAAGCAGTGCAACTAACACTATTTCCGCTCTAATCAATCAGACCTTAGGAGTCATCATGCTTAATACAATTTTACCATCAGAAAGCGGAATATACGCAATTAGAAACACAATAAACAATAAGGTTTATGTTGGTAGCGCGACTAATTTAAGGAAAAGAATGCTAACTCACATATCTTTGCTTAATAGCTCTAAGCATCATTCAAAAAAACTACAAAGCTCATGGAATAAGAACGGAGGAAGTAGTTTTTCCGTTGATGTTTTAGAGTATGTTGCAGACGTAAGTGACCTTATAATTACTGAGCAGAAGTGGATTGATAGTATGCTTTCTTATGGAAAAAAAGGGTACAACATGACTCCTATTGCTGGGTCAATAATTGGATCAATAAGATCAGAGGAAGCGAAAAAAATAACCGCAGAAAAGAATAGAGGCTCTAAAAGGTCTGATG
>OFRA01000413.1_pt1 | contig 11255 bp, 15 predicted proteins | sample 1543001 | NCBI WGS metagenome assembly OFRA01 (sample SAMN07774221, study PRJEB24372) | wastewater metagenome | isolation source: Lake Maggiore Verbania | place: Italy: Verbania | collected 2015-12 | reverse complement strand
GCCCATCTCCTGCGGACTGGGCAATACTGAGTGGGGGGTTCGACCCCCCGGCATCACGCCTGGTACTCAGAACGGAATCTCTTCAAACGACTCCGTCCATGAATCAGTAGCTGCATATTCATCATCAGTGTCCCAGCCTTCTTCCTCTGCTTCTGCTTCTAACACCCACTGAGGCATGTTATTCGCTACCCAAACATCGTGAAGGAGTTGTTCTTGTAAAGTCTTGTTGCTAGATAAAATGCGCATTTGATTGACTCTTGGTTGTGCGGTGCCTATCTCCGCTGGAGGCTCAACCCCACCCTTCGACATAACAGTCCGAATACCGAGAACCCAGTGGTGGCGGGCATTTACCGGATTCGCGCCCTACACGAGGGATGGTAGTTGATAAAAACGGTAAGCTTATCGTGTCAATAACACGTAAGCGAAGTAAGTTTTAAGCGAACGAAGTGAGCGTTGCTTCTTCTCTTATGAGCGAAGCGAACTTCCTTCGTTACTTAACTCGTACTTCCATTGACTAAAGTCCTTGTAGTACCCGTACCCTTTTTTTTTCTTTACAGATACCTACTCGGTGGGGGGGTGGGAGAACGGTCAGGTAAATCTAATACCTATTTGAGGGTATAAGGGCGCCTTATATATAGTAAAAGTGTTATTTTGTCGTCCGAAACGTGTGTTTGCCCAAGAATTTAGACAAAAAAGCCGGGGTTTTATTCCCGGCTTTGCTTTAAATTACAGAATTTTATTATTATCCCTTCTTTGCCTTATATGCGAGAGTTGCATTCATTGCTTTACGGAATGCATCTTCATCTGGTAGCTCATAAGCCAGTTCTTTTTTGGCGGAAGTAACGAAATCACGTACTTCGAGGGAGTCTTCACCCCTTTCTGCTTTTTCTAAAGCTTTATTTTTTATAGTTTCGAGTGCTTCTACTCGTTGTAGACGGGTTTTGGCGTCCATGCTGGTGCATATAGATTGTTCTTTAACTATAGCGCCCATATTTTAAGTTTTAAACAATATAATATTGGTATACAACAAATAAAACGATAAATTTTTAGGTGTTCCATGGATTCTGCACTTATGTTCGCTGCATACCAAGCGGAACAAGATAAGTTACGTCAACAACCAGAGCAAGAAAACAATTTAGTTGATGCGTTGGGTAAAGCAGCACTTGCGGCGGGTGTTGCAACGGCGGGTATCGTAGGTGGACGTCGTTTCTTTGCTGGTAGGGGAGCAGCACCTACTCCTGTACGCAACACAAGTGCTACTACAGACCTTAGTAATATCAATGTTAATAACCTTCGTCGTGTAAGTGGACGTCCTCCTGTAAATGTTACAGAAACTGTTGTACCTTCTCGTCCTGCACCACGTCCAGTACCACAAACAACAGTTGAACGGTTAGGTGATGTAAATGAAATTACACGTCAAGCACGTAGTGAACGTCCACAAGGTATAAAGTTTGTTGATCTATCTGATGAAGTACGTACGTCAGTAGATCCATGGTCAGGTAAAGAAACAATCTTGACACCTTTTGGTTCTCCTACTGTACCTCCAGTTAGAACAACAGAGACTACAACAAGAGGAACACGGTTACTTTCTCCAGCAGCTCCTGATGCTGCTGATCGTTTACTTAATGATCCTGATTTGTTGAAACGTGTTGAAGCAGAAGAGTTAGCAAAAGAAAATTTACTTTCTAGTAATAGATCGGAACAAGCAAAACAAGCAGCAAGAAGGCGGCAAGTACTTGCAACAACAGGAGCTGATATTATGTCTACTCTTCGTTCAGAAGCTAATACTGCCGAAGCAGCAGCACAAAGTGATTTTGGTCCACAAACATTCTTAAAACAAAAAGGTTACATTGACGCTGAGTCAATGACTGAACAACACGTTGCAGATCGTCCACAACATATTGAACAAGTAGAAGATGCGCTTTCCTCTGGTACACACCAAATGGAAGGCCGGACAAAACATCGCCTACAACAAAATGAAGATCTAGATCTCGGTCAGGTTGAGATCATGGAAGAAATGGCAGATGCACAATATCGTAATTTTGTAAACCAAGCAGATCCCAGTCAAATGATGGGACTTGAACCTGATATTCATGTTGAACAAGTTGCGTCTCGTTTACCAGATGGCTTACCTGTTGACCAAGCGGAAGGGCTTAAACGTGATTTAGGTAATACACCAGCAGCACGTTTTCTTGAACAAGAACGTAATGTAATTTCTCGTATATTACAAAATAAAGATTTACCTGTATCGCCTACTCGTATTGAAAAAGAACTTGCTAATCGTTTAAGTGGTTCAACAGCATCTTCATACGGACCTAAATACACAGCAAGAAAACAAGCACTAGAGTTATATGCTCAAACAGGAGATCCACAATTCTTAGAAACAATTGAAAGATTTGGTTTAAAGCCTGTTAGTTTTGATCTTGACTCAGAGGACATTACTTCTTTAGCAAGTTCAAAAAAAATTGTTAATATGCCAGGAATAGGAGAAGTTTCTACAGCCAGTCTTCGTAGACCAGTTATTACAGAAAGCACAGCTAGGCAGGCAGATGAGTTCATCAAGAGAAGAACAGAAGAAAAATTAAATAACAATCCTTGGCTGGAAGGTATTGCTTCTGAAGTAGAGGAAGGAAAACAACAAATATATTCTGAACGTAGACAACTAGCAGAACAAACAGGTAAAGCCCTTAACCTTCAACTTGAACAAGCAAAAGCAAGAGGGCAAGGTAATACTGTGCGCCAACTGGAAAATCAACTTGGAGTTTTACGAAATATATACCGTAACCCAGAACTTGGGCAACACCGTGAATTTGGAGAAGGAGGTATTCGTCAACTAAACGCACGTTTACGTGGAGCACAAGAAACTAATCTACAACAAATCCAAGAACTTCAAAAGAAATATCCAACAACTCTTGCAAATCCTTCTGGAGAAGTAAATCGTTTGTTTGGTATATTAGACGATGAAGGTGAATTTATTCCTGAGTCTATGGAATTTCGCTCTGAGCGGCCCATGATTGATACAGAAAATAAAGGTGGTGGTGGACGTAATATTGCAGAATATACAGCAGGATTACGTCCTGAATTAACCCGACAAAGCACAGTTCCTTTACCTTATTACGTACCATCTACTGAAGGAAAAATAACTATAAAAGGCATGGAAGGTAAGTCATATGCCAGAAGAGGTAATCCACCGGTTAGTCAAAAACCAATTCGTGATTATAATATTGAAACAGGCGGCGATCCCTTAGTATTTGAAGATGATCGTTCTGGGTCAGGTAGTGTAATTGATCAGTATGGTATTCGCCCTGCTAGCGAACAAGGTGCCGATTTAACTCTTCGTCCTTCTCAACCGGTTTACAGCCGAAATGAAGTTATAGAAGAAGCCTATCGAATGGCTCAAAAAAACACAGGTGACCAAGCACCAACACGTGTACCTACTTACGAAGAAGCAATGGAATCTCTTGGCAGACAACCAGCTACTGAAGCAGGTCGGCAAAGCATAGATGCTTCAGAAGAAATACGTAGAATACAAAGAAGTAATCCACCAGCAAAAGCACAAGCTCTTGTTAGTTCTTTTCTTCAGCAACTTAAAGGAGGTTAATCATGGCAGAAAAGAAAAAAGATAAGAAATGGATTCAGAAAACTGAAATGAAGAAAGGTGTCTTTACGGCTAAAGCTAAACGAAAAGGTATTACCACTGCACAGCTACAAGAGAATGTGCTTTCGGCTCCAGAGAAGTATGATGCTGAAACCGTAAAACAAGCCAGGTTACGTCAAACTTTGGTAGGATTAAAGAAAAAAGACGAGAAAAAAACTGAGACCTAATGGCACGTGACGCGAGACTTGACTTAGGGCGCTACATACAGAATCCTTTTAATCGTCGAGGGGAAATTTCCAAACGTTTGGATTTTGATGACTTGTTTCAATCCAAGTCAAACAGTGGAGAGTATCCTTGGAACCCATCAAAATTTGATGCACGTGACTTATTAAAACGTGCAATGACACGTAAAATTACATTGAACCCAGATCTTAATTTTGTTGATAATACTCCTTTCTTTGATGACAATTCAGAAGTAACACCACAGTACGAACTGTTTGAAGGACTTGGTCGTTTTAATAGACCAGAAGATTATGACTTTGATGAAGGTAGGCCACGTACCACACAACGTCCACAAGAACAACCTGATTTTAATACAGATTGGATTGAAGCATATAAATTAAGTCCTACTTTAAAACCAGGAAAAGCAGCACGTAATCCAATGCCACGTTTACGTAACCCTGATCCAAATGGTTATCTCATGGCAGGAGCAGAGAGACGAGCTGAGAATGAAGTAGAAGATAAACCTTCAATTTCACAACTGTTAGATCGTCAAGGTTTAGTTCGAGCAGAACAGAAACAAGCAGAAGAAAAACAAGGAGAAAAAACTGCAAATGAAGCAGATGTAGAATCTAACATCTCCCCTGGTAAAACACAAGAGTAACTAAAGATAAAATAGTATTAATGCATATGGAAAATGTTTAAAATTGCGGGTCAACTAGCAGGTCTATTAAAAAACTCTGCTCCCGTAAAAAGGTTAGTAGCAGACGGTGGAGGCGATATGTTACGTGCTTCTGTACCGGGGGGTTTACTTACAGGCATATATACCACATTAGCCACTGGTAATCCAATAGCCGGTCTTACGGTAGGCGCAGCAGATATTGGGTTAGGTGTAGGTGCAGGTAAAGTATTAAAAAAATATGCACCTGATATTGCAGGTAAATATAATGCTTATATACCAGATGACGTATTAAAGAAATATGCGGGTGCATCAATACCTGCAACAAAAATTAACCGTGTATATGAACCTAGTTGGCAAGCTAACGCTGTAAATTTAGCAGGTAGTGTTGCAGCACCAATGCTAATTGAACCTTTATTTTATCCTCAGCAACAAACAAATACCAATCAGTCCGTGACACAACAACAACAACTTGGTCAACAAGAGATGTTAAATCAAATGTACCAAGCACAAACAGCAGACGGCACCTTGTATCAAACGCAAGGTCTTCCTTATCGTCCAACGGGGCAATACTAATGGCCGTACCAGGGAGACCAGAACAAGCACAGACGTTCCTTAGGCGTGCAGCGGACGCCTACAATAGTGCAATGCATTCTGTTGGTGATCTAATGCCAACTAAAATTAAAAAAGGCTTTCAGTCAGGTGTGGAATTAATGACACCTGAGTCTAGACGTGAAATAACAGATGAACAAGGTAATCGTATTCTTAGTAGTATTTCAAACTACAGTACGCTTAGTCCAAATTTTAAAAAAGAATTAAAAAATGTAAAAGGTATTAGTTTCACTGAAACACCACAAGAATTTATAGGTGCTTATGCAGCTAGATTATTAACAGATGCAGGTACAGACTCAACTCGTCATTTGTATTGGCGTTACAATCACCCAATGGCAATTGCAGATAAACTTATTGAAAAAGCTGCTGGACCTGCATATAAACAATTTAACCCAACACAAAAAGGTCTTGTTGGTTTAGCTATCAGTGCACCTACTGTTGCTTCCTTAGGACACATTGACATAACAAATCCTCTTGAACAGCTTCGATCAAAAGGTTTTGCTCAAACTTATTCAGAAGAAGGAGCAGAAGACCGACGTGAAACAGGTCAGCCTGGCACTGAATTACTTGAACGTTTGTTCCTTGGAAGACAAGGTCGTCCACTTAAGTATGAAACAGCAAAAGAAGATATCCCTAGCTTGACACCTGAAAGGTATAGTAATTACATGAAGAATTATTACCAAGATAAAGGTATTACCGGTCTTGGTTTAATTAAAGGAACAATGGAAAATTTGGAAGGTGTACCAGAAGCTCGCATTGTAGGCTTCCCAATCGGACTACAGGCAGCAGGTGCATTAGCAGGAGGAGCAATGGCTCTCCGTGGTGCATTACAAACCCGACCACCTGTTGTTACAACAAAAGAACGTCGTGTTATCTCGTATCCTAGTGGGAGTTCACGTGTTGTCGAACAGGATGTTAATACTAGAGTACCAATGGCTACACGTAAGACAGCAAGTATTGCATTAGCTGGATCCTTAGCAGGAGCATTGGTAGGTAACTTAACTAACCAAGCTATTGCCTCATTAAATAATCATCCTGAGAACTTACCAAGTACAAATGAATACCGTTAGAGTATGTAGGCTGGTAAAATTAACATATCGAATAAGATAAATTATGGCAATCATGGCAGGTCCTGGAGGTTCAATGGAACGTGGAGGGCCACTTGCAACAATTCAACCTACATATATTCCAACACAAAATATTGACCCTTCTCTCGGCATGGGGTTTCAAGATTTACTTAATCGTGCGGGTACCAAGATGAAAGGCTTGGGAGATAGTGCGTCAAAAGCAATAGCAGGTGCAGGTGGCGGAAGAGCTGTAGCGGGTAAAATAGCTGGTAAATATATACCAATTGCAGGTGCTGGTCTTTCGTTACTTCAAGGTGATTTTGGTGGAGCTGCAGGTGGTTTAGGTGGTATGGCACTTGGCACAGTGCTAGGAGGTCCTATCGGTGGTTTGGTTGGATCTGTTGTTGGTGGGGGTATTGGCACTGCTGCACAGAAAGGCATAGGTGGACTTATCCAAGGTGCTTTAGGTGGTGCAGCAGCTAATACTGCTGCACGTGGTGAGTCCGCTGGACCCATCCCTGGTCTCCCTGGCATTGGTGCTAAGAAAGTAGGTGACATGAATGTCAATGAAACAATTGACTTTATGCGAAGAGCAGGTATGAATCAAGTGGATATTGCAACAGCACTTAATCCGATGTTGAATCAAAATCTTGATCAACAACGTAATCGTCAAATGCAGATGAATCAACAAACCGCACAACTTACTGGTGCACTTAATCAGCAAAGATATATGGCTGAACTAGCAGGTGGAGCACAAACAGAAGCTGGTGCACTTACACGACAAGTAATAACATCTGTTAATCCTTACGCTAATTCCGCGTTCCAGTATCGCTAAAGAAAATGTATTCTTTTGACCCTTCTGTAAATCTTGGCGGCATAGATCCAAATTCTTTTCGTCTTCAGCAACCGGGTAAATATGCTTTTGAAAACATTGCAAAAACAGAAAGTACTTCTCCTAATACAGTAGATAAAGGTGACTATTTTGAACGTATTTTTAATATACTAAACGACCCAGCACGAATAAAACAAAATCTTCAAAATACATTAGAGTTTCAAAATGCGCAACAAGCATCAGCCGCGCCTTACAACATAGCATATAAAGGATTAGATACTTTATCTAAACTTCCTGAACAAATATCTGGAAGGGCTGCTGATCGAGCAATGAATATTGTTCTTGGTGCAAGAACTGCTGCTGATGCATTTAATCAAGCAGCAGCTAGTTTTCCAAGGACAAATTTCCAATCAACTGCTTCACCTGTACAAAGAAATTACTTTGCTTAAAATGAAACAATGGCTTATAATTGGAGTAACCCAGTTAATTTTAGCTCTGGCTTTGAAAAGGAGGTAATATGTTACTAGCACCATTAGCACCAGCTTTTCTTACAGGACTGTTTGGTGTAGGTACCAGCGTGTTTGGTGCTAATAAGGCAGAACAAGCCGCTAAACGTTCAGAGCAACTAGCAAGAGACAATGCTTTTGGCATTAACTTTCAATCTTTTTTAGGAAGGCAAGCAGCAGACGCAGCTAATACTAATCAACTTGCTTTTGCTATGGGAGATAGAAACTTTAGTAATACACTATCTGATCTTGATTTTGAACGTCAGAAAGCTGGGGCATTGTTTACAGAAGATATATTAAAACCTAAAGCTTTTGCTAATCAAAGAGACGATTTAAGAGCACGAATAGGAATAGAGGGTTCATCTGCCGCCCGTGAATTACGTCAAGAAGCTAATCGTGAGGCTCTTAAAAGATCTATTGCAGAGAAACAAGGTGCAATGAGGGGCATGTTTGGCCCAATTGCACCAATAGACGTTTCTACAATTGCTGGATAAGGAGTTAAATTATGGGACAATCTGCTGCTGAAATTATTTTAGGACTCGCTCAACTAGATGCGTCTAGAGGTGCTACAAATGTGGCAAATAGAAGACTTGATATAGAACAAGATGAAAAAAGAAAAATTCAAGAGCGTTCAGATGCACAAATAAAAAAAGCTGAAGACAAAGAAATAGCACGTCTAGCCTCTGGTGCTGCAGGTTTCGGTAACTTGCGTTCAGGTATAGAAGCAGAGTTAAAACAAGGGTTAATTACTTATGATGATGCTAGAAGCCAATTACGAGATTATGGCGCTAGGTTTGAGCTAGATCCTGAAGAAGCTGTAAGTAATTTAAGTCGTTTATATACCAAGGAACTACTCCCTGGTAGACGCGCTGCAGGTGTTGCTGCTGCATATAAAGAACTTTTCCAACGGCCTGCTACAGCAGAAGAAACAAAGAGCTCTATGGAGCTTTTTGATACAGGTTACTACAGTAGTGTCCAAGATTTAAAAGATTCTCTCACCAAAGGATCTGAGTATCAAGATAAGTTCAACAAGAGCTACCTTGACAACTATTACGATACAATCTATGGCAAGCAACAAAAGGATGCGGAAGGTAAGAATACAGGTATAAGAAGCATTACCTTTGATAAGTCACTTCTTCCTACTTACGCTGAAGGAACCTTAGCTAAAGCTGGGATTACAGTTCCAGACTTCAAGGACACCTTCACAGGTACACCTGAGGAACTTGAACAGCAAACACAAAACATCAGAGACACACGTAAGTATCTGTACAGTGCTGGTCTGACCAATCTCCAAGGGGATATCGATAAAGAAACACAGAAGTTAAAGAATGAGGGTGCTAAGGATGTGGCTAAGATCGGATCGACGGGCGATATGTACAAAGCTCTCATAGGAAGTTTTAGTTTCAATTAAAGATATCTTTGTTATAATTATTTAGTAGTAAGAATTTAAAGTAATGACGCCACCAGTACCAATGACAGATGCTGAAAAAATTGCAGCATACAATGCAGGTGTTGGACAGTCTAAAGAAGAGTTAGATAAAAGTACAAATTTTGATATTGATAACTTTGAAAAGCTTCTCACTCGTTTAGAAGCATCTAAAGGTCGTCAACAACGTCAGAAGTCTGTTGAAGGACGTCGTGATATCTTCAGCCAGGGTCTTGCTGGTATGATGAGCAACTTCTAATTTCTCATAGGTGCTGTAAGCCATGACCAGTAGCGTTCCAGCAGGACAAGTCGATGCTGATGATTGGTTTGATTTAGACAAATATCGTCAGGCGGCTGGCGTGGCTTACGACTTTTCCAAGAAAAAGATGGAGGATGCTGGTGGACAGGAACGAGAAACTATCGGTAAAGGTGCCGAAGAACAACGTACCTCCGCAGAGCAGTCACAGCGCTTTAAAGAAAAGGACGAAGAACGCGATTACGGCCAGGCCCAACGAGCTTATCGATATTGAGTTATTCGATGGGTGGGTAGATAATTTAGATGCGTCTACCCAGGAATCATTCTGTGCATTCGCCAAAGAAAATTACTCTGTAATAGAAGTCTATCTTTATTCACGATTCCTTGGTTATAAAGGAACCGTTACTGCGTGCGAACTATGGGTCAAACAACATTACGATAAACCAGATCACCGAAAAAAACTCTTGTATGAAATTGACGAGATGCAAGAGGACGTACGTAAATTACGAGAAGATGTCGAGAATGGTGCTGTAAAACGTGATGCGGGAGTAGCTCGTATTGCTTCTATGCAAAAAGAAATCCGTGGTCATATTGACCAAGTAGAAAAGTTTACGAGTATTAAAGATAGAAAAGGTTTATTGATGGCAGGTGCCGACAGGGCTATACGTGAATTAATGTTTATCTTCAAAGACGACCCAATTGAAATTCCTCTGGAAGAAGCAACAATGAGCGTATGGTCCAGAATGCAACTTGAAGAATGATTCTGTTAAACTAATTTTAAATTAAAAAGTTTACAGTTATATGCCTAAAGGTAAAATGCCACCTCAGCTTCTTGAGTATCTCAAGAAGAAAGATGCCAAGAAAGAAGATGGCACAGAGATGAATGACAAAGAAAAACGTAGAGCTGCTTTAGATAAAGCAAGGAAATACAAAGATCAAAAGAACAGTAAAGCTAAAAAATAGAGTAGGATTCCATAAAGTTGGAACATTCTTGTGCCTAGCTATACACACCTTGCTTATCGACGTAATGCAAAAGCCGCAGCGCGTAACCAACAAATACGTATACCCAAGAATGTAGATGCTCTTAAGCTTGCGCAAGAAGACTTTGGTTTCTTTTGTGAATATGTAGCTGATAAACCTCCTGCTGAACATCACCTGGAATGGCATAAGCATTTCATAACAGAAGAAGACAGTAGTTGCCTTCTGCACATAGCTGGACCAAACGTTGATCTATTGGCACCAAGGGGACCACTTGCTATTTCAATGCCAGTAGCAACTCCTAACGGATGGGTACCAATTGGTGATTTACAATTAGGTGATTTAGTTTTTTCTGAGAAAGGACAAGTTACAGAAGTAATTGATATATCCGATTACGCATCGTCTCCAACGTGGGAAATATCCTATACAGATGGTTCATCCGTACGTTGTGACGATCAACACCTATGGAAGGTACGGCGCGTAGGTTCTGACGCCAAAGGTGAATGGCGTGTTATGTCTCTTAATGAAATGCGTACACAAAAAACAATTGGAATGAAGGGCAAGCGTATTACCGCAACCTGTTTACCGGAAGAAAAACCTTGGTTGAACAGCGAGGGCTACGCTCGTTATCATATTCCCGTGACGGAACCAGTTCAATATCCAGAAAAAGAACTTTTAATTGATCCGTATTTACTTGGTGTTTTAATTGGAGATGGTTCCTTCAGCAGTGGAAATTTAACAATATCTAGTGCTGATCCAGAATTGATTGAACGTTGCGCTCAACTTTTACCTAAAGACTACACGTTCAAGAAAGCTTCTAAGTACGATTATCGTATTTCTCATGTTAAAGGCAGCCTTTTCTGTGGGACACCAAATCCTGTAAAAAGAAATCTTGAAAAACTTGGTTTGTACGGAAAAAAATCAGTATCAAAATTTATCCCAAAAGAATACTTATTCTCTTCTGTTGCTGATCGTGAGGCGTTGCTACAAGGTTTACTCGATACAGACGGCACTGTATCTAGTTCTGGTTCTGTTTCTTTTTGTACTACATCTCAGCAACTTGTAGATAACATCATTGAACT
>OFRA01000411.1_pt1 | contig 11262 bp, 11 predicted proteins | sample 1543001 | NCBI WGS metagenome assembly OFRA01 (sample SAMN07774221, study PRJEB24372) | wastewater metagenome | isolation source: Lake Maggiore Verbania | place: Italy: Verbania | collected 2015-12 | reverse complement strand
TAGGGACCAATTAATGAGTAAGGCAGCAGCACCACAGTAAAAGCAAGGGCAGCAGCAACTGCATTAGGTGATCGCTCAGGGGAAAATAAGATAAAACTGGCTAGCGCTGATTGAAATAAACCATCTGTTAACTGGCCAATCCAACGGATAGTTAATATCCGATTTAACCTTGAGCCACTTGCCACTGGCCAGATTCCCATGGGGTAAGCGTAGTTATTAATTTAGGATTAACCTTGGATCTTATGTTAGCCACCATGCGCTCCTTAGTTGACTACTCATTGAGTAAGCGCCGGACTTTAATTGCACTCTTTCAGGGCGCAGTAAGTGCGATGGACGCCTGTGATGCTGATCCGTATTTAAGGCGTGCAGCTAAATATCATGGCGAGTTAACCAATAGAAGCTGTCCTGTTTGTAAAGAGCGGAAAATCGTTGATCTGCGTTATGCCTTTGGTGATCAACTCGGGCAATACTCAGGACGAATTAAGAATCAAGATGAATTAGTTCAAATGCAAAGTGAGTATGGTGAGTTTCGAGTTTATATTGTTGAAATCTGCACCAACTGTCATTGGAATCACCTAGTGGAATCCTTTTTATTAGGAGACGGTGAATATAGAAAGCCACCACGAAAGGTTGCCACCTTAGCTGATGAGGATTAACGCTAATCTTGACCAGTGAATAATCTGCTAGCAAAACTGCCCCGCCTTGCGGTATTAATAACCGGCTTCTCATTTGTTGCTGGTGTATTTTTATTTGGCTTTGCCTATTTTACCGTTTCAATTCCAGACCCAAATGCTTATGTAAATTCTCAGTCCACAATTATTCAATATGCAGATGGCAGTGAGATTGGCCGAATGGGTTCTGAAAATAGAACTGTTGTAACACTTGCTCAGATTCCAGTTCAGGTTAGAAACGCAGTGATGGCAGCAGAGGACCGCGGTTTTTATTCAAACCGAGCAATTAGCCCAACTGCAATTATTAGAGCAGTTTGGAATAACGTAAGAGGTGGTTCACTACAAGGTGGTTCAACAATTACGCAGCAATATGCGAAAACTGCCTTTTTAACACCAGAACGCTCTATTACAAGAAAAGTAAAAGAATTAGTAATTGCGATAAAACTTGAGAATCAATTTACTAAAGATCAAATTTTTGAGAACTACTTAAATACTATTTATTTTGGCCGTGGTTCATACGGTGTTCAGACAGCATCCCAGGTTTATTTTGGTACAACGGTAGATAAATTAACCACTGCCCAGTCAGCGGTATTAGCAAGTATTTTAAGAAGCCCAGGCCTTTATGATCCTGGATTTAAAAAAGAGAACTTACCAAGGCTTGAAAAAAGATTTACTTATGTATTAGATGGAATGGTTGCACAAGGATGGCTTGAAAAAGAAAAAGCAGCAAAAGTAAAATTCCCAGTAATTAATCCCAGGGTTACATCAGGTGCGTTAGCTGGTCCTAAAGGTTATGTAATCTCTTGGGTAGAGCGTGAGTTAAATGAACTCGGATTTACTGACGAGCAATTAATGGTTGGTGGTTACATCATAAAAACCACATTAGTAAAAGAAGCTCAGGAAGCAGCGGTATTTGCAGTTAGTAAAGAGGCGCCGGTTAAAGTGCCAGAAAATCTTCATATTGGCCTTGTCGCAATTAAGCCTGGTACTGGTGAAATACTGGCGATGTATGGTGGACAAGATTATTTAAAGTATCAATTTAATGCTGCCACACAAGGTATTACATCTGGTGGATCATCATTTAAAGCATTCTCACTAGTTGCAGCACTTGAGCAAGGAATACCGTTATCTTCAATTTGGAATGGTGATTCACCTAAAGTTTATGATGATGGAATAGGCCGTCCATATCCAGTTAATAATTACGGTGGTGAAAGCTGGGGCAATCTTGATCTACTTACTGCGACTGAAAAATCTGTTAACACAATCTATGTTCCACTTGGTATGAAAGCAGGGTTAGAAAAAGTTGTAGATGTTGCTCGCCGTGCTGGTATTCCAGAGTCAGTTGAAATGGTGGCGTCCCCTTCAGTTTCACTAGGAGCTGCAAGTCCACATGTAATTGATTTAGCTAATGCATATGCAACCTTTGCAGCGCAAGGAGTTTATGCAAAACCTTTTATTATTAATGAAGTACAAGGACCTAATAAAGGAATCTTGTATCAGGGAAGAATTCAAGCTCAAGAGGTATTTAGAAAAGATGTAATGGCAGATTTAACCTACGCCTTTAGTAAAGTCACTTCATCCGGTACTGCTGCAGTAGTTGGCGCCAGAGTTGGCAGGCCTACTGCTGGTAAAACTGGAACATCAAATGACAACGCATCTGCTTGGTTTAATGGTTACACCCCAGAGGTTGCCGCCTCCGTTGCTTTTTATCGAGATGATGCCACTCAATCTTTAAATGGAATTGGTGGCTTAACATCTGTAACTGGTGGTTCATTTCCAGCCCGAATCTGGGCAGAGTTTGTTAAAAAATACTTAGCTAAATCACCAATTCAAGAGTTTCCAGCCCCAGCTTTTATTGGCGGAACTGAGCCAGTTAACTTTATTAATGCTGTGCCAGAGATGGACCCAGCTTTAATCCCACCATCTCCTTCACCTTCACCTAAGAAAAAGAGGTAACTCTTGCTTACCAAATTGGTAAGTAGATCCTTAATCACACTGGTTTTATTAAGTTCACTTATTTCATTTTTAAAATTTAATCACTGCCGTAATAACGATTTCACCTCACCAGATAACTACATCCACGCTTGTTATACCGATATTCCAGCTCTTTTTTCCGAGCGAGGGTTAAACACAAATACATTCCCATATCTTTCTGCGGCAAACTCAATGGAGTATCCACCAGTTACTGGGTTATTTGCCTGGGCTATTAGTTTTATAACACCAAACTCTTCTAACGTATTATATTTTGATCTAAATATTTTGTTTTTAATTATGATGTATTTCATTTCAGCTTTAATCTTAAAGGCGCTTGCGCCAAAGTATCTCTACCTATTTTTAGCATCCCCTGCAGTAATCGCAAGTTTGTTTATTAACTGGGATTTAATCGCTGTAGTTAGCGCACTTCTTACAGTCTACTTTTTTGATAAGAAAAAATATGAAGAAAGTGCTATCTCTCTCGGTGTTTCAATTGCCACTAAGTTTTTCCCAATTGTGATGCTGCTTCCAATTGCAATAATTTTTTATAGAAGAAAACAAATTAAACAGCTAAGTAGATATTTATTTACCACCGCCATACTTTGGTTAGCCATTAACTTACCAATTGCAGTATTTTACTTTGACGGATGGTGGCGGTTCTTTAAGTTAAATATTGAAAGAGGCGCCGACTTTGGATCAATTTGGTATGGCTTATCTTTACTAAATATTAATATCTCAAATTTAGATCTAATTTATCCATTGCTTTCAATCACTTTATTCATCGCACTAGCCATTTACCTATTAAAGCTAGATAAGATTCCAAATTTAGCCCACATCACTTTTTTCGCAGTAGTAATTTTCACAACCTTCGGCAAGGTTTACTCACCACAGTATGTCTTATGGCTTACCCCATTTGCAGTAATTGCAATTACTAACAGTAGGCAGCAAATCTCATTTTGGTTTTGGCAGATTACTGAAATTATTTATCACTTAGCTATTTGGCAGTATTTAGCACTTTATGCTGGCGCTAAGTACGGCTTACCTGATGACGGATACGTTATTGCCACACTACTTCGCGTAGTCGGTGTGAGCACCTTTACCTTTATCTTGATGAGAGATTTAGCTGCTAAATCCACAGTGAAATCAAGCGTAATTTCGCGCTAAGGCAGGGTCAGGTTAATATTGCCTCCAACACCTGCTACGGAAATTCCGTCGCCGCTTTAGTCCAGAGGTGGTTAGAAAAAATGCGTCGCTATGAACTCATGGTCATTTTAGATCCTGATTTAGAAGAGAAAACCGTTTCACCAAGTCTTGAAACTTATCTAAAGATAATTAAAGATGGTGGCGGTAAGGTAAATAAGTTAGATATCTGGGGCAAAAGACGAATGGCCTTTGAAATAAATAAAAAAGGCGAGGGAATCTACGCAGTTATCGATATGCAATCAGAGCCAGCACCAGTTAAAGAGTTGGATCGTCAACTTAATTTAAATGAGTCTGTTCTGCGCACCAAAGTTGTCCGGCCAGAGTAAATCCCCGACCGGTAAATCAAAAACAAGCATCTAAAGCAGATAAGGGAGAAATAAAAAAATGGCAGCAGGAGATACCAACTTAACGATGATCGGTAACTTAGTTAGCGATCCAGAGTTGCGCTTCACACCAAGTGGAGCAGCGGTTGCAAAATTTACCGTGGCATCAACCCCACGTTATTTAGATAAGACCACAAATGAGTGGAAAGATGGCGATAGCCTTTTTCTACAATGCCAAATTTGGCGACAAGCAGCTGAAAATGTTGCTGAGTCGTTAACTAAAGGAATGCGAGTAATTGTTTCCGGACGTTTAAAACAACGCTCTTATGAAACTAAAGAGGGTGAAAAGCGAACTGTCTTTGAGGTAGAAGTTGATGAGGTGGGACCTTCACTTCGCAACGCAACTGCAAAGGTAACTAAAGCTGCTCGCCAAACCGGTACCGGTTACAGCGCACCAGCAAGTGCCACACCAACAGCATCAGGAGATGATCCTTGGTCAGCAGCCCCAGTCGGTGGCGGTTGGTCAACGACACCGAGTGATGAGACACCACCTTTTTAAATCCTAATTAACCAACCATTCCTGTCTTAAAAGGACAGGGCCCTAACTAAAGGAGCACCACAGTGGGAGCAAGAAGTAATAAAACGCTTAGAGAAAAAGCTAAGCAATCAAAATCTGCAGCAGCAGCTGCGGCGATGAAGAAATTCAAAAAGAAACCATGTTCATTTTGTCGGGACGAAGTTAACTATATTGATTACAAAGATATAGCAACCCTTCGCAAATACATCACCGATCGAGGCAAGATTCGCTCTCGCCGTATTACCGGTGCTTGTACTCAACATCAACGTGCAGTAGCTGCAGCGGTTAAAAACAGCCGCGAGATGGCGCTTCTGCCTTACACATCAACTGCTCGATAAGGAGAAAAAAATAATGAAACTAATCCTTACTCGTGAAGTATCTGGCCTAGGTGGCGCAGGAGATGTTGTAACAGTTAAAGATGGCTATGGTCGTAACTTTTTACTAGCTCGAGGTAGCGCAATTGTTTGGACCAAAGGCGGTGAGGGCCAGATTGAAGGAATTAAGCGCGCTCGCAATGCCCGTGAGATCAGAGACCTTGATCATGCTAAAGAGATTAAAACTAAGCTTGAAAAAGCTAATGTGATTGTTAAAGCCAAAATTGGCTCAACTGGCACAATGTTTGGCTCTGTTACAGATAAGGCAATAGTTGCAGCGATTAAAACTGCTACTAATGAAACAGTTGATCGCCATAAGATCAAAATGGATAAGCACATTAAAAAAGCTGGTAAGTACACAGTTAAGATCACACTTGAGTCCCAAGTAGTGGCTAACGTGTCAATCAGTGTGGTTAGCGATAAGTAATTAAGAAATTACTAAGCCCTCCAGGAGACTGGGGGGCTTTTTTCTTGTCTGACCAAATAATGAGATTAGCAAAAAAATCTTTTTCCACACTAGTTATCACTTATTTACGCTTAATTTAGTAAAACCAAAATACTTATCCACTAAAGATTAATACTTACCCACAACTTCATCCACCGTTTCATCCACTCTCTTCACAGGTGAGCGCACAGGGTTAGATCACTTATTACCGAAGGGGTGGCGATAGGAATATCTTTACCTCCTGAGCGTAAAAATAGCGATTTTAAATAGTTTTATTTTATTGTCAGTGGCAGATGGGAGGCTTCTTATATGAGTATCGCCGAGTTCCCAAATAACTCTAGCCGTAGCCGTAATAGCGCAGCTGAGTTTGAGCGCACACCACCACAAGATGTAATTGCTGAGCAATCTGTTTTAGGTGGAATGTTGTTATCAAAGGATGCAATTAGTGATGTAGTTGAAATATTAAGAGAGCGAGATTTTTATCGCCCAGCACATGAATTAATTTATGACGCAATCGTTGATTTATATGGCAGAGGTGAACCAGCAGATCCTGTAACAGTTTCAGCTGAGTTAACAAAACGTGGTGATTTAGTAAGAGCAGGTGGTGCGCCATATCTACACACACTTATCTCATCTGTTCCAACTGCAGCTAATGCTGGTTACTACGCAAAGATAATTCGTGAGCGCGCAATTATGAGGCGCCTTGTTGAAGCAGGTACCAAGATTGTGCAACTTGGTTACACCGATGAGGGTGAAGTAGATGACGCTGTTGATCAGGCACAAGCAGAAGTTTTTGCAGTAACAGAGCGACGTGAATCAGATGATTATGTTCAACTATCTCAATTAATGCCAGAGGCATATGATGAGATAGAAAAAATTGCAGCTGGCGTAACTGGGCAAGGTGTTAAAACTGGCTTTAAAGATTTAGATGCGTTAACAAATGGTTTCCATCCAGGAAACATGATCGTGTTGGCGGCGCGTCCGGCGGTTGGTAAATCAACATTAGGTTTAGATATTGCTCGCCATGCTTCAATACATAAACGTGAGACTTCCGTAATTTTCTCTCTCGAAATGAGCAGATCTGAAATCACTATGAGAATGCTGTCTGCTGAGGCAAGAGTGCCACTTAACAACATCAGATCAGGACGGTTAAGTGAAGAAGAGTGGGCAAGAATGGCGCGGCGAATGGGTGAAATCTCTGATGCACCGATGTTTATTGATGACTCTCCAAATCTGTCGCTCATGGAAATAAGGGCTAAATCACGACGTCTAAAGCAGCGCCATGATCTAAAGCTAATTGTTATTGATTATCTACAGCTTATGACTAGCGGTAAACGAGTTGAAAACCGCCAACAAGAAGTTTCAGAGTTCTCTCGTCAATTAAAGTTGCTAGCAAAAGAGCTTAATGTGCCAGTAGTTGCTATCTCACAGTTAAATCGATCCCCTGAGCAGCGATCAGATAAGAAGCCAATGCTTTCAGATCTACGTGAATCAGGATCGATTGAACAGGATGCAGACCTTGTTATCTTGCTTCACCGTGAGGATTTATATGACTCACAAAATAGATCAGGTGAGGCTGATTTAATTGTGGCAAAACACCGAAACGGTCCAACTAGAACTATTACCGTTTCAGCTCAATTACACCTTGCTAGATTTACCGATATGGCTGCAACCTTTGCTACAAATGAAAAGTTTGTTAAAGACAACTAAATTTTTGTAAGTTTTCCACTCTTTACATCATAAATTGCACCAAGTGCTTTAATATCTTTCGGCAGCAGCGGGAATCCTTCAATTCGAACCAAATCATCTTTTAAAGCTGAGATTTGATCGGTCACAGTTCTAATTTGGATACTTGTCGTATCAACACCAGACTTATTTAAAATTTCTTGATGAATTTGTGCTTCAGTACCACTAGCCATTCGGCAATCAGTGTGTGGCATTACTAGCACTCGATTAACCCCTAACAAATATGCAGCAAGTATTAAAGTTCTAAGTACATCATCGGTTACTCGAGCACCAGCATTTCTTAATATTTTAGCGTCCCCAGCTTTCATGCCAACAATTCGAAGTGGGTCAATTCGAGAATCCATACATGTGATAATTGCTAGTCCTTTTTTTGCCTGACCAGTTAAGTCCTGAGATTTAAATTCTTTAACAAAATCCTCATTGCCGCTGAATAAGTCACTAAATTCACTCATGATTTATTCACCCCAGCTCTTGCCTTATCAGCCAAATAGATACCAACTAAGACCACAGCACACCCTAATAATTGAATATTTGTGAAGGCTTCATTTAATAACCACCAAGCAATAGCACCCGCAAATATCGGCTCAATCATCCCAATAACACTACTTGTACTGGCTGATAATTCTCTAATACCAGTAACTGTTAGTAGATACGGGATAACAGTCCCAATTACGACTATCCATAAGATTAAAGCCCAACCTGGTGCGTTAAAATTGGATAAATCACCACCCAATGAGTAGGTGGCTGATAAATATTCAAATGGGAAGTTCCACCAAGGAAGTATTACAGCAAAGAAAATTGCTGCCACCCCTAAGCCCCAAGTAATGAGCGAGAGCGAGCTTCGATTTTGCGCGAGTCGATCAGCGGTAAGAAAGTAATAAGAGTGGGCAACCGCCGCAGCACAGGCAACAGCAACACCAATTGGATTTAATTGTGAGCCACTCCAAATTTGTGAAATTAGAACTAAACCTGAGAAAGCAAGAGCAATACCCCACCACATAAGAGTTGAGATATCCTTTTTCTTAAATAATTTTAAATAAAGTGCAATCCAAATAGAGGCAGTCCATTCAATGATTAGCGCAACCGAAATATATAAGTATTTAATTGCAAAGAAAAACAAGGAAATAACTCCCGCTATTCCAATCACACCAAATAAAATCAAATCTTTTAACTCATCATTACGCGCAAATAATTGCTTTTTGTTACTGTATAAGGCAATTATGAGAAGAACTATTGCAGCGCCAGTTGTCCGAATTTGAGTTAACCGAAAAGCATCCATATTAGATTCCCGAAGAATCTTGGCAGCAACTCCACCCAAAGCAAATCCCATAGAAGCCATAATCATTAAAAGTACCGCACGGTGTTTCATAATTTACTCACCGTATTTCTAGCCTTATCAGCTAAATAAATTCCAACTAACACCACTGCGCACCCTAATAATTGAATTGGTGTAAATGCCTCACTTAATAACCACCAAGCAATAACCCCAGCAAATATTGGCTCAATCATACCGATAACACTGCTTGTGCTGGCTGATAATTCTCTAATCGCAGTAACTGTCATTAAATATGGAATCACTGTACCAACTACAACTATCCAAAGAACTAAAGCCCAGCCAGGTGCACTGTAGTTAGATAATTCACCCTGTAAGGAGTAGGTATTGGTTAAAAACTCAAAAGGGAAATTCCACCAAGGAAGAATTAGCGCCCAAAATACTGCAGCAACTGACATGCCCCAAGTAATGAGGGAGAGCGATGTTCGAGTTTGCGAAAGGCGATCTGCAAAAATAAAGTAAAGAGCTAGTGCTATTGCATCTAAAAATGCAACGAATACACCTAACGGGTGCAGTGAAGTGCCACTCCAAATCTGGGAGATAAGTAAAAGCCCAGAAAATGCGAAAGCAATTCCCCACCACATAGTTGCTGGTACAGATTTCTTCTTAATAAAGCGCAGATATAAAACAATCCAAATTGGCGCAGTAAATTCTATTATTAAAGCAACTGAAACATAAAGATATTTTATTGCAAAAAAGTAAAATGAAGTAACTGCTGCTATCCCAATAATTCCAAAAATAATTAGATCTTTGATTTCACCTCTAGTTGCTTTGAGTTGAGATTTATTTCTTAGTAGTACTAGGGTTAATAAAATAATCGCAGCAGCACTAGTTCTAATTTGAGTTAAACGAAAAGCGTCCATATTTGCTTCCCGAAGAACTTTTGCCGCAATCCCGCCAAGGGCAAATCCCATAGCAGCTGAGATCAAAATGAATTCAGCGCGATGTTTCATAAGATGCACCCTACATTAAGGGTTTACATACTCTAAATTATTAAAAAGCAGCCTCAGCAATATTCATAATCTCACCGGTTTCAGACTCAACAACTGCTCGCTCAATTGAGATATGCGGAAGAACGGAGCGAACAAAGAATTTAGCAGAGGCAATCTTTCCATTATAAAACTCGGTATCACGTCCAGCATCAGCTAATTTGTTTTGAGCGATATCTGCTTGGCGAAGTAATAACCATGCAATTATTAGATCACCAGTTGCCATTAATAACCTAGAAGTATTTAGACCAACCTTATAAATTTCTTTAGCATCTTCCTGAGAGGCCATAGCAACTCCAACCATGTGCCCGATCATTGCCTGTACATCTTCTAGAGCTCTTAGAAGTGCTTTCTTTTCTTCAGCTAAGTGACCACCACTTGAAGCAAACTTTGCAATATCTTTACCAACTAGTGTTATTGATCGACCACGATCTCTAACAATCTTACGGAAGAAGAAATCTAATCCTTGAATTGCAGTTGTTCCTTCATAAAGTGTGTCAATCTTGGCATCTCTTACATACTGCTCAAGTGGCCAGTCGGTAGTAAAGCCTGAACCACCAAAGGTTTGAAGTGATTCAGTTCCAAGTAATGTCCAGGATTTTTCACTGCCGTAACCTTTAACAATTGGTAGCAATAGATCATTAATTAGATGCAGATCTTCAATTCTCTCTTTATCAGAGCCTTCTGCCTGTGCAATCGCAAACGCATCTTGGATGGAGGCGGTATATAAAACTAGCGCCCGCATTCCTTCAGAGTATGACTTTTGAGTCATCAATGATCTTCTAACATCTGGGTGTTTAATAATTTCAACTCTAGGGCTGTTCTTATCTTTTGCCACAGTTAAATCCGGTCCCTGCACACGTGTTTTTGCGTAAGCAAGTGCTTGTTGGTATCCAGCGCTAAGTGTTGCAATAGCTTTTGTTCCCACCATCATTCTGGCGTATTCAATAACCTTAAACATCTGAGCAATACCATCATGGACCTCACCAAGTAAGTAACCAACTGCTGGCTCTTTCTCACCTAAATTCATCTCACATGTGGTTGAAACGTTTAATCCCATTTTGTGCTCTAATTTTGTGACGTAGACACCATTGCGTTTTCCTAATTTTCCAGTATCAAAATCAAACATAAACTTTGGAATCATATAAAGATCTAAACCTTTAGTTCCAGCAACTGCTCCCTCTGGACGCGCTAGAACAAAGTGAATAATATTTTCAGTAAGGTCAGAATCACCCGATGTAATAAATCTTTTTGTGCCGGTAATGTGCCAAGTACCATCTGCTTGTTTAACAGCCTTAGATCTACCAGCTCCAACATCACTGCCAGCATCTGGTTCAGTAAGCATCATCGTTGCACCCCATTGCTTATCAACCATTAACTTCGCAACCTTCTTTTGCTCTTCAGTTCCATATACATATGCAACGTGAGCGAAGGCGGTACCGGATGCGTAAATATGAATTGATGGATTAGAACCTAAAACCATTTCAGCAATTGCCCAACGAATTGATGGAGGAATTGAAGTTCCACCTAATTCAACCGGTGCATCAATGCGCCACCATTCATTATCCATAAAAGTTTTATATGATTTTTTAAATGATTCAGGAAGTTTTGCGTCCCCTGTAGCTGG
>OFRA01000409.1_pt1 | contig 11270 bp, 15 predicted proteins | sample 1543001 | NCBI WGS metagenome assembly OFRA01 (sample SAMN07774221, study PRJEB24372) | wastewater metagenome | isolation source: Lake Maggiore Verbania | place: Italy: Verbania | collected 2015-12 | reverse complement strand
TCTTGCTCATCTTGGTCAATCTACGAAGTGGCATATCCAAAATATAGGTGGCTTGCTCATCACTTAATTTAAAACTCTTGATTAAACCAGCCTTTGCAACTGTGGCATCTTGGCTTGCTCTGATCAATTTAATTACCTTATCAATATCAACAATCGCCTTTAATAATCCATCTACTAGATTTAATCTTGCTTGCGCTCTGGCTTTACGGAAGGCAGATCGACGGCGCACAACCTCAATCCGGTGATCAACAAAGACTTGCAAAAGCTCCTTTAACCCCAAGGTGAGTGGTTTGCCATTTACTAATGCCACCGCATTAATTGAGAAGGCATCCTCCATCGGAGTAAGTCGGTAGAGATTTTCTAAAACTTCAGCTGGCTCATAGCCATTTTTAATCTCAACTACTACTTTGGTTCCAGATTGACCATCTGATAAATCGACGATATCTGAGATGCCTTGCACCTTTTTTGCCTTTACTAGATCAGCAATTTTCTCAACGATTTTTTCAGGACCAATGTTGTATGGCAGCTCAGTAATAACAATTCCTTGTTTACGAGATGAAACCTTTTCAATAACTGCAGTAGCTCGCACCTTAAATGAGCCTCGACCATTTGCATAAGCATCAGCAATTCCTTCGGTGGCTACTAAATATCCACCAGTTGGAAAATCAGGTGCTGGCACGATCTTCATTAACTGCTTTAAAGTTGCTTTTGGATTTTCCATCAAGTGTTTTGCAGCAGCAATAACCTCACCTAAATTGTGGGGCGCCATATTTGTTGCCATACCAACTGCAATACCAGTTGCGCCATTTACCAATAAATTAGGAAAGGCAGCTGGTAGTACTTGAGGTTCAAGAATTTGACCATCGTAATTTGAACCAAAATCAACAGTGTCCTCATCAGATTCATCCACCATCATCATCGCTGATGGTGCAAGGCGAGATTCGGTGTAACGCATGGCAGCTGGGCCAGAATCTAGTGAGCCAAAATTTCCGTGGCCATCAATTAGTGGCAATCGCATTGAAAAACTTTGTGCCATACGAACCATCGCATCATAAATAGCACCATCACCATGTGGGTGAAGCTTTCCCATTACATCGCCAACAACTCTTGCGCACTTCACATGGCCTTTTTCTGGCCGAAGTCCCATCTCATTCATCTGATGCAAAATTCTTCGCTGCACAGGTTTTAATCCATCACGGGCATCAGGTAACGCACGAGAGTAAATAACTGAATAGGCATACTCTAAAAATGATTCTGACATCTCAGAAGCAACATCAATATCAATTATGCGACCAGGATTTTCACCCGCCTTTGGTGCAACTACCTTTGGTGTTTTGGCCATAGAGCGTATCTTGCCAATAGAAGTGTTGATTTATAGCGACCGACAAGCCAGATTCATCGATGAATTAACAAAATGCTAATCTTTAGGCATGCTTCTTAGATATTTTCCATCATTTAGGGCAGCGATTATTTCTTGGGAGAAAATGCCCAATTGAGCAATAAAACATTTGGTTTAGCAGATCTAACTAATTCAATCTTTAATTCACTTTCAGTAAGCCAAACAACTGACACTTTAGGTATTGGCCAGCAAGAACAACGTGAATGCCTAATTTTAATTGATGGCCTAGGTCAAGATGCCGTTGATCGATATGGTGATGAATTTGAAATATTTAGCGAGCTAAAACAGGTTAAAAATCTATCGGCAAATTTTCCATCAACTACTGCAACTAGTCTTTCAACCCTTGGCACTGGAGTTTTACCTGGCGTGCATGGAATGCTTGGCTACACAGTTCGGGTGCCACGAAGTGATAACCGATTATTAAATGCCCTTAAATGGGATGAACGTGTTGATCCAGTAATGTGGCAAAAAGTGCCAACTCTTTTCCAGCGCGCTGTTGCAGATGGCGTTAGCGTTACTCATGTTGCAGCAAAGCGTTATGAAGGAAGTGGTTTCACCCAAGCTGCTTTGCGCGGAGCAAAGTATGTTGGCGCTAATGGAATAGATGAGATGGTGTTAGCAGTTGCTTTGGCATTAAAGGCACAACCATCTTTTGTTTACACATATTTAAATACTTTAGATTCAGCCGGTCATAGTGATGGCGTTGGTTCAGATAAGTGGCTCAATGCCTTATCGCAGGTGAGTGAATTTATCTCTAAAGTTAAATCATCCGTGCCAGCGGGAACTCGAGTGTGGGTGACCTCAGATCATGGAATGGTAAATAGCACCCAGCAACTTATTCTGGGTCAAGATAATGACTTACTAAAGAATGTGACTTTAATTGGTGGTGAGCCAAGGGCTAGACATATTTATATTAAAGAAGGTGCTGAGAGTGAAACTATTTCGCAATGGCAAGAGCAGCTCGCTGGTAGGGCGCAAGTTTTAAGTAAGGAGTCTGCAATCTCCTCAGGTTTATTTGGTGAGGTAGTTTCGCAAGATTCAACTGAGCGAATGGGAGATTTAATTGCGATTGCCCAAAATGATTTGATCTTGATAGATCCTGATCGAATTAGAGAAGAGAGTTCAATGGTTGGTCATCATGGCGGTGTTACAAATACTGAAGTTGAGATACCGCTCTTACTTGGTTAGTCCTCATCCTTTTTGCCAAACATAATGTCATCCCAAGATGGAATTTTAATTCTTCTAGTCACACCATCTCGTTTTTCTTCATCTTCAACATCATCAACTGCAACTAATGGTGTTGGCGCGTAAGGTGCAACATCTTCTTTAATTGATACCAAACGTGGTGCTTCGGTTTGTGGAATATTTCCAAAGGTTTGAGTAGCTGCCTTTGGTTTAGCTTCGCCACCAATCCATCTTGCGCCATCATCATGAGCTGAAAGTGCTCTACGACCTAAATTAAATAACCAAACTGCCTCACCCATTGCCTCACTCGGTGAACCATCACGCAGTGGATAGTAAAGAGTTAACTCCCAATTGCCATCGGGTAAGCGCAATGTATTCCACTCAATCGTATTCATATCAACACCTCTTGGTGCTAATTGATTAGCAACTGCTGTCTCTAAATATGGTGCATGCGGTTCGCGACGAATTTGGGTGGCAAGTGCTTGAGAAATGATAAATGCTCGCTCTTGCAAAATTGGACCGGCGTAATTTTCAATTTTCTCAATTGACCAATCGGTTGTGCGAGAGATGGAATCAATAGATTCACCACCTCGTAATCTTGCCTGCACCTCTTTAACAGTTGTGGTTACAACCTCATCAATATTAGTTACGGCAGAAAGGCGTGGTTGATTTACTGTGGCGCGCAATGTGTCGGAGATACGAAGTGAGAACTGATTTCCAACTTGATCAACCAACTCAAGCTCTGCGCCATCGGCAGATCGCCCGGTTAAACGTAGATCGGTTGGTTCATTCATGAGAGTAGATTGCCACAATTAATCGGCGGGATAAATCTGCCACACACGCTCAGGCCTTCACTTTTCATGCTTAGATAACCTGGTGAGCGCAGAGTTATTAAAAATTGCTGAATCAGTGGCCAAAGCCGCAGGTTCACATCTGATGAAACGACCAGCAACCTTTACCTTTACTGAGAAAAGTTCTGCAGTTGATTTTGCAACCCAAATGGATCAACAAGCAGAGGCTTTAATTGTTAAACAAATTCTCGCACTTCGCCCAGATGATGGAATTATTGCTGAAGAGGGTGCGGCCAAGGAGAGTAAATCTGGAATTACTTGGGTAATTGATCCATTAGATGGCACCGTTAATTATCTATATGGATTACCTGGTTGGAATGTTTCAGTTGCAGCTAAAGATAAAAATGGCGTAGTAGCTGGTGTGGTTTACGCACCAAGCATTAATGGATTTTGGAGCGCGATAAAAGGCGGTGGGGCTTTTTATAATGGTGAGAAAATCAAATGTAATGAGCCAGTTGAATTAAGTAAGGCACTGCTGGCAACTGGCTTTGCTTATGATTTAAATTTACGAATTAGCCAAGGCGATACCATGGCAAAGTTGTTACCAAGAATTAGAGATTTAAGAAGGAATGGCGCAGCAGCTGTTGATCTTTGTTATGTGGCGATGGGTGCATTAGATGGTTACTTTGAAGCATCACTTAAAGAATGGGATCATGCAGCAGGTGGATTAATCGCAACCGAGGCTGGAGCAGTTGTCTCTGGTCCTGGCGGCGGGGCGCCGAGTAGTGAACTGGTGGTTGCCGCTGGTCCATCCCTACATGCTCAGCTTTTGCCCTTGATTTGATCTCAAATTGATCTAATCACCCCTGCTGTGGCAAGATACGCACTCATTGGAAAATAACTGATTGACCATAAAATTTAACGATTAGGACAAAACATGAACGTGTTAGATGTAGTTGATGCCGCCTCACTTCGCAAAGACATCCCATCATTTCGTTCCGGCGATGAACTAAAGGTTCACGTTCGAGTTATTGAAGGTACCAAGAGCCGTATTCAGCTTTTCCAAGGAGTTGTAATTGCTCGATCTGGTTCTGGAATTCGTGAGTCATTTACTATCCGTAAAATTTCATACGGTGTTGGTGTTGAGCGAACATTCCCAGTACACACTCCAGTAATTGAAAGAATTGAAATTGTTCGTCATGGATCAGCTCGTAGAGCCAAGCTTTACTACCTACGTAAGTTAACTGGTAAGGCAACAAAGATTAAAGAGCGTCGTGGCGCAGATGGTGAAATTATTGTTGAGCCAGCTTATGTTCCACCAGTAGTTTCTAAAAAGGTTGAGGTTCCAGTAGTGGGCGAGGCTGTTGCAGTTGTTGCTGCCGCTGCCGCAGTTACTGAAGTAACCACTGAAGAAGTAGCACAAGCGCCAGAGGTAACAACTGACGCCCCAGCTGCTGATGCAACAGCAAGCGAGTAAGAATGATTGACGAAGCTCTAGAACACTTAGTAAAAGGGATTGTTGATAATCCAGCTGAAGTTGTCATAACTGAAAAAAATTCACGTGGTGGCACCACACTTGAGGTGCGAGTTCACCCAGAAGATATTGGCAAGGTAATTGGCCGCAATGGCAGAACTGCTAAAGCACTGCGCACTGTAATTAGCGCACTTGCTGGTCGCTCAGTTCGCGTAGATCTAATCGAGGCTGACGAGGTTCGTTAATTTGCAACTTGTCGTAGGTCGCATTGGCCGCGCACATGGAGTGTTAGGCGAAGCAACCATCGAGGTTCAAACCGATGATCCAGATATCCGCTTTCAAATTGGTAACAAATTAACCTTAGATGATGGCAAGCAATTAACAATTAGATCAAGCCGTTGGCATAACCAAATTCTGCTGCTTGCATTTGATGGAGTCACCGATCGAAATCAAATTGAAGAGCTACGAGATCAATTGATCTCATCCGATGTTGATCTTGATTCACTTGCACCAGGTGAGTATCACTTTCAACAATTAATTGGCTGTGAAGTATTTCAACAAAATGGTGAGTTAATTGGCGCAGTTGATGAGATTGTTAAATTACCTGGCCAAGATCTCCTATCGGTGAATAGGGCAGGTGCTCAGGTGCTGATTCCAATGGTTAAGCAGATTATTATTGAGATTGATGTTTTGGCTAAGAAAATTGTCGTAAATCCACCGGAAGGGTTATTAGATGTTGCAAATTGATCTAATCTCAATCTTTCCAGATTACCTAACTCCACTTAAATTATCACTGCTGGGTAAGGCACAGGACAAAGGCATAGTTTCAATTGATATTCATGATCTGCGCGAGCAAACAAATGATGTTCACCATTCAGTTGATGACACACCATATGGAGGCGGTGCTGGCATGGTTATGACGGCTGCGCCATGGGGTGATGCAATTGATGCAATTACAAATGATCAGGAGCTAGTGGATTTAATTATTTTAACCCCAGCGGGAAAGAAATTTGATCAGCAGATGGCAGCTGATTTTTCAAAGAAATCTCACTTGGTTTTTGCATGCGGAAGATATGAAGGAATTGATGCCAGAGTTGGTGAGTTTTATAGTTCTAAAAGTAATTTCAAGGTTCATGAAGTTTCAATTGGTGATTATGTATTAGGTGGCGGTGAGGTAGCAGCGATGGTGATAATTGAGGCAACCACCAGATTAATTCCTGGTGTTTTAGGAAATCCTGATTCATTAAAAGAAGAATCACACTCAATTTCTGGAAATGATGATTCACTTTTAGTTGAGTATCCAAATTACACAAAGCCATCCAACTGGCGAGGATTGGAAGTGCCAGAGGTTTTACTGTCTGGAAATCATGGTGAGATCGCGAAGTGGCGCAAAGCGCAGGCTGAGCGTCGCACCCAGCAACTTAACAAGGAATAATCCCGACACGCCTAGCGTTGATTAGGTACATCTATCTCCAATAGGGGATTATCCGCCCAGTTGGAGTAATCCTTACACCAACAGAGATCGAAATAGTTTTACTTAATTTTTAAGAGGAGGTGACTGATGGCTACTGATTACGACACCCCCCGGAAAACCGATGAAGAGTTACATGAAGAATCGTTAGAGGAATTAAAAGCTCGACGTGCTGATGCTCAATCTGGACAGGTAGATATTGATGAAGCAGAGGCTGCTGAAAATCTTGAGTTGCCTGGCGCTGATTTATCTGGTGAAGAGTTAACGGTAAAGGTTGTACCAAAGCAAGAGGATGAATTCGCCTGTAGTCGCTGTTTCCTAGTTAAGCATGTTAACCAACGTGCACGTGGTGAAGGTCTGAAGGCTGTTTGTCGCGACTGCGATTAATCTAAAGCTGCTGCAAGTTTTTTTGGTTTTCTAGTTGCAATAAGCCAATAAGGCGTCGGGTCATTCTTATCTTTTAATTCAACCTTCACACCAGTTGAAACCCAAAAACGTGTTGCATTAAAGGCGGCCGGATCTGCATTTTGACCACGAAGTTTTAAGAAATCTTCCCTTTTTAATGCGGTGACTTTCTTAATGTGCTTGCAATCTATCTTGGCATTTCCAACATAGAGCCAATTATTTATTACAACAATTTCAAGTACTGATTTTCTTGCGCTATAAATCAAAGTGATAGAAATTAAGATGGAGATAGTAGCTGCGAGCAGATTGCCAAAGGGTGCCCAGAAGGTTAGATAGATCGAGGCGATCATCATCGCTAGAAATAACCACAACCAAACTGGCCAGTTTATTCGCTCAGCAAACTCAGAGTTAGAATTAGATCTAGACATGAGATAAAGGATACGCTTTACCAATGGCACGTATTGCATCCACCACTCCACCTGCAGATGCGGTGATGCCGGTGCGCCATCCAAAGGCGCCAGCAATCGGTTCACAGATTCCTTCTCACTTTGGATATTGCTTTGGATGTGGTGAATTACATAAAACTGGATTGCACTTAATAGCTTTTGCTGGAAAAGAATTAGATCTAACTGGAAAATTCACTGTAACTGAAGATCACCAAGGTGCTCCCGGCCTTGCCCATGGCGGTTTGCTCTCACTTGCCTTTGATGAAGCGCTTGGTAAATTGATGTGGTTAATTAGGACACCAGCTGTTACTGGTCGATTAGAAACAGACTTTTTGTTACCCGTACCAATGGGCCGCACACTTTATATTGATGCCAGAATTACTGGACAATCTGGTCGAAAGGTTTACACACAAGCTGAAGGCAGGTTGGATTCACCAACGGGTGAAATTGCAGTTCAAGCATCAGCCTTATTTATTGCAGTTCCAATGGAGCATTTTATTAAGAATTTAACTGAGCAATATAAGGATCATTTGGTTGAGCATCCAGAGTTAATGGCATTTGTTGATCCAGATTTTGATATAAATCCATGACGCAGGTACTAATTAAACGGTTGGATCCAACTGTGCCAATGCCTTCTTATGCAAAGGGTGGGGATGCTGGCGCAGATTTGGCAACCAGAATTGATTTCACGATTAAGCCAGGTGAGCGGATGTTAATTCCAACTGGAATTAGTATCGCACTGCCAAATGGTTATGTTGCATTAGTTCATCCAAGATCAGGGTTGGCAATAAAGCATGGCATATCGATGGTTAATACACCAGGAACTGTTGATGCTGGTTTTCGTGGAGAACTTCAAGTTATTCTAATTAACCATGATTTAACTGAGTCTGTTTCCTTTAAAAAGGGTGATCGCATCGCCCAACTTGTAATTCAAAAAGTTGAACGAGCCCAGTTTGTTGAAGTTGCTGATTTACCTGGTTCAGAACGTGCCACCGGGGGATTTGGATCAACTGGCGCATGAGTTATCAGGGACATAATGAAGATAAAGACAAAGTATTAAATGCCTTAGGCGGTAAGCGCGGATTAATTGATTCTGGTCTTCCTGCTTTAGTTTTCTTATTAGTTTTTAACCTCTCAGGCAAAGATGTAAATGCTGCCCTTTATTCAGCTGTGGCACTTTCTATAGTGTTAACGCTGCTTCGCTTGTTAAAGCGAGAGACGATTCAACATGCATTCTCTGGATTAATTGGTGTTGGTATTTGTGCGCTAATTTCAAAACGAACTGGCAATGCCGCAGATTTTTACCTGCCAGGCTTATGGATTAATGCTGGATATGGACTCCTTTATGCAATTACAAATTTAGTTAAGTGGCCAATCTTGGGTGTAATGCTTGGACCAATTTTGGGAGAGAACTTGTTGTGGCGAAAAGATCCTGCCCGCTTAAATGCATATATAAAAGCTGGTTGGCTTTGGGTAGCAATGTTTGCTGCCAGGTTAATTGTTCAGTATCCACTTTATAAGAGTGGAAATATTAATGTTTTAGGTACCGCTAGGTTATTGATGGGATACCCATTGTTTATATTAACCGCTTGGGGAACTTGGCAAATCTTAAGAAAAACACCTACAACTAAAGTTAATTAGATAAAGCAGGACTTTAGTTTTTCCTCAGCTTTAGCTGATGCTACAAATAGCAATTCATCACCAGGTGCGAAAACATCATGATCCTTTGGTGTTATTACATGGCTATCTCTAACAATTGCAGCCAGGCTGGCATCCTCTGGTAATTCAACTTCGCCAACAGTTTTACCGCAACAAGCAGCGGTATCAGGCAAGGTTATTTCTACTAAGTTTGCTTCACCTTTTCTAAATGAGAATAACCTGACAACATCACCAACACTCACTGCCTCCTCTACTAGGGCTGAGATAATTCTTGGTGTTGAAACTGAAACATCTACACCCCAGGATGAATCAAACATCCACTCATTTTTTGGATGATTTACTCTTGCGACAACTCTTGGCACGCCATACTCAGTCTTACCAAGTAAGGAGGCAACAAGATTTACCTTGTCATCACCAGTTGCGGCAACTAAAACTTGGCAGCCATCTAACTTCGCTTGATCTAGCGCAGTAATTTCACAAGCATCAGCGAGCAACCATTCCGCCGCTGGGACTGAATCCATCTTTAGCGCCTTTGGATCCTTATCAATTAGAAGCACTTGATGGCCATTTTCTAACAATTCTCGAGCAATGGCTCGGCCAACATTTCCAGCTCCTGCAATCGCAATTCTCATTAAGCACCTGCCGGAGATTTAGCGAGCATTTTTTCAGTCTCAGCAACTTGTTTTTCATTAACTAAAAGATGAACTAAATCGCCCTCTTGCAAAACTGTGTGTTCATCTGGCAATACAGCCTCACCAAGTCTGGTTATAAATGCAACTCTGGCATTAGTATTTTTCTCAATTAAAAGTATTGATTCGCCATACCATTCTTTGTGCAGGCTCACTTCAACTAGCAAAATTGTTCCAGTGGCATCTCGCCACTCTGATTTTGTGCCATCGGGAGTTAATCGGCGCATGATTTGATCAGTTGTCCAAAGAACTGTTGCAACAGTTGGAATACCAAGCCGCTGATAAATCTCAGCACGACCTGGATCATAAATTCGAGCAACAACATTTTTTACGCCAAAAGTTTCGCGAGCCACTCGTGCTGCCAAAATATTTGAATTATCACCATTTGAAACTGCTGCAAAAGCATCAGCTTTTTCAATTCCTGCCTCTAATAATGTGTCACGATCAAATCCGACACCGGCAACTGTTCGACCATTGAAGTTTGCACCTAAACGTCTAAAGGCTTCGCGGTTTTGGTCAATTACAGCCACTGTGTGGCCAGATTTTTCAAGATCTACCGCAAGGGTCGAACCGACTCGACCACAACCCATTATTACGACGTGCACAAAGTACAACTTACACCCATAGGCTCCGCACTATGGAATCAAACGCTCAGGAGCGGTTAAAAGAAGGCCAGATTGTCCAGGTCCAAATTGGCCCAGTGGCACATGGCGGACATTTTGTTGCAAGATATAACGGACAAGTTATTTTTGTGCGCCATGGCATCACCGATGAGTTAGTTAATATAAAAATTACCTCAGTTAGTTCAAAGATTGCACATGCAGATGTTGTAGAAGTATTACAACCAGCCACCTCCAGAGTTTCACCACCTTGTCAGTATGCCGGCAGTTGTGGTGGTTGCGATTTCCAGCATATAAATATCAGCACGCAACGTGAATTAAAAGCTCAGATCATTAAGGAACAGTTCTTGCGAATTGGCAAAATGGATTTAGTTCAACTTGGCTTTGATTTAAAGGTAACTTCAGTAGAACCTGCTGATGGATTGCATTGGCGCACTCGAATGGATTTTGCAGTTTCAGCTAATGGCCAGATTGGTTTTTTTGGCGCTCGTAGCAATGATGTGGTTGAAATTAAGGATTGCCTTATTGCTGATGAAAGAATGAATGTGGGTGAATTATCCAGTAGGCAATGGAAATCTGATGCCAGAGTTGAGGTTGCAGTTTCTAGTACCAATGAAGTTTCAGTTATGCGATCAGGCAGAAGCATTAGCGGTCCTACCCAGATTGTTGAGCAAGTTGGTGGTAACTCATTTAAAACCCCAACATCTTTAGGAGTCCAACTATTCATATTCATACCATTAGGACTAAATACAAATACTAATCTTTTTTTATTTTCAATAATATCTCCCAAAGACTCTAATAATGGTAGTCCTAATAATGATCCTGACCCAACTATAAATTTTCTTCTATTAATCATAAAGATTCCCACAATTCTATGTCTTCTTTTAAAAGATCTATAATTCTACTATTTGGAGCTTGATATATTGTTTTTGTTATGTAAAATATAGTACTACCACCCCATTACCTCCGGGAGTTGTAAAAGTATCAGAATGTCCTCTTCCTCCGTATCCAGCGGTTTTAGTTAGGTTACTATCAGCAGCATTAACATATCCTGATGATCCAAAAGCCCCTGTTGCTCCGCAAGTTTCTGTTGTACTTACTCCAGCTAAAGTTAGTGCTGCGAATAATCCA
>OFRA01000408.1_pt1 | contig 11272 bp, 6 predicted proteins | sample 1543001 | NCBI WGS metagenome assembly OFRA01 (sample SAMN07774221, study PRJEB24372) | wastewater metagenome | isolation source: Lake Maggiore Verbania | place: Italy: Verbania | collected 2015-12 | reverse complement strand
ACAGTCAGTTACTGCTGGTACCGGTATTACTGTAGTTTCCACACCAACGACAGCGACTGTTTCTCTGACGACAGTACCCTCCATCACTGCAGGTCAATTCGGGGGACAAGCTTTGATACCCACTTTGTCCGTAAATAGTTATGGGCAGCTAGTTTCCGTGGGGCAAGCAAATCCTTTCTCCAGCTTCCAGACGGCAACTGTAACAGCGCCTCCGAACCTTGTCCTTGACTTTGAGTTCAACAACTTGACTTGGGAATGGGTGCTTCAAGGAAATATCACAATTCAAAACCCCTTGAATGCCTCTAGCGGACAGACAGGGTACCTCCTTGTGAGTCAAAATCCCCTGTCCCCTTACACAATTACATGGGGTTCATCCTGGAAGTTTCCTGGCAACATCCCCTATAGTGGCAACAGCACCCTGGCCGCAGTCGATCTGATTGAGTTCGTGGTAGTTGCTTCAAACTACCTCGTTGTTAAAAACATCGTGAGCAACATAGGGTAAAACTACGCAGGGTTGGTGGTTTCCTTGCAAGGGTTCCCACCTCCCTAACCCTTGCAAAAGTTTTACGATGGATCGAGAAGTAAGCATCGTGCTCTCCGTGGAGAAGCGCAACTACCGAAAAGTAGCTCAAACCTGGTACGGGTTAACTGATGAGCAAATGATTGGGATGGACGTTCATCACAATCCTGCAGCAAGTGACGGCGGAAGAAATATTCCCGAACACCTGTTCGTCTATCACAATACTTTGCACGCAGCCGTGCACAAGGACGACTTTGTTTTGTGGTCACGCACTGGGGGCGCTTTGGGGGCTGCTGCGGTTCACAAGGAGCGAGACGAACTTGGACGTAGTTTACATAGCTTACGAATACACCAAGTCAGAGACGACCTTGGTAGGAGTGTATTAGGAGTAAAAAATGCAGAAAGGTTACATGCCGAAAAAGACGAGTTGGGTAGAAGCGTTCACGGAGTAAGGGCAGCCGAAAGGATGCATGCTGAGAAAGACGAGTTTGGCAGGAGTGTCGCTGCGATAAGGGGAAACACGGTCACCCATTCTGAAAAAGACGACCTTGGTAGGAGCATACACGGATTAAAAGCATCCGAAAGGCTAAACGCGGAAAAAGATGAGTCAGGCAAGAGTATAAACGCTGTCAAGGGAGGGGTAAGAGGGGCAGAAGTTATTCGGAAACTGGGGGTAGGGATATTCCTGAAAGAAAATCAGGTTAAAGGGGGATTGGCAACGGGTCCTATCCCGGTTTGGAATAATGGAGAGAAACAGATCAAATCTTGGACCCGTCCCGGTGAAGGTTGGGTTCGAGGTAACATCCCCCATGAGAATTCTTTAAAAGCGCTTAAGAAAAACGGAGAGTTACCCTGGTGGACTGACGGGATTTGTGAAAAAAGATCTCATATAACGCCGGGAGATGGGTGGAAGCCAGGCAGATCTCCAAAACCTTTGACGGCCAACTTTAACTATGAAAGTGCTCGAGAGTCCGGCAGGAAGTCTATGAATCAACGATATGTGGACCCTGACCACTTAGAATTAGGATCTAAGCCTGCTGCCGTCCTTGTCCGCATGCAAAAAAGTCGGGGGTACCCCCATGGCCGAGAAAATCGCGTTCGTATCCTTTAAGTTTACAAATGCCTTCTCTTTACTATACTAAAATCAAACTGACCAAACCATGACAAAAGAAACCTGCATTTTGCAAATCCAAGGGGGTCTTGGAAAACATCTTTATTTAACGGCGGCTGTTAAAGTCCTGAGAAATAACTACCCTGATCGCGATGTAATCTGCGTCGTAGCATGGCCAGAACTTTTTGCTGACCTACCTGGTGTGAAACGTGTCTACCCTCTTGGCGGAACCCAATATTTTTATGATGAGTACATCGAGGGTAAAGATCCCCTAATCTTTGCTCAGGAGGTATATTTCGATACTCAACACGTTCTGCAACGGTCTCCCCTGATTGAGACTTGGTGTAAAGTATACGGTCTGCCTTACAATGGGGAAAAGCCTTATATAAAGATCAACCCTGAGCAGCGTCGTGCGATAAAGAATTTTTACGACCCAATCATAGGAGGGAAACCCTTTTTACTAATTCATACAGCAGGCGGGTTATTTACCAATACAAACCCCTACAGTTGGGCGAGAGACCTACCCATCGATGTAGCCTCAAAGGTAGCAGATCATTTTAAAAAGACGCATTTCATTATGCAAATATGCAGACCTTCAGCACCTAAAATCCCTAATGTGTTTGTTCGTAACGAACAATTATCGAACACCGAATTAATTGGTCTTTTAGAACTCACAGATAAGCGCCTACTTATTGACAGCTCCCTTCAGCATGGATCCGCTTGCCTTGGTCTTAAATCTACCGTTTTGTGGAATGCAACAAGTCCAAAAATATTCGGGCACGACTTACATGACAATATTCAAGCTAAGGAGAAACCGGCAAAAGAAATTCCCGGAGCATACCTCTTTAAATTTCAGTTTGATCAAAACCCTAACGAGATGCCGTACGAAGAAGAAGACCTGAAGGACCTTTACAACATTGATCAAATCATCGCCTCCCTGGAAGCTCAGAAGAACGAACCAAGCAAAGGGTTCGGGTAGGGTAAAACTGTTCAAGAGTAATTTCCACGTATAACTATGGCTGCGTTAGTCTTTCCACCATCCCCAATAATTGGGCAACTTTTCCCACCAAGCCCCGGTATCTCCGGAGTTAGTCAATGGGGATGGGACGGAGCTAAGTGGAATGTTATTCCTCCCTTTGTACGCACGAATAACCAAGACGCCTATAACGGATACGTTTGGCCTGATAACAAATCTCCTACACCTGGTTTCCAGATTACTGACAATCTTGCTGACGGCGTACTTTCTTGGGAAATCCCTGGAGGACCTTTTATCTACCTCGACGATATTTCCACACAGTTCAACGGAGTGCAAAACCTTTTCACTCTTACACAAGGAGGAGCACCATACACCCCAGACCCACTTACAAACATTATCATCGTTCTCGGTGGTATCGTACAGACTCCAGGCGTATCCTACACGATCACTGGCCCACAAATTACCTTCGCACTCGCACCAGCTCCTGGAGCAGCGTTTGTGGCAATTAGCAATCTGAACTGCTAGTAGGAGGGTAAAACCTCTTATAGAGTTGATTCTTAGACGCGATGACCTTGAATGCAGGCCAGTATTTAGCCCCACTTAACTCCGGACAGGTTCTTTCAGGGTACGCTCAAGGTGTTATAGAAGGTATAGGCGTATCAATTGCTCCAGATGGTACTATCTCTTTAGATACCACTGGGGCAGCAACTTTAGGTTTTCTAGTAAGTAGTTCCGCTCCGGCGCCAGTCTATAATTGGTCAACGATAGCTGGTGGTGTAAATTCTATTTTAACAAATGATGGAACTGGTAATGTATATTGGACCACAAATTACGTAACAACATTTCCTGTTGGAGACCCTTTCCCACACACAGGGGCTGCAGGTATTCCGGCAGGTACGACAGCAAATCGCCCAGCTTCTCTCCCTGGTTTGCTTCGTTACAACACAGACTTTTTAAGACTTGAGTTTAATAACGGTACAAATTACTTACCCGTTAGCCCTGCAACTGGCGGTGTTTTTTCGTTTGTAAGTTCTGCTGCGCCCACTCCGAATGCTCCCGGAGATATTTGGCTGGATACAAACACAAATCAAGCCAAGGTGTGGACAGGTGTAACTTGGATTCCAACTACACCTTTAGCAACCACGTTAATTCCTGGTAGAGTTATTATAGGCGCAAACGTTCAAGTTGCGGTTGATGGCACAATTAGTATTTTAACCACCACCGGCGTTCCCGGCGCTGTGAGTAACTTAGGTGTAACAACAATCACTGACAATACCTCCTCATCAGGTTCCATTGATAGTGCCCTGTCTGCAAACATGGGATACCAGTTGCAGCAACAAATTAATGCTCTTGTTATATCAAATAATTTAACCTTTGCTGGTTTGGTAAACGGCTCAGGTATTCTAACCTACGTCTCTCCAGAAGGTAGTGGTGTAGGATTCACAGTGGGTAACCCTCTGCCCTTCCCAAACCCTGCAAACAACGAATACTTCGTAATATGTGAACAGGCTGGAGGGTTCACTCCTCCTGGAGGGTCTTACACGGTCACTACACAGGGAGACTGGTTGCTCTCGAATGGTGCATCTTGGATTTTCCTAAACGTTGGGTACGATCCCCCTTATGCTACTACGACCTCCCCCGGTATTGTGCGTCTTTCCACTACGTTGGAGACTCAGACCGGTACAGATAACACGGTAGCTGTAACACCTTTCAGTCTGTCAAGCCGCACTGCAACAGAGATTAGAACAGGTATTGCTGAAATATCCTCACAGGCTGAGGCAGATGCAGGACTCGATGACACAACTATTGTAAGCCCCTTAAAGCTACACAATGTGTTCTCGAGTGGTGCGATCGACGCTAATGACATATTGCTTAACCCTGTAATTAACGGGAACGCAAATACACAAAGTGCGTTGAATGACGCAATCTACAATGTCTCAAGTGGAGACTTATCTCTTGGTGTTACGATTAATGCCACGGGATTGGTAGTCTTAACCGCTGTCCAGGCGACAGAGGGTCAGATAGGTATGGCGGAAGTTGCCTCTCAAATTGAGACAGACGCCGGCACCAGCGATACAAAGATGCTCACACCTTTGAAGCTAGATCAATATGTTGCAGGTGGGCAAATTAACGCTACTGAGATCGTAGTAAGTCCGCCAATTAACGGTGGTACGACAGTAAACCAAGTCCTACTTGATGCAGTTTACAACGTGGCTTCAAGTAATGGTAGTGTAACAATATCAGAATCTGCTATCGGGCAGGTTGACTTATCTATTACTCAAGCCACGGAAGCTCAGTTAGGTGGAGCACAAATAGCCACGCAGGCTGAAGCCAATGCTCTCACAAATGATCTGACAATCATCACTCCTCTAAAACTCGGGGCTGTGTTTTCGTCTGGTTCGGTAGACGCTGCAGACATACTCCTAAACCCAACAATCAACGGCACCACAACAGTAGAACAGGCGCTCCTCGATGCTATTTACAATGTAACTTCGACAGACAACAGTATAACAATAGCCATAACCGCAGTTGGCCAAGCGGCAATTACTGTAACTCAAGCCACAGAGACTCAACTTGGTGGAGCAGAAATTGCTACTCAAGCAGAGACTGATGCAGGTTTATCTGATAGCGTTTTAATAACACCTCAAAAACTAGCTGGTTATATAGCCAGCGGTCAAATTGAAGCCTCTGAAGTCGTTGTTAACCCTGCAATCAACGGTAACACCAACGTCCAAACAGCACTAACCAATGCAATTTACAACGTTGCCTCTTCAAACAGTAGTGTTGCTGTAGTTGAAACGGCAGTGGGTCAAGTTGATGTTACCATAAATCAAGCTACCACTACCCTATTGGGTGGAGCAGAATTAGCTACCACGGCTGAAGCACTTGCAGGTCTTAACACTACAAATATAATTACTCCGGATACTTTACGGTCTGCGGCAGTATTCAAATCAGACTTTAATGCAAAGGGTGATTTACTCTCAGCCTCAGGTAATGACATACCTGTAATTCTTCCGGTCGGCATAGACGGTCAAATTCTAGTAGCAAACTCCCTTCAAACGTCTGGACTGGAGTGGCAGACACTAAGTGCTAGCAACATTCTCGTAACTCCCTCAATTAATGGGAACTCAAACTTACTAACAGTATTGAACGACGCTGTTTATAATATTGCTTCCTCCGACAACAGTATTGTTCTTTCACAAACTCTAACGGGTCAAGTTGATGCTACGGTTATACAAGCAACCGAAATACAACTTGGTGGTGCCCAAGTCGCCACTCAGGTTGAAACCGAGACTGGCCTCTTAGATACACTAATCGTAACCCCCCTTAAGTTACGTACAGCTGCTGTCTACAAGTCAGACTTCAACGCTAAAGGTGACATTTTATCTGCAGCGTCAAATGACTCTCCTCTAATTTTACCAGTTGGCACAACAGGTCAGTATTTAGTTGTTGATCCCCTTGCTGCCACGGGACTCAAGTGGTACTCAATTCCAAATACAACTGGCGTTGCAGGATTCGTTAGCAACCTTGGTTTAACCACAATCACAGATAACTTAACTTCTGTGGGTTCCCGTGATAGCGCCCTGTCTGCAAACATGGGGTATGCCCTCCAGCAGCAAATTGATGCCTTGGTTATTTCAAACAACCTAACTCTGGCAGGTACGATTAATTCGCTCGGGGTTCTGGTATTTGTAACAACAGAAGGTATAGCCGCTGGATTTGTACTTGGTGCAACTTTACCGGTCTCTTCTGCCTTAAACGCAGAGTACTACGTAATTTGCGAACAGGCTGGCACAATCACCCCTCCAGGCGGTGTTGCCACAGTGGTTACTCAGGGAGACTGGTTCTTATCAACTGGTACCGGTTATCAGTTGCTTGATGTAGGTTACAATGCTCCGAATGCTACGACTGCCATTCCAGGAATCGTTCGCCTTTCCACAAATGCGGAGACACAAGCTGGCCTTAACGCCACAATCGCAGTCACACCAGCCAGCCTTGAGAGTAGGCAGGCTACAGAAACGCTTACAGGTCTGATTGAAATAGCCACTCAAGCTGAGGCGAATACAGGTACAGATGATGTAAGAGCAGTGACACCGCTAAAAATGCGGACGTCAACGGTTTACAAGTCTGACTTTAATGCAAAGGGCGATGTTCTATCTGCGTCCGCAAACGACACTCCGTTGATTCTCTCAGTTGGGGTGGATGGTGCAGTTTTAGTAGCTGATTCCGCTACTCCGACTGGGTTGAAATGGCAAGTTCAGGCCGCTCCTGGAGCCCCCTATTTTGAAACACTTGACGACATTTCAGCCGGTTTTAATGGCGTTACCACCAGTTTTGGATTGGCGATTGCAAGTGTTGCGTATACCCCAAGCCCAGCTAGCAACATCATGGTGTTTCTCGGAGGTATTGCACAGACTCCAGGGGCAGGTAATGCTTACACCATTGCCGGTTCAAACATAAGCTTTGTGACTGCTCCTCCTACAGGAACCACCTTCTACGCCACCACTGTTCTCAACTAAGAGGATAGAGGGTAAAACCATTTAACGACAAATCTTCAGAATAATACTATGGCTTTAAATCGTGCTCAACTCGTTATGGGTAACAGCAGCCAAGGAGTTGTTTTACCGGGACAAATACAAGGTGTAACCCAAGGTACTGGGGTAAGTATCGCTGCGAACGGGGCTATATCCTTCGACTCCACTTCTGCTACAGGAGTGTTGAAAACAAACAACCCTACTGCCTATAACACCTACGTGTGGCCAACAACAATTGGTGCGGCTGGGCAACAACTACAGCTTGGCGCTGGTGGTGCATTATCTTGGGAAGATCCGGGCGGCATACCTTGGACTGCCAAAGGGCAGCTGGTTGTTGGAACAGGTCTAGCAACCTCTACACTCTTAAACGTAGGGTCCAACGGCTCCATACTAATTGCAGACAGTAGTACTACAAGTGGTTTAAATTACACTGCAAACTTTGTAGCGACTACAGGTCCTACTTCTGCTGCAATTTTACCTGCAGGCAATGCCGGTGCACGTCCATTAACACCTCCCGCAGGAGCCTTTAGGTACAACTCTACGAGCACTAACCTTGAGTTTTATAACGGGGCATCCTGGGAAATCGTAGCTTCCTCTATCTCAAATGACTTTGTAGAGAAAACAAGTGATACGGGTATTGCTCTCATACCTGCTGGCACAAGTGCTCAACGTCCGGTTGCAAGTACTTACGCAGGTGGGTTCAGGTTTAATAGCGATTTAGATACAATTGAGTTTAGTGACGGCGTTGCCTGGAAGCAACTTGTCATGCTAAACAATCTTACAGGGTACAATGCCTATGTATGGCCTAACGCTGACGGTGCGTACGGAGCATTCCTTCAAACAGATGCTGCCGGCAACTTATCTTGGAAAAACCCAGCTTTTGTAGGAACGACTGCCCCAACTCCAGCATCGGACGGGATGTTGTGGTACGACTGTAACGTAGGATACCTCAAAGTTTATCAATCCTGTGTGGCACCTAATGGCTGGACCAAGGTTGCTGAGCCCGGTTTGCCAATTCTTACCGCCAACATGTCGGCGTCTCCGGCTTTTTCAAGCGGTTCCGGTAGTTCAGCAAGTCCTTACGTTGTTACAACCTCCACCGTAGTGCCTGGAGCTTCTGTTTTAATACCAAATACTGTCACAGTTACTGGCCTAGCTCCAAATCAGTATGTCTCAATTGTTGACCAAAATGCCGTAACAAATGGTGGTAGGTATCACTTTACAAATAATTTCGCTGACTCGTCGGGCACTCTGGTATTCAATATCATATTTATAGATGCCCCTAACTCTACTTCCGGCACTAACTACACTGCCAATATCCGAGTCGGCTATGCCACAGGTTACATTCAGTCTCTTGTTAATGTCCTTACCTCTTTTTCTATCACGAGTCCCGGATCCATCTCCGGAACTCCTGCAGCCGGTCAAACACTAACTTACATTTCTGGCACCACCGCTGGGGGAACAGCACCAATCACTACGAGCTGGGTGTGGAAAGACGACACAGGTACTACTCTTCAAACTGGGGGCTTCACCTATGTTCTACCGGGCACGGTGATCGGTAAGAAGGTGTATGTTGCCTTCTCCGCAGTTGATGCCACTCCCACCACGATTACAGCAAACACTTCTCAGACGGCCACTGTAACCCAGAGCCTATTTCCGAACTGGACAGTTGCTGCTCCCACCCAGATTCCTCAAACTGTTTCGGGTACCTGGGCAGATGGAACAACGAACCTCACTGCTGGCGGTTGCATCCTTATCTCTACGGACAACGTAACCTTCAACCAAGGTCCTACTCCTGTATCAAACGGGAACACTCTGTACATGAAGTGGAATCCGACGGGACCAACTTGCGGGGATGCTCCTTCTGGTACTACCATCACGGGTACCCTCACTGACGGCACGTACCTGAACAGTTACTCACTGCTGCTGGATCGTAACCCGAACTCTTTCGACTTCACAAACCTGACAGGTCAATCAGGAAGCACCGCGATTACTTCCAACTCCGTAACGATTTCCGGAACCAACGCCCCAGGGTACATCACTTACACCGCTGGTGCCACCCCTCTAACCTCTGTTCAGGCGTCGGTGGGCGGCGGTGCATATGTGTCCATTCCAACCTCTGGCACGTCACTAACAATTGACCCTGGCCAGACGCTGCAAATTAAGGGAACTACAGGTTCAGGTATTGGAGTTGCTTACACACTAACCATCAACATTGGAACAACGAGTGACGCCTGGAGTGTGACAACTGCGACGGCAGTTCCGACGGTTGCAACACCAATCATCACCTCTCCGGTTAACGGATCAACCGGTCTCAACCCGGGACTGAACTGCACTCCGGGGATCACTCTGTCCTCTTCCGCCTTCTCTTCTAGCAACGGTGCAGGTACGGACCATGCTAGCAGTGACTGGGAAGTGGCCTCAAACCCCAGTTTTACAACTATCGTTTTCAGTGCAACAGCAGACACTGTTAATAAAACCTCAATTCTGGTACCAATTGCAAATTTAGCCGTTTCAACTACGTACTACTGCCGAGTTAGATACACCTCTGGAACAGCTGGGGGTGGCGTTGTAACAACCTCTGCGTATAGTTCAACCGCATACAACTGGCAAACCACAAACAATTTTGTACCTGCGATTGGTACGGCGATGTGTGGGGGGTACTTTTATGGGCAGCTTATGGATTCGGGCACGAAATATAATTTAATCATTGCTCCTAAGGCCGACTCAGCGTTCAAATTAGGTCCGGTTGACGGGTACCCGGTGAACGCCGCCACTGCCAATTCACTGTACGGTAAGCCTGGCTCCGACGCTATGAATAGTGCGTCTTATCCGCAGTTTCAATGGGTTCGCAGTCTCAGCATAGGGGGTTACACCGATTGGTATATTTACTCTATCCAAGAAGCGGTAATTCTGTACCAAAACCTTAAGGGATACACTCTTGTTCCCAATAACTCAACAACCCCTACTCAGGGTGAAGTTACCGCCGCAGTTCCTCCCCTACCTAATTATTCCGACCCTGGCCCTCCTTACCAAACCACCCTTGCACCTTGGATAGCCACAACAGGGAGCGAGTACCTTAACCTGAATGCCACGAGCACCATAACTAACGGTGACACGTCCGCAGCCAACTTTGTAGGAAGGTTGGGCAGTAACCAGAACAGCGTCCCGGGGCAGCCTGTCACTATTGATCCTTTTAGGGGGGGCTATGGGGGGGGAACTGCAGCAGTGCCACCTGGCACATTTGACAGTATCTACAACCCTATACGGCGGTATGCCACTGCGTAATCAGCCCTTCCCATTATCGTCATGAACACTTTCTACTCACGTCAAGCGTCAACTGCATTCACATCCGAGCAGATGTTGAGCCTATTCGGTATTGACACCACAGTAATGTCGGTGGAAATACTAAACGATAACGGTTTTTATCCTGTAACGGTAACAGTCGATGAAACCCCGTCCTTTTTGTACTCATCTGATCTTGAGTACACTATCTCAGGAACCAATGCAATACAGGTTTGGGTTCCGGTACCCCGATCTCTGCCTATAGCTAAAGAAAACGCAAAAACCTTGATAGGCGAACAAGCACAGGGCGAGTTGGAACGCTTGTATTTCACTACTGGCACTACCGCCGGTATTTTAGCAGCAGTTGCTAGTCAAGCAGTGATTGATAGACCGGCGGTCTACCAAACCGTTCTTGACGCTGCCAATGTTATAACAGAAAACTCTGCTGGAAAGCTTGACGCGGTTTCTACTGCCACCTCTGTCGATGAAATTAACAACATCGTCAATCCCCCAACCGGCACACTATTTACTGGACGCGGCGCTGGGGAAGCACCCCTTGATCTCAACGTGAGCTACTACACTCTGTTCAACTCCGTGTCAATGACCGAGTCAGAAACCGAACTTTATGTTCCAGGGACTTCAACCGTAATTCCATATAACTCCGGTGGATTTGACTTCTTGGGCGATTGTTTCACCCTTGGCAACTACCTACTTCAGATTCGTGAAACTGCTACTGGAAGCGTAATCGCTGAGTTTGAGTGCCCGTTGGCTCCAGCTGGCGAAAACGTATCGTTCTAAGTTTGCCGAAGGCAAACGGGGGTAAAAGTAATCATAATCGATTTGCG
>OFRA01000407.1_pt1 | contig 11273 bp, 26 predicted proteins | sample 1543001 | NCBI WGS metagenome assembly OFRA01 (sample SAMN07774221, study PRJEB24372) | wastewater metagenome | isolation source: Lake Maggiore Verbania | place: Italy: Verbania | collected 2015-12 | reverse complement strand
TAGTAATGATAGAGAATAATATAAATACTTTAGTTGATAGATATAAATTGACAGTATAATGTGTATGATGTAGATTAAGTTAAATGAAAGACAATACTAGTTTTAACAAATGGTTTCTGCAGGGGGTTTATTGGGTTGCTAGTAAATCTAAAGATCCAAAGACTAAGATTGGAGCAATTTTGGTTAAAGACAGAAGGATTATATCCACTGGATATAATGGAATTCCTATTGGAGTAGAAGAATCAGAGTCTAGACATCAACGACCTGAAAAATACAAATGGTATGAACATGGGGAACGTAATGCGATTTATGCAGCGGCTAAATATGGTATTAACACTGATGGATCAGTTTTATATACCAATGCGTTGCCATGTGTTGATTGTGCTAGAGGTATAATCCAAAGTGGAATCAAAGAGGTTTATATACATAAACAATTCAATGATTTGTGTGATGTTACTCAAAGAGAACAATGGAAGGGACATGATAATGTTACATTTACAATGTTTAGTGAATCTGGCATATATGTAATGGCTATTGATGAAATTTTAGGATGTAAAGCTTATTTTGACGGAAAGGAATTTGAATTATAATTTTATGACTTTCACACAGACCAAAAAATTAAAAAATTGTTGACATTTAAAAAAACTTGTGGTACATTAGTATCACAGTGAACATCAAGATTTTGAATCGGACGGTTGAGATTGCCAAGGCCATGTGTCCTAACAATATAGAACACCGTTGTAGTCATATTGCGTTTCTTGTAAAGAAAAATAAAATTTTGAATATTGGTTGGATTAAAAATAAAACCGTTCCAATTACTACTAAACATCCTTATCATGACGGGATGGTTGGTCGTCATGCTGAAGTTGATGTAATCTTCAAGTCTCAAAGAGAAGATTTGAAGGGATACAAAATTGTTGTGTTGAGAGTAAGTAAAGAGACTAACAAATTGATGATGAGCAAGCCTTGTACTGGATGTGCTAGTGTTATTAAACAGTTTGGTATTGATGAAGTGTTTTACAACAATAAGGATGGTCAAATTGTTTGTGTTTAATATATAAACATATGAAACATAAAGCATTTACATTAATAGAATTAGTATTAGCCATAACCATATTGCTTGGTATTATTGGCGCAGTTGTTATTAACTATGATAGTATGGTGGGTAATAGTAGATACTTTGAAGCTAGAGAAAATCTAAAGACTTATTTAATTAATTTAAAGCATCAATCAGCATTTCAACAAAAACAGTTTGAGTTAACATTTGACCCAGACTATAATATGTACAGTTCATTTGAAGACTTTTATTTATTGGAAGCTGTAACAAATGATTTAAAAATATTGGAAACAAGTGCCACAAAGATTGTGTTTTTTCTTGACGGAAGTGTACAAGAGAGTTATATTGTTACAAGTAATTTGGAAGGAACTATTACCAACACATTTATTATCAATATTATTGGCAGTGTAAATTACGAGGGTAATTCTAATATAGTTATAGAAAAGAAAGAATCTGATACAGAATAAAGTTATGACCAAAGTTTATTTACCTGTTATATGTTATAATCATACAGTACTATCACACTTTATGTTTAGTGTGATGCAATTAGTATTTGAAGGTCAACGTAGAGGTATATCATTTAGTTTGGATTGTATATACTTTGAAAGTTTGATTGCTAGAGCTAGAAATGCTGCTGCTTCTAATTTTTTGAACCGTACAGATTGTGATTATATGATGTTTATTGATAGTGATATAAGTTTTGAACCCGATAGTTTCTTTTCACTATTAAAGGCGGATAAAGATGTTGTTTCAGGTTTATATCCCAAGAAGTATATTAATTCATCCAAAGTTAAAAATTTAGCTGATAGAAATTTATTGAATAATTATGAAGAATTATGTACCGATTTTGCAACTGAAATTAAATTGGACAAAAACACCAAACAGATAGAAGAAGTCAATTATGCTGCTACTGGATTCATGTTATTCAAGAAACGTGTCTTCAGTCAAATTGCAAACGAAGTGCCTAATATAGCATATAAGAATGACATTGACGGGTATATGGGATATGGGGATAAGTTCTATGATTTCTTTCCGTGTAAGGTGAATGAAGTTACAAAGAAATATGAAAGTGAAGATTATGGTTTTTGTAATCTTTATAAAAGTATTGGTGGTAAAATATATGTAGATACCACTTGTAACTTGACGCATTATGGATGGAAGGGATATAAAGGCAATTTTTATCAACAAAGCAAAACATTTACAATTTTATGAAAGCAATTATTGCAATGGCACAAAATAGGGTTATAGGCAAAAACGGTGGATTGCCATGGCCAAATATCAAGGAAGACTTTAAACACTTTAAAGAATTTACGATGGGTAAAACATTAATTGTAGGAAAAAATACATTTGATACATTACCACTGCTAAAAAATCGTGAATGTCTAATATTAACCAAACCAGTAGATGCTATTGATGCTTATATTACAAATCAATATATGGTAAACAATAACGCTATGACAGGTCAAATGATTACTATGGAAGATGTTGAATCATATAGTCGTTTTAGAAAAGGATATTTAATTGTTGCGGGGGGGGCTAAAACTTATGTTAAGTTATTACCATACATTACAGAATTTTATGTAACGCATGTAAATGGTAATTATGATGGTGATACATTTATGCCACCATTTGAAGATTTATTTACCCAACAAGAAGTTGTAAAAGAATTTGACGGGCACAAAGTTGTGAAGTATAGTAAGTGATATGACTAAAAAACAAAAAACTAAATCAGCAAAAGAATTATTAGAGTTAGCTTGGGTCCAATATCTTAAAGAGAACGACGATAGCGATTTTTATCAAGTTATCCATCAATTAGCAATTGATTTCAATGAAATGGATGAGATATCAGGAGTTGTAGATGCGGGTTTGATTCCAATCCATAAATTAAATGACTCTTTAGATTCATTTGGCAGTTTCATACGCCATTAAATAAACTATGAACACAATTTGGAAATCAATGGTGGACGGAAAATATGAAGTTTATGTGGAACAAGGTGAACCATATAACGGTGAACTTGTAATCAAAGAAGGTGATAAAGAACTTACACGCAAGTTTGTTACAATATCATATGATGCTAAGTTTGGACCTGATATAAGTGATGTAACTGAATGGGAAAGAGTGTGCATTGATTTCATTGACAATACATTAAATAAATAAATATGTCTTTTTTAGATAAAACATTTCAAGAAAATTTAGAACTAATCCTAACAAAAGGATATAAAAAAGAAGATAGAACTGGAACAGGAACAATTTCTTTTCCAGGCGTAATGATCCGTCACGATATGTCAGATGGATATCCGTTGCTTACACTTAGAAAAGTTCCATTTAAATCAGCCGCAATAGAATTGGAAGGATTTATCAAGGGAATTACATCAAAACAATGGTATAAAGAAAGAGGATGTAATTATTGGAATCAATGGTGTAATCCACAAGAAGTTGCATATGGCACTGACAATGATACCAAGAAGAAAATGGAAGAATGTGATGACTTGGGAGAAATCTACGGAAAACAATGGAGAGATTTTCACGATGTAACATATCCGTGGGGTGGAGAACATATAGATCAATTAAAAGATGTAGTTGATACGCTTAAATCTAATCCTAACAGTAGAAGAATGTTGTGTAGTGCGTGGAATCCTCTATCATTAGAACATATGGCATTGCCGCCTTGTCATTTTGCTTGGCAAGTAAATGTTACAGATGGTAAACTTAATTTGTTTTATTATATGCGAAGTGTAGATTTTGTGTTGGGTAATGATTTAAACACTTATGGTTTGCTTTTACATCTATTGGCAAAAGAATCTAATTTAAAAGAAGGTATGTTAGTAGGATTTTTTGCAGACGCACACATATATCTGAATCATATAGATGGAATTAAAGAATTATTAAATAGGAATGCAACGGGTAAATTACCAACCATAAAAACTGATAACTTTAAATCAATATATGATTGGCAATATAGTGATACGATTTTACTTGACTATGAACCACTACCTAGTGTAAAGTTTAATGTAGCAGTATGAAGAAGCTTACAAAGAAAGAACAAGAAGAAATCAAGATGAAGTTGGCTTACTTTGATAAAATCGTCAAAGATACCCGTGAGCTAATTAAACAAGGTTATACAATGCCAAACTTAAGTTGTTTGGTAGTTCCACGACAATGAAATACAAATACACAATAAAAATACATACAGTCATTGATTATGCTGAACTTGAAAATGTAATGAATGATTATGGAACAAAAGGATATCGTGTCACCAAAGCAGAATTTATCGGCGACACCTTTGAAAGTGGTAGACCAATGAAAAAGTTTGTGGTATACTTGGAAAAGAAGGTTAAATAATGAAAACAAATTACTACGTTCTAATTTTAGATAAAAATGACAACTTATGTGTTGATTCTTTAGGAGAATGTCTCAGTGAAGACGCATCACTAACCGAAGCAAATAAGTATCGTAAAAAACACAAAGCAGATGTAATCTGGACTTGTACAGAAACAAGTTTAAAAAATTTAAAAGAATCACTTAAAAAATATGATAACCAACTATAATTTATTTTTGGATGACATCCGTGTTCCAACGAATGTCACTTGGGTTGATATCCCAAAAGATCAACACTATTCACTTGTAAGAAACTATCAAGAGTTTGTTGATTTAATTACACTTCGTGGACTTCCTAAGTTTGTTTGTTATGATCACGATCTATCAGACTGCCATTATGGTGATGGACTAAACGACAGAGGCATTGATTATGATTCATATACTGAAAAGACTGGATATGATTGTGCAAAATGGCTTGTAGATTATTGTATGAATAAAGGGATTAAACATCCTCCATATGTAGTACACTCTATGAATCCTATCGGAAAATCCAACATAGAATCTTATATAGAGTCCTATAACAAAACTGTATGAAGAGCGCTGATAACATAGTTGAAGTACAAGAATCTGAACTTAAAAAGTATATTAAATTAAAAGAGGGTTCTAAAATTGAAGAGGGTGATTTAGTTAATGTATATGACAATACTTATGCTGAGTTAAGCAAAGGCAGTCGTGTTTGTAAAGAAGTTGTTAATAAATTTAATACCATTTTAAGGAAAAAATGACCAAATTATTGTTGGGGTTAACAATACTAGTGTTAGTATATATTGTGGGATGGCATCAAATTTATGGACAATTTATTCATAGTTTTTATAAGAAGTATGAAATGTATTTAATATGGTTGAGTGTACCTAACACATTATTGTCAATTTACGCAACCAAGCTATTGGCAGAATATTTTAATGGAAAAATGTGGCCAAATAGAATTTTTACATTTAGCATTGGTATAGTTATGTTTACAATATTAACGCATATTTATTTTAATGAAAAATTAAGTTATAAAACATTGACACTAATTGCGTTGAGTGGATTGATAGTAATATTACAAGTTTTATGGAAATAAAAGATATGGCATTTGAAAAATTACATATAGTTCCCAAAGGATGGGGGTTTGAAAAATGGATTGTTAACAATGAAAAATATTGTGGCAAAATACTTTATATTGTAAAAGATAGAAAGTGTAGTTGGCACTATCATAAAATTAAAGATGAAACATTTTATGTTCAAAGTGGAAAGATTATCTTATATCACAGTACAATAGATAGAGGTCCAGAAAAGGCTAATAAAGTAATATTGGGTCCAGGCGATCACTTTCATATTCCAATAGGATTGATTCATCAAATGTATGCATTAGAAGATACACAGTTGTTTGAATTTAGCACGCAACACTTTGATGAAGATAGTTATAAATTAGAGAAAGGCGATTAATTATGAATAATAAAATTGAAAAATTACCAAATGACGACTTTAAAGTGATTGAAATGGATGAATGTATTGTCTGTGGAGTAGAAACAGATGAACCCAAAGATAAACACATTGACTTTAGATTCAATTATATAGAAGGAGCTGGTCAACTTTGTGGTAAATGTATTGAAAAATATGAAGAATAATATTGAAAAACCAAATGCTTTTGCATTTAAAGCTAAAATTGGAGAATCGCAAGAAATTCAATTATGCATGTGTATTCGTGAAAATGATAAATGGATGGAAAATGATATATTTTCAATTCCAGAAGGACATCCTGAATTGAGCCCCTATATTGATGAACAATTGTTTAATGTTGTATTCATCGGATATGAAAAGGATGACTCTAAAGAAGGATTTTGGATTACACATCAAAATTCATATTTTATGAAGAGTGATACAATTTTATCAGAAGATTTGTTTAATAAAGGAGAATTTTTTAACACTGTAGAAAAAGGATATCAACATTTTTATGAGCAATCAATCACATCAGAATGGCAAGGGGGACAAACCCAGACAGGTGAACAAGAAAACCTATAATTCCAATTACGATAAAATTAACTGGGGAGATAAAAAGAAGTCCAAATCCACTGAAAAGTGAAAAAAGTAATTCTTACCAAAATTGAATGTGAATTTCTAATAGAATGTTTAGAAATGTTGGAAAAATATACAGACGATTCTCCAGCAGATTCAAAATGGTTTGAAAAAATGGACACTACTCAACGACTATACGAATTGGAGATGGAATACTTTAATATTAAAAAATACGGTGTTCCATCTACAAAAAAAGAAATGATCAAGTGGATTTTAACAAAAGTTAAAACCAAATCGATTGACTTCTGAAATAAACTGTGTTACACTTTAGGTATGTTAAAATTAAGTTCCAATAAACAAAAGATTGTAATTGCGGCTGATCCCCACAACAATTATGAAAAGATAGACAGTATCTTCAAAAAAGAAGATGGTGATATCAATATTTGTTTGGGTGACTGGTTTGATAGTTTCACACTTGATGATACCAGTAATTATATTGCTACAGCCAAATATCTAAAGGATGTATTTCTTCCTAATCCAAAGAATTATACTCTATTTGGCAATCATGATCTACACTATCTGTTTAATGCTCCTACATCTTGGTGTAGTGGTTATGAACAATGGAAGTATGATGCAATAGATAAAGTCATTGGTAAAGTCAGAGGAAATATACAAGATAAGTTCTACTGGTCTATTGTTGTAGATGATATTCTATTAACCCACGCTGGTTTGGATAGACGATTTTTGCCTCCAATTTGTGCCACAAATGAAGTTATCTTCAAGTATCTAGATGAAAACGATAATGATGCTAGAACCAAATTAAAGATTAATGACTTACATTGGTTTTATGGTGTTGGTCATGCTCGTGGCGGTAACTTGAAGGCAGGTGGTATTGTATGGTGTGATTTTGATCATGAGTTTCAACCTATTGATGATTTGAGACAAATTGTTGGACATACTAATCAATGGGAAACTGGTAAAGCTGCACAATATCACAGAGAAGGATTTGCTAGTATTGTTGATGCGAACAACATTTGTATTGATTGTAATCTTAGTCAGTATATTACTATCACAAATGGTAAGATTGAACTTAAGAACTATAGTGATATGTAACCTAGTGTTACAATATTGTGTGGGGTGTAACAATTAAGTTACACCCCTTTTCTTTTGCATTTAGTGTGATATTTTATGTAGTATGGAAGATATAATTATATCCTGCAATTACTGTAATACAGCGACAAAGATAAAACGTGATAAAATTCATATGCAGTGTCATTGTGATGATGACCGTCGTATTATTGATATTAATGAATATTTATTAGACGATAAACATCATGATTATTTATATAGTATGTTCAGTGATGAATATGTGTATGTGAATGAAAAATAAAGGGTGGCGGGGGTACCCCTTAAAATAAATAAAAAGAAAATTAAAATTTGTCTATATTTATTGGACAAATGGGTGAAAAAAGACAAAAATCAGGTTATATTTATGTAATTAGTAACAGTAACTTTCCATCTTATTATAAGATAGGGGTAACTGAAGACATTAAATCAAGACTGCGTACATATCAAACAAGCAGTCCATTAAGAAATTACAAAATAGAGTATTATATAGAACATCCAGACTGTTATAGTGCTGAAAAAGATATACACGAACAAATGAAGCATTTTGCCAAAAGTAAAAAAAATGAATGGTTTGAAATTGGCAGTTTACAGATGGTGATTGATAGGTTAGATGAAAGTCTACAACCAAAAGAAAAAATTTCTCTTGACCTTTATAAAAAGTAAACTATACTTATTTTTACAAGGTGAGTTATGAATAATGTTGCAAATAAACTTATATGTTTGAATCTTAATGCTAACTGGCAACCAGTTGGGTTTAAAACCGTAAAAGATGCTATTGTGGATCTTTGTGGTTCTGAATCTTATGGTAAACCATCTACACTGGCATTGGATATTGAATATGAATTGGATGATAGTGGACAGCCAATTTTTGATGAAGCAAAGAGTATGAATCCAGTTTCATGGGATGAATGGATGTTGTTGTCTATTAGACCGTGGGATTTGTTCATAAATAGTCCTACCAGAAGCATTAGAGTTCCAACCGTCATCATTGCTACAAATTTCAATAAGATGCCTATTAAGACATTTAAAGGTAAGCCTAGCAAAGATGGTATTTGGAATAGAGATCAAGGTATTTGTCAATATACTGGAAAGAAGTTATCAAAGGATCAATCTACTATTGACCATGTTATTCCTCGTAGTAAAGGTGGCGGTGATACTTGGACTAATATGGTTGTATGTGAAAAAGAATTGAATAGTAAAAAAGGTAATAAACTTAACAGTGAAATTGGAATCAAATTAAGAAAAGATCCTATTGAACCAAATCCAATGCCAATTTCTGCTTTTATTAGAGAAGCAAAACATCATACTTGGAAACATTTTTTGACTATTTAATAAAAAAGTTGTAACGAAAACTTCTGATGTTATAGTTATTCATCAGAAGTTTTTTATGCGTAAAACTAGAATTGAAAAAATTAAGTTGTTAAATGAAGAATCTGAAGTGGATGTAACTTCAGATATGATCAATTCTTATAGAAACAATACCAAGAAAAGAGTAACGAAAAAAGGATTAGAAAAGTATTACAACAATCTAATCCTTATTATGCAAACCAGAGAATTTGTTTGATTATTCTAAAGTAATTCTTTTTTCTCTTAATTCTTTTGGTAACAATTCTTGAATTGGATAATTACATTTTGAACACACTGGAATTTGAATTGGTACTAATGCATCTTTATCAGTTCCAGCTAGAATTTTACTAACTCTTCTGAACATAAATGCGTTATTAAACACATTATTATTGCATTTTTCACATTCAATTGCGCTTGTGTCTTCAATACTAAAATTTGGTTGTTGATTCATATTTTAATTTATTCTTTTTCTTCGTTTATAATCTTCTAATGCTGCATTAAGTGCCTCTGTGGCCAAAACGCTACAATGAATTTTCACTGGGGGGAGGCCGCCCAACGCAGTAACAATATCATCATTGTTAAAATTTTTCTGAAGTTCTTCTATAGTTCTGCCTTTTATTAGTTCTGTAGCCATAGATGAAGCAGCTATTGCACTACCACACCCAAATGTCTTAAATCTCGCATCAGTTACTGTTTGTGTATCATCATCAATTTTAAGAGTGATTTTCATGATATCACCACACGCTGCGGCGCCTACTTCACCAGTAGCATCTGCATCTTTTATATCACCCATGTTTCGTGGATTCATAAAATGATCCATCACCGTTTCATTATATAATGTATAAGAGTCACTCATAGTCCAATTTGTTTTAAGTCATTTTTAACCATCTTATCAACCAGTTGTTCAAATGAAGTTTCTGGTTTCCATCCCAATTCTTTTCTGGCTTTGGTGCTATCACCTAGTAATAAGTCTACTTCAGCAGGTCTGTAGAACTTAGGATTTATTTTAACCAATACAGAAGACACTGGTTCATATTTAATAGCATCTTTTGTACTAATACTAAATTCAGCAGATTCAGCTTGTCCGTGCCATGCGCCTTCAATATCAGCCGCTTTAAATGCATGCCATACAAATTCTGCAATGGTGTGTGTTTCATTGCTGGAAAGTACATATTCATTTGGAGCTTTTTGGTTTAACATTTTCCAGATACCATCAACAAAGTCTTCTGCATCACTCCAATCTCTTTTGGCTTTTACATTACCTAATTCAATAGGTTCAAATGATTTACCTTCAACTATAGCTTTTTTAATTCTAGCTACTCCCTTTGTAATTTTACGTGTAACAAACTCTTCACCTCTTCTAGTGCCTTCATGATTGAACAATAATCCTTGAATTGCATATAGATTATAACTTTCTCTATATACTTTAACTAATTGTCTTGCGGCGGATTTACTTGCTCCATATGGACTACGTGGTTTAGATGGATGTTTTTCATCTTGCGGAATATATTCAACATCACCATATTCTTCACTGCTGCCAGCGTTATAAAATCTACAAGTTGGTTTATGTTGTCTGATAGCTTCAAGAATATGAATAATAGCAGTAGTATTACATTCCCATGTTTGTGCTGGAAAATCCCATGATGATCCAACAAATGTTTGAGCTGCTAAATTAATAAAATAGTCAGGTTTTAGTTTATCCACAATTTTATTAATACTGTGTGTATCACTCAAATCAAAATTAACTAATTTAAAACGTGGATTATTCTCCAAATGACTAATATTTTCATGATTTTTAATACTTAAACGTCTTGCACCACCGATTATAAAATAATCAGTGTTTTTAAGTAAATAATCAACCAGAAGACTACCATCTTGGCCAGTAACACCTGTTATAAATACTAATTTTTCAATTTTATTTTCTCTGACTACATCATTTATATTGTATATATCCATAATAACATCTTTTTCATTCATACCGGTAATTATTCTTCATCTTCATCATCAAAATCTTCATCATCAAAATCTTCATCATCAATAGATTCTTCATTTTTCTGATGAAATGATTTAAAATCATAATCTGATAATTTTAACAAATTAACTATTGTAAGTACCAAAAAACACATTTCATCTTTTTTAAGTTTTTTATGAATAACTTTTTCTACAATAGAAGCACCAAAAATACTTAATAGTGCAGTTCTTTTAGTATCATCCAAAAACAACTTACTTGATTTTTTATCAATATTCTTTTTTTCTTGATAAGGAACTACTAATCCTGGTATTTTACCTAAATTAATACTTTCATTAGTTTTCTTGATTATCTCTTTTTTTAGTGATAAGTCAAACTCTTTTTTAGTTTTACAA
>OFRA01000405.1_pt1 | contig 11304 bp, 12 predicted proteins | sample 1543001 | NCBI WGS metagenome assembly OFRA01 (sample SAMN07774221, study PRJEB24372) | wastewater metagenome | isolation source: Lake Maggiore Verbania | place: Italy: Verbania | collected 2015-12 | reverse complement strand
TCCTCTAATCCTTCACTTACATTACCTCTCATTGAATTCTCCCCTTCTCCCACATAAATCACTGATTCATTGGATGGCGCTATCGCAATCGCACCAATGGTGCCGCCAAAATAACCGTCAGAAATATTTTTCCAGTTATTTCCTGCATCTATTGTTTTCCATACACCCCCGCCAGTCGCACCCATATAAAAGGTGTTTATATCCGTATAAGATCCAACACCTGCTGCTGCCCTTCCACCTCTGAAGGGTCCCAACAATCGGAATGATTGCTCCTTAATAATTGGATCCTTTGCCAAAATTACTTGCGGCGTAGGAGCTACTGCAATTACTTTTTTCTTTTGTGCTAAAACGACTATGCTGCTAAAGAAACAAGTAGTCAGTGTGGCAAATAAAAATATTTTTTTCATAATAAGGAATAACTCTTTTAAAAGTATCTTTTAAAGATTCAGTATCAGGAATTAAATCCTTACTAATTTTTTTATAAATTGGATAATTTGCTGGATGATTAGGATCACTTTTATCCATAGGTGGAGGAGGGATATCATAACTTCTTCTCCAAATTTTTACTTGTTGTTCACCATGTTTTTTTGCAGTTTCTTCTTTATTAAGACCCTGCAGAGCCCCATAATGTCTTTCATTTAATTCCCAAGCTTTAAATATATTTTTGATACTTAAATCTAGTTTTTTATTTATTTCATCTAAAGTTAAAATGGCTCTTTGTTGAAAAGAAGTGAATGCAAAATTAAAATTGATATTAAGATTCTTAATTAAAGAACCTGCTTGTTGCGCCTCTTCTATTCCTTGCTTCGTAAGCTCAGAATCGTACCAACCTGTAAATCTATTTTCTAAATTCCACTGACTTTGACCGTGTCTTACTAGAATTAAATTATACATTTTTTATTTTTTAAATTGTGATACTAAAAATTTATGAGTGATTATAAATTATTTTACATGACTTGTAAGAATAAAGTTGAAGCAAATAAAATCGCTTATGACCTTGTTAAAAAAGATCTAGTTGCATGCGCAAATATTATTCCAAGTGTTAAATCTTATTTTAAATGGAATAAGAAAAAAGTTAATATTGCAAAAGAGAATATTCTTATTGGGAAAACAGTGAAGAAAAATATTAATAAAATTATTACGCATGTAAAAAAAATTAGCTCCTATGAATGTCCATGTATTGTTTTTGTGGACATAAACAATGGCAATAAAGATTTTCTAAGTTGGATTAAAAGCTCTACCAAATAAAATTATTTAAACTAAGTTTAGTTTAATGATTCGAAATAAATTTAAATTTTTATTATATTTTTCCCTTTTATTTATCACTTCCTGCATTTCTGCACCAAGAGACACTTCAAATACATGTCTGATGTTTACTGATAATTATTTCTGGTACAAGTTTGTAAAAAATTCAGAAAAAAAATGGGGAGCGCCTGTAGAGTTGCAGATGGCAATCATTCAAAGAGAATCTGATTTTGATTGGCTAGCAGCGCCTGAGTGGGATAAATTGTTTAAAGTTATTCCTTATAAAAGAAAATCCAGTGCATTTGGATATTCTCAAGCAATAAACAAAACCTGGGATCAGTTTGTGCGTGAAACAGATCAGCCGCTTGCTCTTAGAATAAGTTTTAACGATTCAGTAGATTTTATAGGTTGGTATATTAATAAAAGTAATCAAATATTAAAAATTCCAAAAGATGATTATTTTAAACAATATATTGCCTATCATGAGGGTTGGGGAAACTTTAAAGATTATAAAAAATCACCAAAAGTTATTCCTTATGCAAGAGAAGTGGATAGGGTTGCAAAAAAATATAGAGCACAACTTAATCAGTGCAAAAATCAATTAACGACGAATAAGTATTTTATTTACTAGAAGCTTCTTTTAATTGTTTTTCAAGTTCAATCTCAACAGCATCCATTCTTCCAGTATTTTTTCCAATAATTAAATACATCACGGGAATTACATAAAGAGTAAAAAGTGTTGCAAAAAGCATTCCCATAAAAATAACGATACCAACCGTTGCTCTGCTCGCAGCACCAGGACCTGTTGCTATAATTAACGGAACAACGCCTATAATAGTTGCAACCGAAGTCATTAGAATAGGTCTTAATCTAACTCTACATGATTCAATGATTGCCTCTTTTAATTGCAAACCTTGAGTTCTTAATTGATTTGCAAATTCCACTATTAAAATACCATTCTTGGCGGCGAGACCTATTAGTACAATTAATGCAATTTGGCTGTAAATATTTAATGAACTACCAATTACCCAAAGCCCAATAATTCCACCGAGAATAGCAAGGGGAACCGTCAACATGATAGTTAATGGATGTCTCCAACTTTCAAATTGCGCAGCTAAAGATAAATAAGCTGTGAATAATGCAAGTATGAAAATAAAATAAATATCGGAACTTGTATTTTTAAATTCTAAAGATTCACCTTTGTAATCAACTCTAGCGTTTGCTGGTAATTTTTCTTTGGTAATACCTTCTAAATAATTGAGAGCTTCGCTAATAGTATAGCCACCAACTAATCTTGCAGAGATAGTAACTGCTCTTTGTCGGTTATATCTATTTAAAGATGTGTAAGTAGATTCTTCATAAAAAGTTGCAACGCTTGTAAGGGGAACTAATTTTCCAGAACTAGATCTTACAACCACTTTATTTAGATTAGAAGGTTCTCGTCTATTCTTAACATCCGCTTGTAGCATTACAGAATATTCTCTTCCGTCTTTTGTATATTTTGTAACTTCTTTAGAGCCAAACATTGTTTCAATTGTTTTTGCTATAGAATCAACTGAAACACCAAGGTCTGCAGCTTTGTCTGCATTAATTTTAATTTTTAACTGAGGCTTTGTTAGATCTAAATCATCATCTACGTTTACTAAATTTTTATTTTTTACAATTTCTGTTTTTAATATTTCCTTCCATTTAATTAGTTCTTCGTAAGTATTTCCTTTTAATACAAATTGAACTGGTTTTTCACCAGCGCCACCTCTTAAACCTTGAGGCATAATTGGAAATGCTTTAACGCCCGGGAAAGAATTTAGTTGTTGGAATATTCCACCTAAATTTTCGTTAGAGAATTTTTTTCTTTTTCCCCAATCCTCTAGCAGGATTACTAAAAAACCAGTGTTTACCTGATCAATACCACTTTGAAATCCAGGTACTCTTACTAAAATCTCTCTATAAAGACCTTTTCCTAAATCACTTAAAAATATTTTTTCTATATTTTCGGTTTTTTCTTTAGTGTATTCAAATCCTGAACCATCGGGAGCTTGAATTACCACATAGAATACGCCTCTATCTTCAGGAGGAATTAATTCTTTAGGAGTAATTTTAAATAAAATAATAACTGAAATTAAAACTCCAACTAAAAAAATAATAATTTCCTTCTTTTTATAAAGCAATAAAAGCAGAGTTTCAAAATAAAAATTAGAAAATTTATCTAAATAAGAATCAAATTTTTTTAGAAAATTTGGTTTTGAGTGTGATACTTTTAAATATTTTGAAGCAAGCATTGGTGACAATGTAAGCGCAACAAATGCAGAAATGACAATTGAGAATGACAAAGTTAAAGCTAATTCTGTAAATAATTTACCAACAATTCCTTTTACAAAAATAAGAGGTACAAATACCGCAATCAAGACAACCGTTGTTGCAATAATCGCAAAAGAAACCTGGCTTGCTCCTTTATAAGATGCAATTAATGGAGATTCCCCTCCTTCGACTCTCCTGTAAATATTTTCTAACATCACAATAGCATCATCGACGACGAGACCAATTGCAATAACAAGGGCCATTAGAGTAAATAAATTTAAACTAAAATTTGCGGCATAAATTAGTAAAAAGGTAGAAATTAAAGAGACGGGTATTGCAAGAGCAGGAATGATCACAGAGGTTAAGTTTCCCAAAAATAAATAAATAACCCCAACAACAAGAGCAACGGATATAAATAAAGTTATATAAACTTCATTGACCGCAACACGAATATAATTTGATCTATCGAAGGCAACATCTAATTGTATACCTTCAGGCAGATCTTTTTTAACCTCGGTTAATTTTTTTTTAATTCCATCAACAACAGCAATAGTATTAGAATTTGATTGTTGGTAGATTCCAATACCAACTACAGGATCCCCATTTCCTTTAAATAAAGTTCTTAAATTTAAAGGGCCTAATTCAACTCTAGCAACATCTTTAAGTCTTACTAAAGATCCGTCCCTAGCTCTTTTAATTGGTAAATTTTTAAAATCTTCAACGTTTTTATAATTCTTATCTACTTTAATATTAAGATCTATGCTTTTAGACTCTAATCTCCCTGCAGGAAGTTCAATATTTTCTTTTAATAAAACTGATTCAATATCTGAAACAGTTAAATCTCTAGCTGACAAAGCCGATGGATTTATCCATACTCTTAATGATATTTCTTTTTCACCAGATAAAATGATTTGACCAACTCCATCAACACTTGAAAAATAATCTTTTAAATATCTGCTTGCATAATCACTAAGATCTAAGTCATTTAAGTTTTTACTTCTTAATCTCAGCCATATTGCCACCTGATTACCTTCTGAAGTTTTAAATATTTCGGGACGACTGGCATTATCAGGCAAATTATCAATAATTCTTGATACTCTGTCTCGAATATCATTTGTTGCTTCATCAACACTAACGCCTGGTTCAAATTCCATCTTAACAACCGATCTTCCGTCCTCACTTCTAGAATCTATGGTAGCTAGACCAGGAGTTCCGCCAACAATATCTTCAATTTTTTGAGTAATTTGTGAGTCCACAATTTCTGCTGAGGCTCCTTTATAAACCGTTCTTACAGTTACTATACTTGGATCAATATCTGGAAGTTCCCTAACTGCTATTTTATTAAATATAACTAAACCAAATATAATTAGAATTATCGACATCACAGTTGCAAAAACTGGACGCTTAATACTTATGTCGGTTAAGAACATTTCTTATTTATTAATTAATTTTATTTGCGCCTTATCTCTAACTTTTGAAACGCCTTCTATTACAATTTTATCACCAGGATTAAGACCAGAAACTATTTCAACTTTTCCAAAATTTCTTATCCCAGTTTTTACCTCTGTTAGCGCAACAGACTTATCATCTATTACTTTGTAAACTACGGTTCTATTTCCTTGTTGAATTATTGATTCTTCAGGAACGCCTAAAGATTGTTTTTCATTATATATAATTTCTATGCTGACTAACATTCCGGGAATTATTTTATAATTAGAATTTTTAATTTTTACTTGAACTAAGATTGATCTTGTAATTGGATCAACTCGAGCGCTTACAGTCTCTAATGTTCCAGCAAAAACTTCACTAAATGCCTCTGAACTTGCTTTAATTTTTAAATCTTTTTTAAGAATATTTAAATAACTTTCAGGAACTTTTATATCGAGCTTAATCGTTTCAATATCGTCTAAGGTTGCGATTATAGAATCTTCACCACCCAAAATTCCAGGCGTAATTTCTCTAACTCCTAGTCTTCCACTAAAAGGAGCTGTAATTTTTTCAGTCTTCAACTGAGCAATTAATTGATTTTTTTGGATCATTAAATTTTTGTCAAATTCTAAAGAGCTAATTAATTCTGTTTTTTTAATACGAATAGAAAATGATTGATTAGCTAATGCAGTTCCAAATGTTTCAATTTTTTGGTAAAATTCTAATTTTTTTACTTCTTCAGCAATGACTTCAGTTGGTTTTACTTCATTAATTTTTTTTTGAATAAAATTATTTAAAATCATTCGACCAGAAATAATCGCAACCACAAGAATAAAAATGATACTGACAGCTATTATTATTTTTTTTGAAGTATCCATGAAGATGCATGTAATAACATGCTTTAATTGAAAAAAAAATTTCTTTGTTATTGAAATATACTTGATTCTAGAGGCTTATTTATTGACTAGCCCATTCAGTCCATGACCCATCATAAACCGAGAATTTTTTTCCATCTATGACTTCAAAGGCCTTAGCAAGAATGCACGCGGTAACACCTGAGCCGCAAGAAAATACAACGGTAGAATTTTTATTAATATTTATTTGTTCAAATTTTTTTTGAAGTTCTTCTTTAGATAAGAAGCATTTGGTAACAGGATCAATGCATTCTGCCCAAGGCATATTACAGCTTTTAGGGATAGAACCACTTTTTATATCTGGCCTTGGTTCATTTTCAATTCCATCAAACCTACCTTTGCTTCTAGCATCAACTAATTCAAATTTTTTATTCTTAATATTTTCTTTAACATGATCAATTAACACAAGCATTTCATGTTTTGTGATGCATTTAAAATTACTTTTTAAAAAGTTTTGCCCAGGTCCATTTTCTATTTTTTTATTTTCATTTTTCCATTTAACCAAACCACCATCTAATATGGATATTTTATTATGACTAAAATAATTAAACATCCACCAAACTCTAGGAGCACTAAAAATACCAAGACTATCGTAAACTATAATATGATCTGAGTTCTTAATTCCAAGTTCAGAGGTAAGTTTTTCAAATAAATTTGCAGAGGGAATTGTGTGAGGAAATTTTGCTAAAGGATCTGAAAATTTATCTATATCAAAAAAAATTGATCCTGGGATATGTTCTTTTAAGAATTCATCTTTACCAATTCTTTTAGTATTTGGCATATGCCAAGAACAGTCTAGTATTTTAATATCTTCTTTATAAATATTTTTTTCTAACCATTCTGTTGTAACTAACGACATTAATATTTTCCAAGTTTTTTTAGATACTTCTGATGATATTCTTCTGCTAAATAGAATTCATTAAATTTAGTAATTTCTGTGACAATGTTATTATCAAACATACTTTCATTCATTGCTTTTTTAGATTCTTCAGCTTCAAGTTTTTGTTTATTATCTAAATAAAATATCGCTGAACGATATTGTTTGCCAATATCGGGTCCTTGTCTATTTAAAGTAGTTGGATTGTGACAAGACCAAAAAACATTCAATAGTTCTTTGTAAGTTATAATATTTTCGTCAAAATTGACTCTTACCACTTCAGCATGACCCGTTTCTTCATAGCAAACTTGCTCATAAGTTGGGTTTTTAGTTTCTCCTCCAGTGTAACCCACCTCAACTTTTGTAACACCCTTTGTAAGATCAAATTTTTTTTCAATACCCCAAAAACACCCAGCTGCAAAAATAGCAATACTCATAAAAAATTTATATTAAGTTAAATTTATATTAAAGTTATTTTTATATGTTATGAAAAGATTTAGGTAAAATATATTGATGCTATCATCTAATAGAACAGGTTCTTTTTATATGCTGTTAAGCGTTATCTGTTTTTCTGTGATGGATATTCTAGTTAAATTAACAACAAGTAATTATCCAATCGGTGAGATTGCTTTTTTTAGAGGGTTATTTGGATTAATTCCTATTTTTTTCTTAATCCCTAAAGATAAAGCATTTACTTTTTTTAAAACTAAAAAACCCACATTGCATTTTATAAGAGCTTTTGCTGGAACATTTGCAATGATCTCAACGTTTATTGGTGTAAAATATATGAAATTAGCGGACGTGGTTTCTATTGCTCAAGCAACACCAGTGTTTGTAACAATTTTTTCAATAATTTTTTTAAAAGAAGTTGTTGGTTATAGAAGATGGTTTTCGGTTATAGCGGGGCTGATTGGTGTTCTGTTTATTACTAAACCAGGAACTAGTCTTTTTAATATATATTGTATTTTCCCAATTTTTTTCTGCATCGGATTTAGCATTGTTGCAGTTTCAATTAAAAGATTATCAAAAACTGAACCAGATTATTTAATAGCTTTTTATTTTACAGCTTTGTTAATAATTATTAGCTCTACAGCATTTTTTTTTGAAGAATGGAAGATGCCAAGTATTTTGGACTTTTTTTATTTATTCATGATAGGAATTTGTGGATCTATTGCAAACTTATTTATGACAACAGCATATAGAAGAGCTGATGCATCATTAATAACACCGCTTAAATACCTAAGCGTGTTATCTGCAATTTTTTTCGGTTATTATATTTTTTCTGAGATTCCTTCAGTTTCAACAATTATTGGTGCAATAATAATTATTATTAGTTCTTTTATAATATTTAAGCGTGAACAAGTAAAAAATAAGAAGCGTTAGTTTGTAATGAAAAAAATTAAACCACCACATTATTGGCATGAGGCAAAGAAATTTTTATCTAAAAAAGATAAGAAATTAGCAAAAATTATTAATCAATACGATGGTCATTTAGTTACAAGAAATGATCCGTTCTATTCATTGTGTAGAGCCATTATAGGTCAGCAAATTTCGGTAAAGGCCGCAGATTCAATATGGTTAAAATTTGAAAAAGTTATTAAAAAAATTACACCAATAAATTTAATAAAGTTAACACGAGCAAAACTTGTCTCTATTGGCTTGTCACGTCAAAAAATTTTGTATTTGAGAACGATTGCAAAAGAATTTTTTGATAAAAGACTAGATATAAAAAATTTACAAAAAATGTCAGATGAAGACGCTATAAAGCACTTAGTTAGGATTAAAGGCATAGGAATTTGGACTGCGCAAATGTTTCTTATTTTTAATCTTAACCGGTCAAATATTTTTCCATTCTCAGATATTGGTTTAATCAAGGCAATTTCTATAAATTATAAAAAAGAATATCCTTTAAAAAAAGATCAGTTAGATTTTTTTAAAAATAAATGGCATCCATACACAACGGTTGCCACTTGGTATATGTGGAGAAGTATAGATCCTGTGCCAGTTGAGTATTAAATTCCTTCAACAATCATAAGGTCTCTAACAACAGTATTTTTGGCTATAGACCAAGCTTCTTGATAATTTTTTGATTTATAACAATTTAATGCAGCGTCATAATCACTGAATTCCCAAATGACAGTTCGAATAAATTCTTCGCCTTCAAGAGTAATATATTTTCCTCCTCTCACTAAAGGCTTTCCCCCAAAATCAGTAATAGCTTTCAAAGCTTTTTCTGCATAACTGCCTAATTTTTTTACATCTTCCGCTTTTTTATATTTTGCAATCCAATAACCTTTCATGAATTTCTCCTATTTTAGTTTGATTAAGTGAATATATATTTTTTTTATTACATTAAAATAAAACAATGTCAGTTGAATTTGAAGGCTCTAAGGAATAAATTAGGTCAATTCAAAAAATAAATTAGATATTAAATTGCAAAACATCGATAACAAACAACAGTTAATAGAATATTTTTTTAAAGGCTCTAAAACTAAAGATAGTTGGAGAATTGGAACTGAGCATGAAAAGTTTTTATTTGATTTAAAAAATAAAAACCCCATTCCTTATGATGGCGATATTAGTATTGTAAAAATTTTCTCTGAACTTATAAAAAATAATTGGGTACCAATTAAAGAAGGAAAAAATATTTTAGGTTTAGTTAAGGATAAAAAAAATATTACTTTGGAGCCAGGTTTGCAATTTGAATTATCAGGAGATGCTGTTGAAAATATTCATCAAACCTGCAATGAAATCAATTCTTATTTGAAAGAATTAAAGATTGTCTGCGCTAAATTAGGAATAGGTTTGTTAGGAAATGGATTTGCTCCCATTGTAAAGTTAAGTGACGTTTTTAAATCTCCAAAAAGGAGATATGAAATTATGAGAAAGTATATGCCAAGCGTTGGTCGAAATGGGCTAGATATGATGCATCGAACTTGCGCCACACAGGTTAATTTAGATTATTTAAATGAGGCTGATTACAAAAAAAATCAAAATTAATAGCGGCGATCACCCCTGTAGCTGTATCTTTGTTTTCTAATTCTCCATTTAAAGAAAAAGAGTTGAATGGTTATTTATCTTATAGAACTCATATTTGGCAAAATACCGACAAAAATAGATCTGGAATTCCAGAATTTTTCTTACAAGATGAAAATAGTTTTGAACGTTATGTAGATTTTGCTCTTAAAGTTCCTATGTATTTTATAATTAAGGATGGTGAATATATTGACTGTGCAGGTGAAAGTTTTAATGATTTTATTTCTGGAAAATTAAAAAACTATCCAAATAAAAAACCAACCATTCAAGATTGGGAAAATCATATATCAACTATTTTTACTGAATTAAGATTAAAAAAATATTTAGAAATTAGATCCGCAGATTCTTGCTCATCTGCAGGCATATGTTCAATTCCTGCGTTTTGGACAGGACTACTGTATGACGAAAATTCCTTAGATCAGGCTTTAGAATACGTAAAAAACTGGAATTATAAAGATATTTATAATGCATATGGTATTGTAGAAAAAGTAACTAAAAAAGGAGTTGATAATAATGTATTAGGTCAAGTTAAATCATTATTTGAAAGAGAATTTTATGGAGTTGAACAAACTGATTCTAGAGAAGATAGTCCTAGAATGACAGCTTTTTTAAATGGTATACAAAAGGTATCTGCTATGTCTGCATTAGCTGTAAATATTCCTTCAGATTTAAAAAACAGATACGGTCAGATTGTGCAAAACATGATTGAATCTGCTGGTGGTGAATTTATAACACCTAAGGATTTAGCTCAAGCTAGATTGTGGGCTGCTACATCAATGCTAGAATGGTCTTCAAAAAGTGTTTACACTAAAGGAGTACCTGCACTTTCTTCTCAGATAATTGAGATGTTTGACTCTGCATTTAAATTCAAAGATGATTTTGGTAGATCTGTTTCTAGAAACATGGGTAAAGACATGATGAATGGTGAGTGGATGTACAACATTAGAAAGAATCTAGAGATGGAGGCTGCTTTACAATTATTTGGAGCATTTTTAAATGGCCAAAAAGTAGAGCAAAAACTTTCTAATGGTAAGACTATCACTGTTAATTATAAAGATGCTTGGCAAATAAATAAGGATACAGGTATTGCAGAATTAAAACCAGGTATTGATCCAGCATGGAATAATAGAACTATTACACATGACTTTCAAAAAGGTCAGACTCTGGAGCAGATTGCAGCTATGTATGGTGTTACTGTAGATGAACTTAAACAAAGAAACAAGATTGTAAATGTATTAGAATTTGAAGATGGGCAAGAAATAATCATTGCTAAATCAGAAAAATTCAAACAGTTTAGAAATAGATTCCAAGGTGTTTCACATAAACTATATAATAAATATTGTAATAAAGTATCATAATTCGAATGTAATGGATCTATATTTTTAATTGTATTCATAATAAGTGGATATATATTTGAATAAGATATTGTGACAACTGATGATTCTATAATAACTTGCTTTCCCCGTAATACCAAATAAAAATATTCACCAATTAATGTTCTATATA
>OFRA01000404.1_pt1 | contig 11319 bp, 5 predicted proteins | sample 1543001 | NCBI WGS metagenome assembly OFRA01 (sample SAMN07774221, study PRJEB24372) | wastewater metagenome | isolation source: Lake Maggiore Verbania | place: Italy: Verbania | collected 2015-12 | reverse complement strand
CAGTTGGCCGTGTCTCCTTCTACGCTATTAATCATCAGCTCGCTTTTTAAATTAATTTCTAGTCGGCCAGCTAATTTATATAATACCTCTTTGATGGTCCAAATAATAGTTAAGTTCCTAGCCTCCGTATTTCTAAAAAGAGCCACTTCTTGTGAAGTTGTAAATCGGTTTTTTATCGTGAGGATTCGATCTGAAATAAATTCAATATCAAGGCCTATTTTAAAAGGGGCAAGCGCTAAGCCAACTAGATCATTTGAATGACTAATTCCGACATTCACCGGAGAACCTGCTAAATAGGGAGAACCAATTGGGTTGTAAGCAATTGAAAAAGGTATATTTTTTTGATTTCTAATGAAACGAATGGCACAGAATTCCAATCTTCTTTTTTCATTTTTTAGGTGGGATAATTTATCCTTTTCGTCATCAAATAAAAACGTTTCTTTAAGGGGATGGTTTTCGCCTAAAGAAAGAATTGAAACGGCAGTATCGTTTTTAGACCATTCAAAAAAGTAAGCATTATCTGAAGGGTTAATTTTTGTCAATGCGCATCTTTTTTAGGTCTCAAAGTTGAGAATTATTTTTAAGCTAACTATTTTTTACTTTTATGTTAAAATAAATATTTTTTCTATATTTACGGATTCAATAAACGCGAAATATAATAAACTTATACGTACAAAATATGTTTGGTAAAGCAAAACTAATATTAGTAAGCCTCTTATTTTTAAGTTCTTACTCATTTTCTCAGTCAGGATTAGGAACTGTCAAAGGGCTTGTTAAAGATGAAGTTTCTGGAGAGCCTTTACCAATAAGTAAGGTCTTATTGATGCAAAATGGTACAATAAAAGGTGCCGCAAACACAGATTTTGATGGAAAATTTCAAATAAATGGTGTTCTTCCGGGCGTTTATGATGTCGAAGTAAGAAATCAGGATGGTTATCAACCTGGTGTTACCACCGGAGTAAATATTTCTCCAGATAAAATAACGTTTTTAGATAATTTAGTATTGTCCAAACCCAAAAGCGTATTGGACATTGCTGAAATTAAGGTTACAGCATACAAAATCCCTCTAATTGACAAAGATGGTGGTGCTTCAGGTGCTACAATTGGAAGAGAAGATATCGCTCGATTACCTGTGCGATCAGCTGCTGGTGTTGCATCTTCAGTTGGTGGAGTTAATACCAACGAAGGCTCAGGAGCTATTTCAGTGAGAGGGTCTCGCCAAGATGGAACGTATTTTTATATTGATGGTATTAAGGTGCGTGGATCTGCGAATCTTCCTAAGTCGGCACTAGAAGAAGTATCTGTTATTACTGGTGGTGTTCCTGCCAATTATGGTGACGTTACTGGTGGAATTATATCCGTTACAACAAGAGGTCCGTCGTCTATTTATTTTGGTAGTATGGAGGTCGTTTCTTCTGGTATTTATATTAATGGTGCAGATCCAGATGGCTATGACGGAAAAGTGCTAGGACTTGATCAATTTGGCTATAACTTAGTAGAAGGAATGTTATCCGGACCACTATGGATGCAGCGCGATTCAACAGGTAAAAAAACAAAGCCAAGGTTAGGATTTTTAGTTTCTGCAAACTATACGGATCAATTGGATGGCCGTCCTCTTGCTGGTGGAGGTTACCGCATTAAAAAAGAGGTGCGTGATGAATTATTAAATAATCCTTTGCGTCCTACATCCTCTGGCTTTGGAACGTTTCATAATGCCTTGTTTTTACGTCAAAATGATTTCGAAAAAGTTCCTTGGCGTATGAATGCAAGAAACACGACTATTTCTGCCCAAGGGAAAATAGATGTCAATACAGGTCCATCCGTGAATGTCCAGTTTGGAGGTTCATTAAATTACAGTAAAGGAAACAGTTATTCCTACGGTGGATCGCTATTAAATTTCCAAAACTTTGGATTTTCAGAAAGCTTAGATTACCGAGTTTATGGTAAATTATCACAACGTTTTAATAACGAAAGAGAAGGAAGCAGCTCTAAAATAAGATCGGCAATGTATAATATTATGGTCGATTATTCTAAGTCAAAAAGTGATACATATGATCCTAAGCACATGTACAATATCTTTAATTATGGTCATGTTGGTAAATTTACCACTACACGACGACCTTCTTATGCCTTTAATCCAAATACACAAACCTATGTTCATGATGGATTTAAAGATGTTGAAGTAGCGTTTGAAGCTTCAGAAACCAATGCTGCTCTAGCTGCTATTACAACTCAATACTATGATATCTATAATGGATCGCCTTTTGGCCATTACGAAAACTTGTTTCAAATTCAACAAGGTAATGCCTTGAGAAATGGTGATTCGCCTCAAAGTGTTTACGGTATTTGGAGCAACATCGGGTCTCCGTATAATTACTTTGGAAAGTCTGAAAATGATCAGTTCCGGGTTACGGGGGCTGGCTCATTAAATATCGGAGATCACAATATTTCTTTAGGATTTGAATTTGAACAACGAATCGATAGAGGATGGGGTTCTGGAACTACCACTGGTGGTGGTACAAATGGCCCAATTGGTATTTGGTCGATTGCTCGACAATTAGCTAACTTTCACATTCGCGAGTTGGATTTAAATTCTGGTGTTGTTTCGGATTCAGGTTCGTTTAAAGCTATTACCTATGATCGTTTGAATTCAGGAAACGCATTTCAAGATGGTTCAGGCCTTTATGGTGGCCAAGAATTTGATGATAATCAATCGTTCTTTGATTATAATTTAAGAGGTCTACTGAAACTAGATCCTGATGGTGACGATTTTGTTGATATTGATCAATATGACCCAAATCTGTATTCTTTTGATATGTTTTCACCGGATGAATTGCTTAATGGTGGAAACTCATTCGTTTCCTATTATGGTTATGATCATACAGGAAAAAAAGTATCTGGTGCGACCGATATAAATAGTTATTTCGAAGATTATGATGAAAACGGCAACTTTAAGCGTTTTGTAGGTTCATTCCAACCTGTTTATATGGCAGGCTATATCATGGATAAATTTGCCTTTAAAGACATCGTTTTCAACGTTGGGGTACGTGTTGATGTATTTGATGCTAACCAGCCAGTGCTTAAAGATCCTTATTTGTTTTTTAACGCCCGTACTGTGAAAGAAGCAAAAGCATTAAAGCTTGATGATCCATCGCTCTATTCATGGATCGAGATTCCGGAAAGTATGGGAGATGATTATATCGTTTATGTTAATGATGTTAATAATCCGAATTCAATAAATGGATTTAGATCCGAAGCTAATTGGTTTAATGCTTCAGGAACGACAATCGAAGATCCAAAGGTAATTAAGGGTGCTGCTGGAATTGCTCCATGGTTGTTAAATCCACAGCAAGAAACACCAGATAGAAGTGCCTTTGAAGATTATAAAGCACAAGTCAATATCATGCCTAGAATTGCCTTCTCTTTTCCGATTTCGGAAGAAGCTTCTTTCTTCGCGCATTATGATGTCTTAACAAAAAGACCTACTTCAGGCTTCCGTTTCGACCCTTTCGATTATCAATTTATTCAATCTAGAAGTGCAATTATTGATAATGCTAACCTAAAGCCTGAAACTACTGTAGATTATGAATTAGGATTTCAACAAGTGCTTTCTCGTACTTCATCGATAAAGATTTCTGCATTTTATCGTGAGCAACGAAATAATGTTCAGTTGATAAATGTTTTTGAAGCTTATCCAGCTACTTATAAAACATACGGAAATCGCGATTTCGGTACGGTGAAAGGTATGACGATTTCGTATGATTTAAGACAAACCGGAAACATTAGAATGACTGCAAACTATACCTTGCAATTTGCGGATGGTACAGGATCTGATGCAACATCTATGGGTGCACTTATTAATGCTGGTATCCCGAACTTGAGAAATATATTCCCTTATTCTTTCGATCAACGTCATGCTTTTGCAGTGACATTCGATTATCGATATGGAGAAGGTGGCGATTACAACGGTCCAAAAATCGGAGATTTTAACATTTTCGAAAATACAGGACTAAATATCTTTACTAATATCTATTCTGGATCACCGTATTCTGCACAAACGTTTATTACCGATGAAGGAATTGGGAATTTAAATGCTGGAATTAGCGGTACCTTAAATGGTTCTCGTCTTCCTTGGTCATATAGAATGGACTTACAGTTGGATCGCACCATTAACATCGAGATGGGTGGGAAAAATGACAAGAAAAAAGTAACATTCTTGAATATTTATATTCGCGCTACTAATTTGTTAAATCAGTTTAATAAATTAGGCGTATATCGTGCAACCGGAAACTGGGATGATGATGGGTATTTAGCTGCTGCGGCAAGTCAAACATCGATTCAGAATCAAACGGATGAACAGTCTTTCCGGGATTATTACACGATGAAAGTTCAGAATGCATTTAATATAAGTTCCCCTAGAACAATTCGCTTGGGAATAAAATTTGATTTTTAAATAAAGAAACAGAACAGCTATGAAAAAGCAATTAATTATTACAATTGTAAGTGTTGGCTTGTGTTTTACGAATGCCTTAGCGTATTATGGGCCAGGAGAAAAAGACAATAAACCAGGAAAACCGAAAGGGGCAAATTGTAGCCCGGCGACTGCAAAGTTAACAATGGAGTTTAACGATGTTCGTGCATTGATTGAGCAAGGTGGAAGTATGTTCCAAAATAGGCAAGCTTCAATTGCAGCTTATGAGGTTCCGAAAGATAGTAAACGTTTTGCTATTTTTGCAGGAGCTCTTTGGATGGGAGGAACGGATGTTAATGGTCAGCTCAAATTGGCAGCGCTTAGGTATCGTTCAGGCAATGATTTTTGGCCTGGTCCTTTAACGGTAAATCCAGGGACTGGAAATTACAATCCTCTTTTTCCTGTTGGCGACAATGTGATAAGGGATTTTGGTGAGGCTAATATTGACCCTAATCAATGTATTGCTTACGACCAATTTTATACGATTCGAAAAGCGGAGGTTATTCGCTTTAATATCTATTATGAGTGCAACGAAGGAATTGTAACTGAGGGCTGCGATGATATTATTCCACCTTCAAATGATGAGTTAAATCGAATTTATGGTTGGCCTGCTCATGGCGATGTATCTTTGGGTCAAGATTATTTCTTAGCGCCTTACTATGATCGCGATGGTGATGGAAACTATAACCCTGATAATGGAGATCATCCTTGGTATGATGATATACTAGGTCGTGATGATATTCAATGTGGTTTCGATCGTCGAATCTCACTTTATGGTGATGAAACGCATTGGTGGGTATTTAATGATAAAGGAAACATCCATACTGAAACAAATGGTGATCCAATCGGTATGGAAATTCGAGCTCAAGCATTTTCATTTGCTACAAATGATGAGGTAAATCGTATGACGTTCTATAACTATGAACTTATAAATCGTGGAACACAAACGCTTTACGATACCTATTTTGCTCAGTACCTTGACGCTGATGTTGGGAATTATGCCGATGATTATGCTGGATGCGATGTATCTAGAGGCTTGGGTTATATGTACAATGGTGATCTTAATGATGAAAGTGATGGTAGTCGCTTAGGTTATGGAGAGAATCCACCTGCAATTGGTTGTGACTTCTTTGAAGGTCCTTATCAAGACGGAGATGGAGTTGATAATCCTGGACCTTATTTTGATGATGTTACACAAACCAACATTGTCCCTACTGTTGTGGATGCCTTAGCTAATAATGGGATTGTTTATAAAGGAATTGGTATTGGTTACTCCGATGGAATTATCGACAATGAGCGATTTGGTATGCGAAGATTTACCTACTATACCTCAACTGCTGCCTATCCTTACAACGATCCAGGGCCAGCGGCAGAATATTATAATTTTATGGAAGGTCAATGGGCTAATGGATCCGAAATGTATTATGGTGGTTTAGGAACTGGAACATCAACACAACAATTAACTGATTATATGTTTCCGGGAACATCAGATCCTTTGTCATGGTCGACGGGAGGTGCTGACATGACTGGACAATTTCCAAATGGTTGGGATGAATCTACCAATAATAACCCTGTTGGTGACCGTCGTTTTGTTCAGTCTGCTGGACCGTTTACCCTTAAGCCTGGAGCGGTAAATAATATTACTGTTGGTATTGTTTATGGCAGAAGTACGGATGGCGATTTGTTCGCTTCCGTAGAGGCAATGAAAAGAGCTGATACCAAGGCGCAAGCTTTATTTGATGCTTGTTTTAAAATATTATCTCCTCCAGATGCACCTAAAATTACGATTCAAGAGCTAGAAAACGAATTGATTTTAATGCTTGAGAACCCGTCATCTTCTAATAATTATCAAGAAGCATATGCTGAGGAGGATGAAATCAATATTCCAGATCCAACAGTTGATAGATTTTATCGCTTTGAAGGATATCAAATCTTTCAATTGAAAAGTTCAGATGTTTCAATATCTGATATCGAAGACCCTACTAAAGCAAGATTGGTTGCTCAGTGTGATATTAAGAATGATCAAGATCGTATCATTAATTTCGTTTTTGATGAAGCGCTTGGATTCGCTGTCCCTGTTGAAAAAGTGGATGGCCAAAACACTGGCATTAAGCACTCATTTAGAGTAACTGAAGATGCCTTTGCGCAAGGTGCACGTCAATTGGTAAATCATAAAACGTATTATTATGTTGCTGTTGCTTATGCTTTTAACGAATTTAAAAAGTATGATCCTAATGATCCATTATTTTTAGATGGCCAAAAAATTCCATACATTTCATCACGTTTAAATTATGATGGTACAGCAATAAGCTCAATTTCAGCGGTTCCACATAATCCTACACCTGAAGCAGATGGTACTAATCAATTGGTTGCCTACGGTTCATCGCCAAAAATAACGCGTTTAGATGGTTACGGCAATGGAAATCGTCCGATCGAATTTACCGATTCAACGCTCTCTACAATTCTTGCCAATGGATTTACCGATACGCCAGAATACGATTATGGCAAGGGTCCGATTAACATTAAAGTAGTGGATCCATTGCTCCTGGAAAAAGGCTATTTTGAATGTAAGTTCAGGGATTATAATGCCGCTCCAATTGGTAATGGTGCCGATACCGCTTCGTGGGTTATTTATCGCTATGATGCCAAAGGAGGTACTATTCAAGACTCCGTTTCTTCGGAAATGGCGATCAATGGTGACAATGAACAAATTATTCCAGAATGGGGTATTTCCGTTCAAATCCATCAAGAGAAGTACTTCTTCCCAATAGGCACTGGAAACATTACGTCCAAAACTACCGACATGATTGAGTCCTCCATTGAATATGCTGATTCATCAAAACGATGGTTGTCAGGTGTTCCTGATAATGATGCTTATTTCCCAAGTAACTGGATTCGCTCGGGTGATTATGCGCCAGAAACGGATCCTACTGCCGCAGGTTATGAATGCTTACCTGATGGACCATCGTACTTGAATCCATGTTTTTATCCCGATGAGTCGGGTGTGGACCCTGACCAAAAGTATGAAGGTATTCTAGAAGGAACGATAGCTCCTCATCGTTTAGTTGGCTACCAAGCGGATTATATGCCCTTGGCGTATTTTGGTGCCTTTAGTGGTTCCTCGAAGACCAACGCCTCGATTAGCTTCTTACCGAGTGTTAACATAGTAATGACCAACGATAAAAGCTTGTGGACAAGATGTCCGGTGATTGAGTTGGGTAGAAGTACCGCCTTGAATGTTGGCGCATGTGCACCAGGTGCGATGCGTAAGAGCCCAAGTGTTGATAAAAATGGTAATCCAGACGGAACAGGCACAGGAATGGGCTGGTTCCCGGGCTACGCTGTAGACTTAGAATCAGGTGCACGATTGTACTTAGCGTTTGGAGAGAATTCATTCTTAGGTGGTGAAAATGGGGCCGATATGCTTTGGAATCCAACGGATCGCTTTGTGAGTAATGTCGGAACACCATTGATGGGAGGCATGCATCCTGTGTATGTATTTAGCTACAATCAAAAGTCAATCAACGGCTACAGCTCTAGTTATGATTTCCCAGCGTATATTCCAGCTAATGCTGAAAGTACTACAGGCAATGCACTTCAACTAAAATGGGCAGAGGTTGAAACCAACAACACCTTAGCAAAACGAGAATTATACGGAAGTTTGACGTGGATTTCTTATCCAATTGTTACGCCTGGGCAAACCTTAATGGCAAGTGATGTGACCATCAAACTACGGATTAATAAAGAATACAAGAATTATGTTGCTACAGGCGAAAATAACGGTCGACCTATGTATTCTTGGTCAATGGATGACATTGCTACGGTTACTTCATCGCAAGACATGTTGAAGGAAGCTTTAAAGATGATCAATGTTGTTCCAAATCCGTATTATGCATTTTCTGAATATGAGAGAAGTAGATTAGAGACGAAAGTTAAAATCACGAATTTACCCGAAAAATGTACTGTTAACATCTATACTGTTAGTGGGAAGTTGATTCGGACTTTCAAAAAAGATAGTCCAGTTACTTCGATCGATTGGGATCTAACGAATTATAAATCAATACCAATAGCTGGTGGTGTTTATTTGATCCATGTAGAAGTGCCAGGAATAGGGGAGGTTATACTTAAATTCTTTGGCGGTTTGCGTCAAGTGGATTTACAAGGAATTTAAATTATTAGTTAAAGAGATATGAAAAAATCAATAATGAAGGCATCAAACTTTTTACTAGTTCTTATGTTGGGGATTAGTACTGTCACATTTGCCGGGAATGAAGATCGTGTAGGTTCTGCAGGTGCATCTCACTTGTTAATCAATCCGTGGGCGCGTGGCTCTGCAATTGGTGACGCTGGCGTTGCTAATATGAATGGACTGGAAGGAACATTTACTAATATTGCTGGCTTAGCTTTTACTGATAAAACCCAAATAAAATTTAATTATTCGAATTGGATGGGTTCTGCTGGGATTGCTTTGAATTCGGCTGGTTTCGCTCAGCGCTTATCTGAATCTAGTGTTATTTCAGTAAGTGTTCAATCTTTGAGCTATGGCGATATTCCTATTACCACCGTTGCAAACCCGGAAGGTAATATTGGATTCTTTTCTCCTAGAGCGAATGTCTTTAATGTTGGTTATGCTAAAAAGTTTTCATCTTCAATTTCTGGAGGAATCAATTTTAAGGTAATTTCTGAGAATATCTCTAACCTAAAAGCGAGCGGTATTGCTATTGATGCAGGAATCCGTTATGTAACCGGTGAAAAAGACCAAGTCAAATTTGGAATTACTTTAAAAAATATTGGCCCTGTCATGCGCTATAAAGGTGACGGACTTTCTCAGCAGGTATCGTATGTTTCAACAGGTTTTATTGCGTCTTTAGAACAGCGATCAGCTACTTATGAATTACCTTCTCTTTTATCTATGGGTGGTTCGTATGATTTTATTTTTTCTGACGACAGCAAGCTGAACTTAGCACTTGCATTTACAGCAAATTCATTCTCTAAGGATCAATTTCGATTAGGATTAGATTATGGTATGATATCAGAGAACATGGCGTTTAATTTACGCGCCGGTTATGTATACGAGAATGGTATTATTACTGCAGAAAATCGTTCTAATGCACTTATTGGACCAACAGCTGGATTTTCTATCGATGCTTTAGTTGGTAAAGCTAAAAGCGCTCTAGGACTTGAATACTGCGCAAGATTTGCAGGAGTTTTTGGAATAATCCACACGATGGGGTTGACGATTAGTCTAAAATAACAACAGGTTTATTATTAAATAGCAAAGAGAGGCAGCTTGTCTCTCTTTAATAGTTTTATTAAAAGGAGGTACATCATGTCTCAAATTAATTATTATACTGCCGAAGGCTTAAAAAAGCTAAAAGATGAGTTGAACGACCTAAAAACGGTTCAGCGTCCATCCATTTCAGAGCAAATAGGCGAAGCCCGAGATAAAGGAGATTTATCTGAAAATGCTGAGTATGACGCAGCAAAAGAAGCACAAGGTATTTTGGAAATGAAAATTTCTAAAATGGAAAATATCGTTGCTCATGCACGCTTAATTGACGATACGAATATAGATAATTCAAAGGTCTATATCTTGTCTATTGTTACCATTAAAAATAGTGATAATGGAATGGAGATGGTATACACCTTGGTTGCTGAAAACGAAGCTGATATTAAACTGCGCAAAATTTCTGTAGATTCTCCCATCGGGAAGGGACTGCTTGGAAAAGTTGTCGGTCAAGTGGCTGAAATTGAAACACCCGGTGGCTTGTTGAAATTTGAGATCATTAATATTTCTCGCTAAATGCCTAGTATTTTTTCTCAAATTATTGATGGAAAAATACCATGTTTCCGTATCGAAGAAAATAACGAATTTTTAGCTTTTTTGGATATTAATCCATTAGTTGTTGGTCATGTTTTAGTCATCTATAAACAAGAAATAGACTATATTTTTGATCTCGATGATGATGTACTAGGTCGTATGCTTGTTTTTTCAAAGAAAGTTGCGAAACGCATTAAGTCGAAAATTCAGTGTCAGAAAATAGGCCTTAGTATCATTGGACTTGAAGTGCCGCATGCGCATATTCATCTGGTTCCAATTGAGTCCGCAGATGACTTGAATTTTACACGACCAAAATTAACCTTGTCTAGCGATCAATTGCAAGCAACGCAACGCTTACTGACAGAATAGAATCGTCTAATTACTTTTACTTTATTTCAATGCTAGCAAATCCTCGGATAGGATTAGCGATATTAAGAAATTTTACATCAATGGTGTAGAGGTAAAATCCTTTTTCTTTTGGCGGGGTAAAGTTCAGTTTAAGCTTTGACTTGCTATTAGATGAAATAGTTGTGGGTGCATCTATTACTTCGAATAAGCGAGAATTTAGTTCAATTTTTTCAACCACTACATCACTCATAATCAGATTTTCCAGGGTGAAGGTTAATTCCGATTTTGACATTTTCTCTAAATAGATAATGGAAGGCATAAGTTGAATGATGCTATCAGGTCTCTCGTTGCTTACTTCTATACCTAAAATTTCAATTTTACGCTCAATTCCTGCTTCAAATGAATAGACCGAGTTCTTTTGGTCATTAAGGTCGTCACTGGTCAGTTGATTAGCGGCATATTCACCAAAGGGAATTTCAATAATTCTTATCTGAGGTACCTTGTTGTTCGTCTGCTTTAGCGCATCTTGAAACAATCCATTTTTATACCTTGATAGGTAGTTATAGTATGTATTAATTCTTCTTTTTGAAAGATTTACATTATAGTTTGTCTGATGTAAAGGACTTGCATACCCTTTAATAAAAAGAGTTATGTATTTATTCTTTGATAAATAAAACGC
>OFRA01000401.1_pt1 | contig 11328 bp, 9 predicted proteins | sample 1543001 | NCBI WGS metagenome assembly OFRA01 (sample SAMN07774221, study PRJEB24372) | wastewater metagenome | isolation source: Lake Maggiore Verbania | place: Italy: Verbania | collected 2015-12 | reverse complement strand
CTAGCAGAAGTTTTGATTGACACTCCGTTGTGGTCTGCAATTGTTGAGAATTGGAAAACGGGAGCATCACTTGCAGGATGTAGCGCTGGTGCCATGGTCCTGAGCGCGCATATCCCTAACTTTCGATTGCTCAAGAAAACGGCAACGCAAGGTCTTAATCTGCTGCCAGAGATTCGTGTGATTCCACACTTTAATAAGTTCTTTAAGTGGATTCCAGAGAGTGCTGCAAAGGTTTTACTGCATGTGCCAGATAACTCTATTTTGATAGGCGTTGATGAACTGACAGCTATTGTGAAGCGATCTGGGGATACGGAATGGGTGGTAGTCGGTGAGGCAAAAGTGCACGTATTAAAAGGCCTGCCTGATCAACAACTGCACGACGGGGAGAGAATTAAACTTCCTACGCCTTAATTGACCAGTGCTAGCGAATCTTGGGTGCACGAGTTGGCATCGGACCCTTTGGAATTGGCATAGATAAACCGCCAACTGCCTTAAGGCGAGCACGAACTTCGCGCATTTGATGGGCAGTTAATTTCTTAGGTTGCTTTTGTAAATGCTTTTGTAGTTTACGAAGAGATACTTGACCTTCTCCATCGCCAACAATTACTTCAATGACTGGCACACCAGGAGCAAAGCGCTCGGTCTTCTTGTGCTCATCTTGCAGCAGTTGGCGAAGAGTGCTTAGTGAACCTTCACCAGTAAGAACAATTCCTGCACGTCCAACACTGCGGTGGACCATGTCTTGGTTACGTGAAACTGCAACGGCTGGAGTTGTTGTCCATCCCTTGCGGATAGCCATCAAAACGCTAGCGCCCGCACCTATCTGACCTTCGATTGAGGTGTATGCGGCACGGCCTGCAACTCGCGTAAAGAAAAGCAGAGTTGTGAGAAAAGAAAGTGGAGTGAAAATAAAGCCAACATAAACTGGATGATCAACAGCTATACCGATGCCAATTCCAATTGAAAGTGTTACCAGAAATATTGCGACAAGGGCTATACCGATCCAAGGCTTAACCTGCTTAGTGACAGCGTATGCATCACGAAAGGTTTGAAAGCGTGGGGTCTTGATTTTCTTTTCTTTAGCTTTTCTCTTGAACATGTCTTTAGTTTAGTGGGGCAGGGGCAGTTCCACCAAGGCGAGCAGGAGCCCAACGTTGGCCCACATGGCTATCAGGGTAGTTCTCTTGCACTTTTTGCAACATAGCTAGCAAAGTTTGCCGCAGATGTAACTCGGCCTGCTCAACATCTGCTCCGCGTTCATAAAGAATTGGCTCACCAAACATCACTGTTACAGGAAAATTGTTGCGCTTGAGGTTTCGCTTAATGCCTTTAGTCCAAATTCTCTGGCTTCCCCAGATGATGGTCGGAATAATCGGCACACCAGCACCCATCGCTAACCTGACTGCTCCGGATTTAAGCTCTTTGATCTCAAAAGAGGTAGAAGTAGTTCCCTCAGGGAAGATGCCAATAATCTCCCCAGCCTTTAGCGCACGAAGGGCTGCAACAAAGGATGCAGAGCCACTGCTGCGATCAACGTTGATGTGGTGCATGCCGCGCATTAGTGGGCCAGCTAATTTATTATCAAAGATCTCTTTCTTAGCCATGAAACGAACTAAGCGCCCAGTAGGTAGCGCTGCGGTACCAGTGATTGCAAAATCCAAATAGCTCACATGATTGATAGCCAGAATTGCGCCGCCTTTTCGGGGGATATTCTCTTCACCACCAAAATCAAATTTCAGTCCTAAATATTTCCACAAAACCTTTATAACCACGATAACTGGGGGATAGACAAGATCAGCCACGAACAGCCTTTGCATCCGTTGCCTGTTTATAGAGGCGACCAGCGCGATAGCTAGAGCGCACAAGTGGTCCACTCATTACGCCCAGGAATCCAATATCTGTGGCCTCTTTTGAGAGCTCAACAAATTCTTCAGGTTTAACCCAACGCTCTACAGGGTGGTGGCGACTCGTTGGTCGCAAATATTGAGTAATAGTAATTAAGTCACAGCCCGCATCATGTAAATCAACGAGAGCTCGAGTGACTTCTTCTCGAGTTTCTCCCAAACCAAGGATGAGATTTGATTTAGTAACCAAACCAAAGTCACGGGCCATTGAGATCACAGTTAAGGACTTTTCATAAGTAAATGCTGGGCGAATTCGCTTGAAAATTCGGGGGACTGTTTCCAAGTTATGGGCAAAGACCTCTGGGCGAGTTTCAAAGATTTCATTGAGCAGGTGTGCTTTTGCATGAAAATCAGGAGCCAACATTTCAACCCCAGTACCTGGATTTAGCTCATGGACCTTCCGAATAGTTTCGGCATAGAGCCAAGCACCTTCATCAGGTAAGTCATCGCGTGTAACACCAGTGATGGTCGCGTACTTAAGTCCCATTGCTCTAACAGATTCTGCAACCTTGCGCGGTTCTTCACGATCTAGGGCATCAGGTTTACCTGTGTCAATATTGCAAAAATCGCAACGACGCGTGCACTTATCGCCACCGATTAAGAAAGTCGCTTCCTTATCTTCCCAGCACTCAAAGATGTTTGGACACGCTGCTTCTTGGCAGACTGTGTGCAGCCCTTCAGATTTAACCAGGCTTTGCAAGCGGGTGTATTCAGGCCCCATATGCGCCTTGGTCTTAATCCATTGAGGCTTTCGCTCAATAGGCACTTCGGCATTGCGTGCTTCAATGCGGATTAGTTTGCGACCTTCTGGGGCAAGTGTCATGCGCACACCTTCTTTAAGGATTCAAATATATGTCTCTCAACCAATGGAGAAACTTCTTCGATGCTTATATTACGGCCAAGCTCCCTAGAAATAGATGTGACATCAGCATCTGCAATACCGCAGGGAATGATCTGATTAAAGGCGCTTAAATCTGGGCAGACATTGAGCGCAAAGCCATGCATAGTCACGCCTTTACTGACACGAATACCGATAGCAGCTATTTTGCGATCACCCGCATCATCAATCACCCAAACTCCAGAGCGACCAGAGACACAGGTTGCCTTGATCCCTAAATCTTCACAGACATGTATCAGTCCGCGTTCAATTTCGCGGACAAAGCCAACAAGTTCATGTGGCTGAGAAAGCTTTACGATGGGATATCCAACAAGTTGTCCAGGTCCATGCCATGTAATTTTTCCGCCGCGATCGACTTCAATGACTGGTGTTCCATCCTGAGGTTTTTCCGAATCTAAAGTTCTGCGACCTGCGGTGTAAACAGATGGGTGCTCAAGTAACAACAAAGTGTTGGGACGCTTTCCCTCAGAAACTTCTAAGTGAATTGTTCGCTGCACTTGCCATGCCTTTTCATAATCAATCAGGCCATGGCGGGTGAGGGCAATCGCACTTTGGCTAGGAGGGGTCACGACGGGCACATCGCTAGCCTAAAGGTAGGCTTGCCTCCTTACCAATTGAAGCCAAATCAGACCTATAGGAAAGGCCGCCTTCATTATGTCCACGCAGTCAATTCAAAAAACCCGTAAACCCTTCGCCATCGCACTCTTGGTAGTAATTGTTTGGTTTGGCATAACAGGTGTCATGGGTCCACTATTTGGCAAGCTTTCCTCCGTTCAAGAAAACAACAACTCTTCTTTCTTGCCTAAGGGTGCTGAAGCAACGAAGGCTGCAGATGTAATCGCTACTTTTTCTGATGAGAAGACATTTAATTTTCCAACTTTGATTCTATTTGAAGGCACATCAACCCCAGAGACATTTGCTGCAATTAATGCCCACATCTCGAAAGTTGGTGCGCTCACTCTGGATGGAACCAGCGCAAAGATATCTGACTTCTTAGCTCCTGGTGCACAGATAAGCGTCTTTCCATCCCAAGATGGAAAAGCGATTTTGGCAAATATTCCATTAGATGGAAATTCACTCTCCAAAGTTCTGCCCAACGATAAGCCGGTTCTGCCTGAACTCATCGCAGCACTTCGTGCTGATATCAAACCAATTGCGCAAGCTAATAGTCTTACACCATATGTAACAGGACCAGGTGGATTACTAGGCGATCTCTTTAGTGCATTTGGAACTTTGGACTCAACATTACTCTTAACAACCCTTGCAGTTGTTGCAATCATCTTAATTTTCGTTTATCGATCACCAGTTTTGTGGATCATCCCTCTCTTGTCTTCGCTGTTTGCATTATCTACAGCAGGTGGAATTGTCTATCTCCTCGCAAAAAATGACATTATCGATGTTGACGGACAATCCCAAGGCATTCTCTCGGTACTAGTTATCGGTGCTGCCACCGACTACGCACTTCTACTTATCGCTCGTTATCGGGAAGAGCTACATCTTCATGAAAGCCGATTCGATGCGATGAAGAGTGCCTATAAAGGTGTCTGGGAACCTATTCTTGCTTCAGGTTCAACAGTTTCCATCTCTTTACTTATTTTGCTCTTTAGTCAGTTAACAAACACTGCAGGTCTTGGTCCAGTTGGGGCAATCGGAATTGTTTGCGCGATGCTCACAATTTTGACCTTGCTACCAGCTCTTCTTCTGCTCTTTGGTCGCTGGATATTCTGGCCAAGACGACCTCTCTTTGATGGCGATGATCATGTGATGACTGGTGGATGGTCAAAGCTTGCAAATGGAATTGGACGCAATCCTCGCAAGGCGTGGGTTGTTACAGGTTCAGTCCTGCTGCTTTTTGCTTTCGCATCAACAACACTTAAAGCTGATGGAATCGGAACAGTGGACACATTCACTGGCAATCCTGAATCAGTTGTTGGACAAAAGCTTCTCGTTACCCACTTCCCAGGGGGAGAGGGTGATCCAACTCAGATTGTTGTGGCCGTCGATAAAATCGATGCGGTAACAGCAGCTGTTAAGAATGCACCTGGCGTAACAGGAATTGTTCCTTTTGTTGATCCAATGACTAAGGTAATGAAGGTTGTTAATAACAGAGCTATTTTGAATGTGACGCTGGATAAGGCTCCAGATAGCGTGGAAGCATCTAATGACATTCCTAAGATTCGCGAACTGGCACAAGTCGCTGATGAGACCTCATTAGTTGGTGGCACAAGTGCGGTCTATTACGATGTTCGAAAAGCCAATAACAGAGATAACAAGACGATTATCCCAATTATTTTGCTCGTGATCACAATCATCCTTGGATTGCTGCTGCGCAGTATTTTGAGCGCGATAGTTCTTCTCGGAACGGTACTCCTTTCCTACTTTGCAACTCTAGGAGTATGTGCGCTGGTCTTTAATAACGTATTTGGCTTTGCCGGAGGTGATAATTCATTCCCACTCTTTGCCTTCATCTTCTTGGTGGCACTTGGAATTGATTACAACATCTTCCTTATGACTAGAGTGCGCGAAGAAAGTGCCAAGATTGGTACTCGTGCAGGAATTATCAAGGGTGTGACAGTAACTGGCTCAGTTATTACATCAGCTGGAGTCGTTCTGGCAGCAACCTTTGCTGTTCTTGGTCTGTTGCCATTGGTGCCGCTAGCTCAGCTTGGCTTTGCTGTGGCCTTTGGAGTTCTCCTAGACACCATCATTGTTCGTTCGATCTTGGTACCAGCAATGGTTCATGAGATCGGTCCAAAGATCTGGTGGCCTTCAAAACTTCAGCATGAAGATATAAAGAGCTAATGCGCGTAGGCATTGCTGGATATGGATTAGCTGGGCGTTATTTCCACGCACCTTTACTTAAAGGATGTGGATATGAAGTTGTTGCGATCCAAACTAGCAATGCCGACCGAGCAGGACATGCATTAGAGGACTTTCCAAACGCAGAAGTAGTTGCAACTATTGAAGAGTTAGTTGCTCACAAACTTGATCTAGTCGTTGTTGCCTCTGCAAATCTTGTCCACGCCGAGCATGCATTTGCCGCAATTAATGCTCGAATTCCAGTAGTCGTTGATAAGCCTATGGGGCGCACATTTGCTGAAACTGCAGAGATTATCTCTGCAGGAGAGCGTGCAGGTGTTCCAGTATCAACTTTCTTTAATCGCCGTTGGGATAGTGATGCGCTAACAATTAAGAAAGTTTTAGCATCCGGAGTACTTGGAACTATTCATCGAATGGATTCCAGGTTCGAGCGCTTTCGCCCCGAGCTCAATAAGGCTTCTTGGCGTGAGAACATGAGCGCTGCTGATGGTGGGGGACAGTTACTAGATTTGCAACCACATCTGATTTCAACTGCTATCGATTGGTTCGGTAAAGCCGAGCTTGTTACATCGACTGTTCGCACGATTCGCGGTGGTGCAGACGATGACGCCGTGTTAGTTCTAAAACACGATTCAGGTGTTCTTTCTATACTTTCTGCTAGCGCAGTAGTGGGTGCACCAGGACCGCGCATTCGCATCCTAGGTAGTGCCGGTGCACTAGTCATTAATGATTTAGATCCCCAAGAGAATCTGCTCAAGAGTGGGAAAGTGCCTATGGGTGGAAAATGGGATGTTCCTACAAGATCTAAAACTTTCATTCATCGCGGTGATCAAGTGGAAGAGATTGTGGGCGAAGATGGCAACTACGCCACCTTCTATACCTTGGTAGCTGGGGCTATTGCTGGCACAAACCCATGGCCAATTTCTAATGATGATGCGCTATTAGTTGCTCAAATTATTGACCAGGCACGAAACAACGCACTTCATGTCTAAAAGCAGTGATGTCCTCATTGTTGGTGCTGGTTTAGCCGGGCTCAACGCCGCCATCCAACTGCAAGCTGCGGGGCGTTCTGTAACGGTTATTGAGGCAAGTGATCGCGCAGGTGGACGTGTAGCAAGTGATCACATCGATGGATACATCTGTGATCGTGGTTTCCAACTCATCAACTCAAGATATCCAGCACTTATTGAACTCGATGTGATCGATGAGATTGATTTCATTCCGGCTCCGCGGGTAATTGAAGTGAGTATGGGAACTGAGCGAATTGCACTAGGTGATCCGCGCAAAGCACCATTTTCAGCCCTGCATCGTGGAACCGGTTCTTTAAATGAGAAAGTGAATTTTGCTCGCTTTATTTTCTCTAAGTTAAAGGGCGAACAATCACTAGGTAAAGCGCTGCGAAATGCTGGTTGTGGAACAACATATGAGCGAGTACTACGCCCTTTCTTGCAAGGAGTGTTCTTAGTCGACCCCGACAAAGTTGATGCGCACTATGGTCAAATCGTCATTCGCTCATTTGTGACTGGATCACCTGGTATTCCTAAGTTTGGCGTTGGCCAACTATCACAAGCACTTGCATCTCGGATTGTAGATTTACAACTCAATGTGCGGGCAGAGCGCATTGTGGGTAGCACCGTGCAGACATCTGCTGGAGAATTTGTCTCAAGAGATATTTTGATCGCAACGGATGCGACAACTGCGACGCAGTTGTTAGAGCTAGGTGAAGTGTGCCGAATGCAGGGCTGTGTGACTTGGTATCACGCAACTGATCAGAATCCATCGGGGACTGGACGCTTGCTTATCGACGGGCAAAAGCGTGGACCGGTCTTTAACTCCCTTGTTATTTCCGATATTTCAAAGGCTTATGCACCTAATGGCATGAATCTGATTTCAAGTACAACTGAACTTGGGACAACTGACTCAGAAGTGCGCCGTCATCTTTCAACCATGTGGGGCGTTGAAACCCGTGATTGGCAGTTGATAGCAAAGTATGAGATTCCTTCAGCGTTGCCACTTCATGAAGTTGGAAAAGCACTCACACAACCAACGAAGATTTCAGATCATCTCTATGTTGCAGGAGATCACCGCACAGTTCCATCACAGCAAGGCGCCTTATTTAGTGGCAGCCTGGCGGCGCAATTAATCTTGAACTAGTTGGTTGAGCGCTTCAGTAATGTGGGGATAGTCCCAAGTAAATCCTGCTTCTTGTAATACATGGGGGATTACTTTCTTAGAACCTAAAACTTCAGAGGAAAAACCACCGAGTGCGATCTTTAGCGCGATAGCTGGAGCTGGAAAGAGTGCTGGACGGTGAAGTGCACGCGCTAAGGCTGATGTGAATTCTTGATTAGTAACTGGATTAGGCGAGGTCACATTTACGGGACCTGAAATTGGATTTTCTAACGCAAAAACGATTGCGCGGATTTGATCATGCAATGTAATCCAAGACCACCACTGCTTACCTGAACCAAGTTTTCCACCAAAACCTAAGCGAAATAGTGGCAACATCTTTCCAAGAGCCCCACCAGTTGGATCAAGCACTAGTCCCGTGCGAATCTTTACAATGCGAACATCTCCCGCTAAATCTGCTGCACTTTCCCACTCGCGGCAAACCGCTGCTAGGAAATCATCTCCAACACGATCAGTTTCAACTACTGCGCGGTTCCCACTCTCTCCATACCAACCGATGGCACTTGCAGAGATAAATACTTGTGGCTTTAGTTCTGCAACAGCTTTAGCGATAGCAGTGGTGCCAAGTAAGCGGGAGTTAAGAATTTCAGATTTAAACTTTTTAGTCCATCGCTTATCGCCAACTCCAGCACCAGCTAAGTGAATAATTGCATCCACTCCAGCAAGGGGAGCTAAATCAACAAAGCCTGTTTGTGGGTCCCACTGCACTTCATCAGATGCAACTGGTGCGCGGCGTACTAAGCGTTGAACTGTGTGTCCCTCGCTCTTTAAATGACCAACTAGTGCCGTACCAATGAGTCCAGATGAGCCGCTAATTGCGATTCTTTGAGGGACGCGCATTACTTCTTAGAGTCCCAAATCAGATTCGAAAGCGCCGCCTTCTAGACGCTCTTTCAATGTGACAAGAAAGCGTGCTGCATCTGCGCCATCTACTACGCGGTGATCGTATGAAAGTCCGAGATAAACCATTGAACGGATAGCAATTGTCTCTCCGCCATCTTCACCGCGCACAACCATTGGACGTTTAACAACTGCGCCTAAACCAAGGATTGCCACCTGTGGTTGGTTAATGATGGGTGTGTCAAAGAGTGCCCCGCGGCTACCAGTATTTGTGAGTGTGAAAGTTCCACCACCCAATTCATCTGGGGTTACCTTGTTATCGCGCGTGCGAGCAGCTAGATCTGAAATCTTTCGTGCAATTCCGCCCATGTTCAAATCACCAGCATTAGCAATAACAGGAACAAGGAGTCCGCGTTCTGTATCAACTGCAATTCCTAGGTGCTCTGTGCCGTGATAAGTAATCTGATCGCCCTCAACTGATGAATTAAGAACTGGGTGTTGTTTAAGTGCTTCACATACAGCAACGGCAAAGAATGGAAGGAATGAGAGCTTGACACCTTCACGGGCCTCAAATGAAGCCTTTGCTTTTTCGCGCAGTCGAGAAATCTTTGTCACATCAACTTCCACCACAGTTGTGAGCTGGGCACTGACCTGAAGTGATTCAACCATTCTGGCTGCAATGACTTTGCGCAGTCGAGACATTGTCACTGTTGTTCCACGAAGTGGAGACACTGCAACTGGTGCTGACTTGGATGCAGAAGGCGCTGAAGGTGCTGAAGCTATTGGTGCAGGTACTGAATATGTAGGTGCTACAGGTTTTGCTACTGATTCAACATCCTCACGGCGAATACGTCCGCCAATTCCAGTTCCCTTGACAGTTGCAAGATTAATTCCGAGTTCATTTGCAAGCTTTCGAACCAGGGGTGTGACATAAGCATCAACGGGTTGTGTGAGCGGGGCTGCCGGTGCAACTGGTGCAGGAGCTGCAACCATAGGGGCTGGTGTTGTCACAACAGGTGCTGCAACAACTGGTGCTGGTTTTGGCGCCGCAGGTGCTGCAACTGGAGCTGCGCCACTTGTTCCAATTAATCCCAGCCGAGCTCCCACAGGAACTGTTGAATCAACGGCAACATCAATTGCCAATAAAGTTCCAGCAACTGGTGAAGGGATCTCTGTGTCAACCTTGTCAGTTGAAACTTCTAGTAATGCTTCATCGACAGCAACTGAGTCACCAATATTTTTTAACCAACGTGTGACAGTTCCTTCACTCACGCTCTCACCTAATGCAGGCATTGTGATTACTGTTCCAGCAGATGAGGCGGCAGGAGCAGCTGGTGCTGCAGGTGGTGGTGTGACTGGTGCTGCAGGAGCGGCAGCCACTGGCGCAGATGGAGCAGTTGCAGCAGCACCATCGGCGATGATTGCTAACTCTGCGCCAACTGGAACTGTCTGATCAACTTGAACAACAATTTTTGTAAGAGTTCCAGCAACAGGGGATGGAATCTCAGTATCTACTTTGTCAGTTGATACTTCAAGAAGTGGTTCATCAACATTGACATGGTCGCCTTCGGACTTTAACCAACGTGTAACTGTTCCTTCGCTAACACTTTCACCAAGTGCCGGCATCGTTACGGAAAATGTCATTATTTTCTCTCCTTGGTTATCCGTGTGCGTGAAGCGGTTTGCCTGCAAGAGCCATATGAGCTTCGCCCATTGCCTCAGACAGTGTTGGGTGTGCATGGATCAGGGATGCAACATCGGTTGCACGTGCTTCCCAGTTAAAGATTAACTCTGCTTCAGCCAAAAGTTCGCCGACACGAGCGCCGACCATGTGCACTCCAAGAATTGGGCCATCTTTTTCACCAACAAGTTTGATTGAACCAGCAGTTCCCAGAATCTGAGCCTTACCGTTTCCAGCTAAGTCATAACTGAGTTCGACAACATCATGTCCGCGCTTTTTGGCCTCTGCAGTTGTTAAACCAACGGAGGCAACTTCTGGATCTGAGTAAGTAACGCGTGGAATTCCATCGTAGTTAATCGGGCGAGGGTTCAATCCTGCAATCTCTTCAGCTACCAACATACCTTCTGCAAAACCAACGTGGGCTAATTGCAGCGTTGGGATTAAATCTCCAACGGCCCAGATGCCTGGCACATTGGTGCGGCACTTGTTATCGACGATCACATAACCACGGTCCATTGTGATTCCCTGCTCTTCATAGCCAAGGTTTGCAGATACTGGACCACGACCAACAGAGACCATCAAAAGATCTGCGGTGAATTCTTTGCCATCTTCTAAAGTAATTGTTACGCCTTTTTTGCTCTTGGTAGCAGATTTGAATTTAACGCCAAGTTCAAAGTTAATTCCACGCTTGCGGAAAGCGCGCTCTAACTGCTTGCTTGAGCTCTCATCCTCTAGTGCAATTAAGTGAGGAAGACCTTCAATAATTGTTACTTCTGAACCAAAAGATTTCCAGACAGATGCGAACTCACAACCAATGACTCCGCCGCCAAGAACGATGACTGACTTTGGAACATAGTCCATCTTTGTTCCATGATCGGATGTAATGATCTGCTTGCCATCAATTTCAAGGCCAGGCAAAGTGCGCGCATATGAGCCAGTTGCAAGGATGATGTTCTTACCGGTGTAGCGCTGTCCGTTTACTTCAACCGTGTCTT
>OFRA01000400.1_pt1 | contig 11342 bp, 8 predicted proteins | sample 1543001 | NCBI WGS metagenome assembly OFRA01 (sample SAMN07774221, study PRJEB24372) | wastewater metagenome | isolation source: Lake Maggiore Verbania | place: Italy: Verbania | collected 2015-12 | reverse complement strand
ATTTCATAATGGGCTTTAGATCTTCAACTTCTGAAACCGCTGCGATGTCGCTGGGTGATCATCTCGCCGAGTTACGAATGCGTTTGATTCGCTCAATCATTGCTGTCGCGTTAGGTGCAGCGATGATTTTGGCTTTTTACGATCCGGTACTACGTTTTTTGACTCGTCCATATCGAGACCTCTGTGGGAATCGACCTGACTTTAATTGTGATGGTTCGCTTTTTGCGCTTGGGCCTCTAGATGGTTTGACTGCACGAATGAAGATTGCCGGCTACGGCGGACTTGTTATCGCGTTGCCAATCGTGCTTTGGCAAATTTGGCGCTTCGTTGTGCCTGCACTGAGCAAGAAAGAAAAGAAATACACAATTCCATTTATTGGCTCATCTGTGATTCTCTTTGTCGGGGGTTGCGCACTTGCATACTGGACACTTTCGAGAGCTCTTGAGTTTTTGATTTCTTGGTCGGGCACCGAAGTTAACCAGGCGTTTCAAATAACTAAGTATGTAAGCCTCGTCATTTTGATGGTTTTGGCGTTTGGCGTCGGCTTTCTCACGCCGTTATTAATCGTTTTCTTGCAGTTAGTCGGAGTGCTGACGCCCCGCACCTTGTTGAAACAATGGCGCATTGCGATTGTTTCGATTTTTTTTGTTGCAGCAGTGATAACCCCAAGCGGCGACCCAATAACGCTTTTGGCACTTGGGTTGCCTTTGACCGTTTTGTATTTCGTCGCAATTCTGGTCGGTTTCCTCGCGACTCGTAAACGTGCACGCAACTCTGAATAATCGTCACGGCTGATTTGATGCCTCGGCCAAGTCGCGAGTCTTTGATCGCACGTTACGACTTTGCAATTGACCAATTTCAAGTCGATGCGCTAGATGCACTTGATCGTGGCGACTCAGTTTTGGTGGCCGCACCAACCGGATCGGGAAAGACGCTTGTAGCCGAATATGCAATCGAAGCCGCCAGACAACAGGGGCAGCGCGCTTTCTATACGGCACCTATCAAGGCACTTTCAAATCAAAAATTCAACGACCTAGTTGCTCACTACGGCAAAAAAGATGTGGGACTTTTAACTGGCGACAACAGCATTAACACCAACGCGCCGATAATGGTGATGACGACTGAGGTGTTGCGCAACATGATTTATGCGCGATCAGAGGCTCTTGACGGTCTTGCTGTTGTGGTTCTAGATGAAGTGCATTTTCTTCAGGACGCGTATCGAGGCCCAGTGTGGGAAGAAGTGATTATTCACCTTGATCCGAATGTTCAGCTGGTTTGTCTTTCGGCGACTGTGTCAAATGCGTCCGAAGTTACTGAATGGCTAAGCACTGTCCGTGGACGAACAGTACCGATTGTCGAGGAGAAGCGTCCAGTTGAATTGACGAACCATTTTGTTGTTGGAGATTCATCGTCACACCAAGTCAAAATGTTTGAGACCGTGGTCAACGGTGCGCCTAACCCAGAGGTGGCAAAACTTGAACAACAGTCGACCCAGCGTGAAGTACGCACGAGCGGGGGGAATCGCAAGTCTTATCGCGATTCAGCACCCAGAAAACGCTCGAAGTTTTTTTCGCCGAACAGAGTTGAAGTCACGGATCTGTTGCAGCAACAAGATTTATTGCCGGCAATCGTCTTCATTTTCAGTCGTAACCAATGCGACGAAGCGGCGGAGTCGTGCGTGCGAGCAGGTATACGACTTACGGATGCCGCTCAAAGAGATGAGATCGCAGAAATAATTGATGCGAGAGTAGAGATATTTTCTGACGATGACTTGGCGGCTCTTAACTTCTCAAAGTTTGCGAATCAACTTGAATTTGGTATCGGTGCGCATCATGCAGGTCTGGTTCCGGCATTCAAAGAAATCGTCGAAGAGTGCTTCATTCGAGGTCTCGTCAAATTGGTTTTTGCTACAGAGACTTTGGCCGTTGGTCTAAACATGCCTGCGAGAGCAGTGGTCATCGAGAAAATCACCAAGTTCACAGGCGAACATCATCAACCTTTGAAGGCATCTGAATACACCCAGTTGACAGGGCGGGCGGGAAGAAGAGGAATTGACACAGTCGGTCATGCGTTGGTTTTATGGAATCAATTTGTTGGCTTTGACCAAGTCGCTGCTCTTGCACTGAGTAGATCATTTCGTCTTGTTTCGGCCTTTAGACCGACCTACAACATGGCAGCAAACCTCATTCAAACTCATTCTCGCCAAGAAGCCCACCACTTACTGAATCTCTCATTTGCGCAATTTCAAAGTGGGCGAGATGTCGTGGAGATTCAAGCAAGAATTGCGCGTCGAAGCAAAGAGCGCGACCGACTGCGTGAACAAGCAAAAAGTAGCTACGGCAACATCGATGATTTTAGAAAGGCTAATCAATCCGAACCCGATGCGACGCAAATCGAACAAGCACTAAGTGTTTTAAAGCTCGGTGACATGGTTAGTTTGCCCAAGCAGGGTCGTGAAAGTAAGGCAGCGGTAATTGCGACCGCCAAACGTGCAAATGGAACGAAGATAACAATCGTTACGGCGAATCGAGCAGTGTTGAATTTGCAGGCTGGCGATTTTGACACACCACCACAAAAGGTTGGTTACATCAAGTTGCCTGAGCAGTTTCCTTTGACCAGCCCAAGATTTGTAAAAGAAGTGGCGCTGCGAGTGCAACGCACAAAAATTAATACCGGAACGAGAGCCAGTACTGGTCAAGGCCACGTAGAGCGGGACCACCCAGTAACTAATGATCCTGAACTGAAGCGAAAACTTATTGCCGCAAAGTCTGCCGACCGAATTGACGGTGAGTTGCGATCAATGGAAGACCGAATTGAGAAATCAGTTCAGTCGGTGAGTGCAAAATTTGACGATTTGTTTCGACTGATGGAACGAAGAGGTTATGTTTCGAAGTGGACGTTAACCGAGCAGGGAAAATCACTGGCAAAAATCTTTCACGAGCTTGATCTCGTGATAGCCGAATCGCTTGCCAATGGATTTTTTGACGGCCTTACACCGGCTGAACTGGCATCGCTTTTGAGTTCGTTTGTATACGAATTTCGTCGCGCCGAAGAACCGCCCAAGCCACGCGTACCCAAGTCGTTGCAGTCTCAGTGGAAGTCAATGAAGGATTTGAGCGACAAGATTGGTCGAGACGAAGAAGCCACAGGAGTTGCCGCGCATCGCTCTCTTGATGCCGGACTAATGGAGATTACATTCGAGTGGGCGAGTGGAAGCGAGTTAATTGACATTCTTAGCGACGACTTAACGGCCGGTGACTTTGTACGCACGATGAAACAACTAGTTGACCTGCTTCGTCAACTCACTTTGATTGCACCGAGTACCCAGACCAGACAATGCGCTGAACAGGCTGCGCAGTCAATCTTGCGAGGTGTTGTTGCGGCATCACAGGGATCTTCGGTGACTAGCTGATGACGATTCGTAAAGGTAAAGATTGGGGCGAGCAAGTTGAGGCGCCAACTGATTTGCTCGTGTTCGCAGATGACCCATCGGCCGATGCTTATCTCAACGAAGTTTTCGCAAATGGCAACCTGGCACCACCAATTGCAGTTTTGAAATCGAATTTGGCCAGAACCCTCGGGCTTAGCGGCGCAACAATAAACGAAACGAACATGCTGCATACAAAGTTTGACCTAGTTGAAGTTGATTATGTCTTGGTTTCAGCAGTAACTGAAAAGATGCATTTTTTGGGAAATGCAATCATTAGAAATGGTTGGTTGCGTGGTGCAATAACTGGTGTCTTCAATTCGTCGTTCATCGGAAGTTGGGATTGTGCACCGAAAGCCCACCCCAATGACTCAAAATTAGACGTAGTGAGCATTGATCAATCAATGAAGATTCGACAAAGATTGACGGCCAAGCGACTAGTTAAATTGGGGTCTCATTTGCCGCATCCGAAAATCAGTTACAAGCAAGCTGAAAGTTTTAAGGTCGACCTCGAAGAACCGGCTCGTTTATTCGTTGATGCAATGGATCTAGGAATGGTGAAACATTGCGACTTTCGCGTGATTTCTGACGCTGTAAGTCTCTATTGGTAAGGATTAACCTAGAACTATGACGATTTCAAGCCAGAAAGTTTTGGAATTAAAGCAAAGTGTTTGTCAAGATATCGATGCGCGAGCAAATGATTTGGTGAGCATTAGTCATCAACTTCACGCCAAACCAGAGACGAATTTCGAAGAACACTTCGCTCATCAGATTTTGACCGATTACATCGCTGACTCAAAAACGAAAGTGACCCGCAAGGCTTACGATCTCGACACTGCATTCGATGTTCGAATCAAAGGCGGAAGCGGACCAACAGTTGCCGTGCTGTGCGAGTATGACGCCCTGCCAGGAATTGGTCACGCGTGTGGACACAACATAATTGCAACGGCTGGTCTCGGTGCTGGGTTGGCATTGAGCGCAATCGCCGAGCAATGTGGTGGCAATTTAGTTTTAATGGGCACGCCAGCCGAAGAAGGCGGCGGTGGAAAAATTGAAATGGCGCGCAAGGGCGCGTTCGCGGGTATTGACGCGGCGATGATGATTCATCCCGCTGATGCCGACCTGGCGAGAATGAATGCGATAGCGATTCAGAATCTGTTTGTAAAATTTCACGGTCTTGCTGCGCACGCTGCTGTGTCGCCACACAAGGGAAAGAATGCACTTGACGCAGCCGTACTCGGTTACATGAATGTCGCAGCGTTGCGTCAACATATTTTGCCGACTGAACGGATTCACGGTATTTTCACAAATTCAGGTGAGAAGCCAAACATTGTGCCTCGTGAAACTGAAATGGATTGGTATGTGCGGTCACCGACAATTGAAACATTGCAACCGCTAAAAGAGCGTGTCGCCAAGTGTTTGGAGGGTGGCGCGATGGCTGCCGATTGCACAGTCACATTTGATTGGAAGAAAAACACCTTCGCCGATCTTGTTGACAACGTGCCGCTACTTGAAAGTTACATTCGCAACGCTTCGCAGTTTGGCCGAAAAATGACATCAGAGTTTTTGCCTGGCACAGGCGGTGGCTCGACTGACATGGGCAACATCAGCTATCTAGTGCCGTCGATTCACCCAATGATGCAGGTGGCACCAAGTGGCGTTTCGCTGCACAGCGCAGCTTTCGCCGACCATACAAAAGGCGAAGAGGCGAGCAAGGCGATTATCGAAGGCGCAAAGATCATGGCAATGACAGCGATCGATATGTGGGCGTCGTCAAGTCTGCAAAATGAGGTCAAGGCTGCATTCGGCGATGGATACGTGCCCGAAGGCGTGCTTTAAGCGATTATTTAGCGACGTTTGAGCAATCCCGCATTCAAGCCAAAAGGAATCGTAAGATAACGCGCCGTGACGGTGTATGTACCAGAATCCTTTGAGGCCAACGAGCAAGAGATACTTCGCCGTTACTTCACGAACCTAGATGGTCCCGTATTCGCGCTTGTAAATCTTCCTGAAGTTGTGAAGGGAGCCTTGTTCGCGCGTTACAGCCGTAGCGCCAAGAGTTTGCGCAGGCTTTTCTTGGATGAATTTGTCAGCGATCTAGATCTCAGCGGAGATAAATCAGTCGACGCCACGATTGGACTCGATCGCGCAGAAAGTCTTTACGAGAAGATCTTTGTCGAATACGGCGACGACAGCGTGGCACAACTTGGTGGAGTTCATCTCGCGTGCGAGCAAGCATCAAATTTACTGACAAAAATTCTTGAACGTGGCCGACTAATGAGCTACCTCGAGCAAAGTACGAGATACATCAATTATGACGCTCGACTTGGAGGCCGTTATCGGTTTTATCGAGATGCCGACATTTTGAATGGGCCATTTGGCACCAGATACGTCGGAGATATGGACAGAATGTTCGATTCATACTCAACGATGGTTGAGTCGGTGACTGAGCATGTGCGTAAAACCGTAAAGCGCGAATCAAATGTTTCGGACTTTGTGTTCAAACAGGCAACGCGTGCCAAAGCGCTCGACGCAGTTCGTGGCGTATTACCTGCAGCGTCGCTTTCTAATCTCGGCATATACGGAACAGGTCAAGGCTACGAAGCGCTATTGCTGCGAATGCGTGGACATCACTTGCCAGAGGCGAGACTCTACGCCGATCTGATGCTGACTGAGTTGCGAAAAGTTGTGCCGAGTTTCTTGCGACGTGTTGACGTTGCAGATCGTGGTGGAAGATGGACAGAATATTTGGCTGAGCGTGAACAACAGACGATTGAACTTGTTGATGAATATTTTGGTGCATTAGACCCGCAAGAAGCACAAGAAGTTATCTTGACTGATTTTGACCCAGATGGCGAAGACAAACTTTTAGCGGCGATTTGTTACTCAAGTTCGCATCTTCCAGAGCATCAACTGCTTAAAGAGGTTCGCGAATTGAGTCATGATCAAAAAGTTGCCTTGATTCGTGCTTATGTTGGTCAGCGAGAGAATCGACGACATAAACCTGGTCGTGCTTTTGAGAGAGTTGACTATCGGTTTGACGTCTTGGGTGACTACGGTGCTTTCAGGGATTTGCAGAGGCATCGATTGCTGACAATCGAATGGCAGAAGTTGACGCCGCACCACGGGTTTGTGCGTCCAGAACTCGTAGCCGAGGCGGGTCTTGGCGATCAATTCGACGAGGCGATGCAACGCTCGAGTTCTCTCTACGACGCATTGCTAACTGATTACCCGAACCAGGCGCCTTACGCCGTGTCAATGGCCTACAGATTGAGATACGTGATGCAGTTCAATGCTCGCGAAGCGATACATATGCTCGAATTGCGATCTTCACCTCAGGGTCATCCGTCATATCGTCGAGTTGCTATTGAGATGCACCGGTTAATAGGGCAGCAGGCGGGCCACAAGGCTGTTGCGGAGGCGATGACCCACATTGTTAAAGAGGCTCCAGAGCTTGAACGTTTGGATTCTGAGCGACGAGCCGAGGCAAAGCGCAAATGAGCGGGGTCTTGCCGATTTGGAGTTATGGCCTTAGATATCCGATACTATGCGCGCTTCAAATGAAATCAACAACAGGACAACATGGCTGACGAAGAAGAGATTGAAGTCGAAGGACCCGAAGACATCGTTGGCGACGGCGTAGAGCCGGACGATCTCGTAGAGGTCGACGTTGACATCGACCCCGAAGATTTAATCGATGCCGAAGAAGAGCTTGAAGCCGACCCAGATGCATTAGTTATTGATCCGCTGATAACCGATGAAGGCTCAACGATCGCACCTACCGATGCGACTAAGTCAAAGTCAGGCGATGACGATGATGATGACGATGACCTGCGCACCGAAGATGATGTTGAGGCCGATCTCTCTTCGATTTTGCAAGAGAAACTTTCGTCACCTCAAGAAACCGCACCTGAAGAAGAGGAAGAAGTTGTTGGTGACGACCGAACCGATGGCGTTGAACGTTTGCAACCTCGTCGTGCTGATGAAACTCAATGCACTCACTGTTTCTTGCTTGTTCGACAGAATGCACCGGGCTGCCCTGTTGAAGACGATGCGTGTCCATTGTTCAAGACGAGCTAGTCAAATAGATGCAGATCTTTACGCGAAAAGGATCTGCAACTGATTCTGAAGTATTGCAGGCGCTCGAACTTGAGGCCCGTTCAAATCTTGACACCTTTCGAGGTGGAAGCCGCATGGGTGACGAACTAGTGCTTCTGGGTGAGAACTGGTCTCGCGAGATCAATAACTCTCAAGTTGTTGTTTTTGTTGGCGGTGTGGACAAAGTTGTGATGGGCTATTTATTAGCAAGAAGAGGAACCGCCAAATCGGGTTCAATTGCAACCATTGAACAAGTCTTCGTAACGAAAGATGCTCGCAATTTTGGGATTGGCGACGCATTGATCACATCGACAATTGAATGGGCGAGGGGTGAATCACTTGTTGCGTTAGACGGTGTCGCCCTTCCAGGTGATCGTGAAACTAAAAATCTTTACGAACGCTCTGGTTTGGTCGCCCGATTGATAACGGTGACAACTGATTTGCAAAACTAGCAATAGCTAAAAACTTCGGACGAGAAGTTATTTGCCTTGCCAATTAGGCGGACGCTTTTCGATAAACGCCGTGAGACCTTCTTTGGTGTCTTCGGATGAGAGCACGGCGCCGAATTCTTTGTTTGTCATCTCGATTAATTTCTCATCGGTTTCATAGTCAGCGGCAAGAACAATCTTTCGACTTGCCCAAACTGCGAGCGGAGCTGCTTTACAGACTCGATTTGCAAGATCAAGAGCACCATCGAGAGCCGTATTTGGTTCAACAACTTTGTTGACCATGCCAAGTTCAAATGCACGTTGAGCAGAAAATGGTTCACCGGTGAGGATGGCTTCCATCGCAGCAGCACGACCGATTGCTCGAGGCAATCTAAACAACCCACCCGCGCCGGCAATTAAGTTTCGGGTCGCTTCGGCCAAACCAAACGCTGAACGGCTAGTTGCAATAACCATGTCGCATGCAAGGACAAGTTCGCAACCACCGGCTGTTGCCAAACCGTCAACAGCAGCAATCATCGGTTTTTTGCGCTCGCGATAAACGAAACCACCAAAGCCGCCACGCTTGGTATTCAACCCGCCGGCCTGACCAGAATTGATCGCCTTGAGATCTGCACCTGCACAAAAGACTGGTCGCTCTTGGCCAGCAGTATTAGCAGCGAGAATGCCAATCCAAACTTGCGGATCGTTTTCGAGTTGGTCGATCGCGGCTTCTAGATTGCTAGCGACGTCGCCATTAACAGCGTTACGCGCTTCGGGACGATTGAGAGTGATGATTGCGACTTTGCCGCGGACTTCATATTCAACGATGTTTGCCATAAGGCAAGGTTAATTGATTAGGCGGTTTCGACCGCAGGCGAAGCGTCTGGCGAAGTAACGTCAACGGCTTCAGGTGCAACTGTTGCAACAGCGACTGCTGTATCAATAGCTGGCGCGTCAACAGCTGGCTTGGCAACTTTTGGCTTGCGCTTGAATTCTCGCTTTGGACGCGGTGGTCGCAACGGACGCGGAGCCTGCGCGCCGGGTTTGACTTCAATTGCAAAGAGTGCCGCAATTTGTGGCACGAGAGGTGCCAAGCGCTTGACTGTTTCACGCAATGCATCGGTTGTGGCTTGAGGTGCGCCAAGCGGTTTGACGGCAGTGCGAATCGGCGAGAAGGCGAGGGCTTCGAGAATTGCTATCCAACGATCTGAAGTTGCATCGTTCGAAAGCGAATCTGTTGTCGCGCGAGCAAGTTGCTGACCGAGATCAACAGGAAACAAAACACCAGCTTTCGGTGGCTCACCAGAAAGTTTTATCGCTCGCAAAATTCGTGTCGCGGCGAGAGCAGCTTTGATGTCATCGATCCACTGAGTCATTTCAGTTTCTTGACGTTGCTTCAAAGCAAGTTTGAGTTCGGTTGCGAGTTCTCGAGTTGTTTCGTCACGCACAACCATTGGGTCATCGGCACCTACAACTACAGCACGCAAGTCGCGGAGGTCGAGTAGAGCGAGTTCTTTTTTCGCAGCCTCTGCTTTGTCGAGCCATTCGGCAACACGAAGTTTTGGCAAAATATCTTGGGCCATCGAAACCAAACCATCAGCTTTGATCTCTGGTTTACCTTCGGCCTTCAATTGGGTGTTCTGAGTCTTTATGGCTTCGCGAACGGCACGCAGACCACCAGCGAGAGCTCGTTCGGCGACGCTTCGTTGCTCAACGGGGAGAGAAGCAAGTACTGCGGCTCGATGAGCGCGACCCGGCTTCAAACGCTTTGCAACCGGACGAACAGGAAGAACGACAGCCGGAGTCGCCGACGCATCACGTGGAGCACGAGGTTCGCGTGGCGTGCGATCACGGCGCGGTTTGTCGTCGCTTGGGGTGCGCTCAGTACGCGGTGGGCGATCAGTGCGGGGACCGCGCTTATCGCGTTGCGGTTTATCAGACTTCGATTTCTTTGCCAATTTTTCAGTTACTGCAGTAAACGGCTTGTCGTCAATCAACTGAAGAAAAGTTGCCTTCTGTGATTTGTCGCGCTGTTGAACAACTGAAAGAACTGTGATGCCGTCAATATCAAAATCAGCTTCAATCTTTAAAACGTCACCGACTTTGCTTGCGTTTGGCAAAAGCGAAGATACAACAACACCTTTTGGAACTTTCGCTCCGGCTGCGCGCCAAGTCCACGTTCCGTCTTCACGCGTGCTCGTCAATTCGATATCAAGGCGCCTAGACATGAGCCTTTACGGTATAGGCAAACATATGATTTGACATATTTTGATAGCGCTTTGAGTGCGCATAAATACACACTTTAAAATTTGTTGAGCAAAACTAGTACGGTGATTTTGTGGCTATTTACGCTTTAGGTGATCGGGTGCCGAAAATTCATGAGACGGCGTTCGTACACCCCGAAGCCGTCGTTATAGGCGCAGTTGAGATCGGCGCAGAATCAACAATTTGGGCAGGCGCCGTATTGCGCGGCGATGACGGTGAAATTCGAATAGGCGCCCGCACCAGCATTCAGGACAATTCAGTGCTTCACACGACACCAGAAACGCCGACGATTGTTGGCGACGACTGCGTGATCGGCCACATCGTGCATCTTGAGGCCTGCACGATTCAATCTGGCTCGCAAGTTTCGTCAGGCGCGATTGTCTTACATCGTGTTGTAGTTGAATCTGGGGCGATTGTTGGTGCGAACTCTGTTGTTCTGAATGACACTGTCGTGCCTGCCGGAGCTCTCGCCGTTGGATCGCCTGCAGTAATCAAAGAGGGTCGGGCACGAAAAGAAGACATCGAGCACGGCGTGCGCGTTTATGTCGCCAAGGGCAAAGTGTTTGCAGAAAAATTGCGCAAGATTCGCGACTAGCGAATTACAGCAAGAAGTTCAGTTAGGTCAATTCGTTCTGATTCGACCAAATAATGGTTCGCTGCGTCTCGGCGAAATTGCGCACAAAGATCGGGCCTAAAGAATCGAGCACCCTCACGAATCACATAATTGAGAATGAAGAACCTGTAGGCAAATGGCAAAAACTCAATTTCAGTTTGACTCAGCGGAAAAACTTCGTGATAGGCGCTGATGAATTTAACGAAGCGCGGCTCTGTGAGTGTGTGGGCAGAATATGAAAACTGGGTCTTATCGCCGGTGCGAGAAGAAACGCGACTAAGAAAATAGAAATCTAATAGGCGAGACTCGATACGAAACCAGTCGTAGTCCCATCTAGTTGAAAATTCGAATGACTTATCGTTGTCGGGCGTAGTGGGTCGAACTGAAAAATTGCCGAGATTCCAGTCCACCAAAATTGGAATACGCGTCCATTCGTCGTAATGCACTTTTTCTAGATGCAACAACAAGTCGTGAGTGAATCTCTGGAGAGTTGAAATTGCCAGAGAGTCGA
>OFRA01000394.1_pt1 | contig 11438 bp, 13 predicted proteins | sample 1543001 | NCBI WGS metagenome assembly OFRA01 (sample SAMN07774221, study PRJEB24372) | wastewater metagenome | isolation source: Lake Maggiore Verbania | place: Italy: Verbania | collected 2015-12 | reverse complement strand
CGTTGCCCATCATCGGTTATAACGGCAGTCGCCCTGCCATTGCTTCGCTCTAGTGAAGTCACTGTTGTGTTGTATTTAAAAACAACTCCGTGCTTTTCGGCGGCTCCGGCTAATGCTCTTGGAACTGCATGCATTCCACCCTTAGGGAAAAAGACTCCATTGACTGAATCCATGTAGGCAATAACTGCATAAATTGCTAATGCTTGTTGTGGGCTAACGCCGGCGTACATCGCTTGGAAGGAATAAACTTTTTGAGTTCTTGGATCCTTTAAGAATTGATTTACTTTTGGAGCCAAACGTCTAAAGCCACCTAAGGCGATAAGTCTGGCCAAATTTGGAGTTAACAAATTCAAAGGTGAATCAATATTTCTATCTATAAAGTCATTCATTTCATATTTATATAATTTCGTTACAAAATCTACATATCGCCCATAACCAGCTGCTTCAGCCGGGCTAATACTCTTTGCAATCTCTTCCTGCATCTGATTGGTATCTGCGTGAACATCAAGTTGGGAACCGTCATGGTAAAAAGCACGATACAAAGGTTTAAGAGGAATTAGGTCTAGCCAATCTTTTAAATCCTCACCAACGCAAGCCAGTGCATCTGCAATCAAATCTGGCATGGTTAAAACTGATGGTCCAGTATCAAATGCAAACCCAGATTTATTTAGCAATCCATTACGACCGCCTGGTACAGATTCACGTTCTACTACTGTGACTTTGCGGCCAGCACCAGCTAATCTCAATGCAGCACTTAATCCAGCAAGGCCTGCGCCTACAACTACAACGTGGTCGGTGGGACCTTTAACTTTGGCTGGCACTGTTAAATCTTTCTATTAGTAGCAAGGATCGCTAGTTCAGTTAGTAACTGCTTACCATCTGGGCTAATTCCATCATGCTTTAGAGCAGTAAGAGAAGTACTGGTGAGTTCTTCAATCATCATTTCAATGTGAGAAGTAGCACCTGTATCAGTAATTATCTGCTGAAGATCTGAAATCATGCTTGGAGTGAGATTTGGATCTCCAATCTGTTTTTTCAATTCAGAAGATTGGACTGAGTTCGCTCGTTCTTGTGCAACTGCTAATAGGGCGGTGCGCTTTCCCTCTCTTAAGTCATCACCGGCTGGTTTGCCAGTTTCTGATGGATCTCCAAATACTCCTAATAAATCATCTCTTAGTTGAAAAGCTTCACCAAGTGGTAATCCATAATTTGAATAGGCATGCATTAATTCACTTGATGCGCCAGCTAGTGCTCCACCAAAATGTAGAGGTCGCTCTATCGTGTATTTACCAGATTTATACCGAGCTACTTTAAGAGATCTTTCAATACTTTGAGTTCCCAAAGACTGCTCGTAAACATCTAGGTATTGCCCCGCCATAAGTTCTACTCGCATTTCATCGTAGATTGGCAGAGCTCGAATTAAATCTTGACTTGATATTCCCGAGTTATGAAGCATCTGAGCTGACCAAATAAGTGCTAAATCTCCAATTAAAATTGCTGATGCCACTCCAAATTGGGCAGAAGATCCAACTAAATTATTATCAACATGCATTTTTTCAAAAGATTTATGAATACTAGGAGCACCGCGCCTGGTATCAGAGGCGTCCATGACATCATCATGAACTAATGCGCAAACATGAATTAATTCAAGACTTGCAATAGCTGAAACTAATTCCTTATTTGGTTGGGCAGATGCTCCAATTAATCCAACGTATGCAAACAAAGGGCGTAATCTTTTTCCGCTATCGAGGAGGAATTTTTCAAGTGCAATTCCAACGGGGTCTAATTCAGGTCCGATTTTGGCAAGGTACTTATTTTCCCGCTTTATAAACTCAGCAAGCACCTGATTTATCTCAGCACGAATCACTTTGATATCGCTAGTCGCAGAAAAACTCACGGCGCAACGGTACCCTGCCTGCTGTGAGCAATGATCAGAGAGCCACTTCCTTCTCGTTGGAGTTCTTCCCACCAAAGGATCTGGCAGGAGAAGAGCGGCTCTGGCAGGTATTGGCACAACTTCAACCCTTAAAGCCAGATTTCGTATCAGTTACCTATGGTGCTGGTGGATCCACGCGAGATAGAACAATTCGTGTTACCACTGAAATTACTGATCGCACCCAAATCCCAACGGTTGCTCATTTAACCTGTGTTGGCTCAACTAGATCTGAATTAGTTGAAGTTTTAAATCAATACAAAAAATCTGGGATTAAAAGTATTTTAGCGTTAAGGGGAGATCCACAAGGAGGACCAACATCTGAATGGCAATCAATCCCTACCGGATTAGATCATGCAGATGAACTCGTCGAGTTAGCTATGCAAATAGGTGGATTTAACATTGGAGTTGCTGCATTTCCAGATGGGCACCCAGCATCAAATTTTAACTTGGGAAAAGATGTTGATGTGCTTTTGCGAAAAGAACAGCTAGGTGCGACCTTTGCAACAACACAATTCTTCTTTGAATTTGATAAATGGCAAAGCATTGTAGATCGATTAGCAAAGCGTGGATCTAATCTTCCAATCATCGCTGGCATACTTCCTATTACAAATTTAAAACAATTGAACCGCATGGTCGAATTAAGTGGAGTGACGATTCCAGCTCATATTTCGAAAAGATTTGAGAATGCGGGGGATGATCTAAGTGAGATCAAGAAAATAGGTATTGATATTGCAACTGAGCTTGGTAGTAAATTACTAGCAGCAAAAGTTCCAGGAATTCATTTTTATACAATGAACACTGCTGAATCAACAATTGTAATTGCAAAAAATTTAGGTTTGGTTAAATAATGACTAAAAATGAATTCTATTTAGCCTGGAGCAAGTTACATGGTGATGCCAAGATTGCGGGAATTGTTAAAGGCTGGCTTAGCATCTCTTTTTCTACTTCGAAAGCCTTGGCTAGGATACGAATAACTCCTAACGCATTAACAATTTTAGGTTTAGTGTTTGGCGTCTTGCTTTATATGAACGCAAATGCAATATGGGCGCCATTGATCCTGGTTATTTCCCTAATCTGCGACGGCGTTGATGGCAGTCTGGCAATCATTACTGGTAAATCCTCGAAGTGGGGTGCGTTATTAGATTCAGTAGTTGATCGACTCACTGAATTTTTTTGGATTCTCGCACTTTATAGTTTGGGAGTTGATTCAAAGATACTTATCGCCGTTTTAATTCTGGCATCAGCTCAGGAGTACCTAAGAGCTCGCGCAGGTGGAGTTGGGTTAACCCAAGTTGGCGTAGTTACCCTTGCAGAACGTCCAGTAAGAGCCTCATTTGTTTTTGTAGCTTTGGTCGCATTTAATCTAAATTTAGAGATTCTCAATCAGATTACTTTTGTGTGGTTAATTTTGCAGGCAATTAGTTTTTTAACAGTAGCTAAATTTGTTGCTGCAAAATTAAATTAAGCTTTACCAATAGCGTTTGCAACAATCTCAGCGCTAATACCGACGAGTGGCAATCCACCTCCGGGATGGGCTGATCCTCCTACGCAAAACAAACCTTTTACTTTTGACCTATTGCGAGCTCTTAGAAATGCTGAGGCTGCAGAGTTACTTGAAGTTCCATAGATAGAACCACCAGGTGCCATCGCATAACTTTCAAGATCATATGGAGTTCGAAATTGCATTACCTCTAATCTGTTAGATACATTCAAACCTAATTTATCCAATTTATTTATAATCAACTTTGCATAGTTATCACCACCACTTCGCCAATCCCAGCCAGATTCCACATCATGACGCGGGGCATTAACTAAGACAAACCATGCTTCTTTGTTACTGGATTTGACCATGGATGGATCCTTTGGAGCACAGATATAAATTGTTGGATCACTTACTGGAGTTTTCTTCGTAAAAATCTGGTCAAATTCTGCATCATAATCTTTAGGGAAGTAAACATTATGGTGCTCAATGTTTACTGCTTCACCTTTACTGTTATCAAGTCCTAGAAGTAGAGAAAATCCAGCAAGGGATTTAGTTGCTGCCTTTAGTTTACGACGCTCGCTCTTAGCTGAGGAAACATTCTTATCCAGTAATTGATTGTAAACATACTCTGCATCTGCATTTGCTACTACCAGATCAGAATTAATTACTTCACCATTTTGAGTTTGAAGGCCAGTAACTGCTTTACCTGATGTAAGAATTTTTGTAACTAAGGTGTTGAACTTAAACTCAACTCCAAGATCTCTACATCTTTGCTCTAGCGCAACTGAGAGCTGACCAATGCCACCCTTGATGTGCCAAGCCCCAAATGTGCTCTCAACAAAAGCAATAGTAAGTAGTACTGCTGGTGCACTCCTTGGATCACTTCCGGTATAGGTTGCATAACGATCGATAATCATCTTTAAATGCGGGTCTAGATTCAGATTATTACTTAGCTTTCGAAGAGAGGTAAACGGTGCTATTTGTTTTACTTGACTAAGTAAATTTCTGCGCTTAAGAAGGGGCCAGATTGAACTTAACTCTGATTCAACAAAAGATTCACGCGAAGCTTCCCACATCTTCTCTGAACGATTAATGATTTTTTCCCAGCCCTGACTAGCAGCTTTGCCGAAAGACTTTTCAATTTCTAGGTAAGTTTTAGGATTAGAAAGATTTGGAAATACAACAGATTTTCCATCTGCAAAATGGTAATTAAATGCTGGATCAACGGGGGCAATATCTAAAATGTGCTCAATTCGTTTTCCAGTTTTCAGGAATAGATCCCGGTATACAGCTGGAAGTGTTAACAGTGAGGGACCGGTATCAAAGCCGTAATCGCCAAACCATTCAGTTCTGCATTTACCGCCAGAGCGATCACTATTCTCATAAATTGTTACTTCATGCCCTTGTTTAGCCAATCTTGCCGCTGCGCTCATCCCACCAACACCAGCACCTATTACAGATATTTTTGCCACTCAGATCACCGTTCTATCGCGCCAAGTGATTGTATTGGTTAACTTTCCAAACCAGGAGAAGAGTATTAATCCCAGCAGCATCAAAATAGCAAGCGGATGAAAAATCGCGCTATTCGGTAGAGAGCCAGTTCGTAATGATGAAATCATGCGGCTTAATGTGATTAAACCAAATGCAGCTAAACCAGATGTTGAGCCCAAGGCGGTAGAAATTATTGGAAGTATTCCAGTAACTATCAACAAGGCAATTGCCAGAATTGTTCCAGGGACTGAACCAAAAGCTTTCCATAAGGATTTTTGGTACCCCTTGAATAATTCCATTTTGTTTTTATACATATGACAAGTGGCAATGTTGCTCGCCTCGGCTACGCCACCTTTATACCCTTGCTTAAGTAAATTACGAGCCAACATAAGATCATCTAATACCTCTGTTTTAATGCCAGCATGAGCGCCCGATTTAAAATAAGCATCTCTTTTGATTATTAAAAACTGCCCATTAGCAACCGCCATAGATTTAATTGAATATTTCTGGGCAATTAGAAGCGGCACCGAAGATAACCAAGACCATTGCAGTAGTGGCTGGAATATTTTTTGAACAAACCCAGAGGTAAGTTGGCGAGGATAGGGGGATATGAAATCCCAATTACCCATTTTTGAAATTGAGTTTGCAACCGCATAATCGCTCAACCGAACATCAGCATCTACAAAAACCAAATAATCACCGCTACTTTTCTCGGCAAGTTGCTGGCAGGCCCATAACTTTCCAAGCCATTTATCTGGCAATTTTTCACCAGATATCAATTCGACACTAGGAAAAACCTTAATTTCATTTGAAGTGTTATCTGTTGATCCATCATCAATAGCTATTACTTCAAGAGTATCTAGCCCTTTTTGCGCCAATACGCTACTTAAGCAACCCTTTACATTCTCCTCTTCATTTCGCATCGGAATCAATACTGAGACGCTACCTGAGACTTTAGTTGGTGTATTTTTTATGACGCGGATTGTTAATGAGTTAAAGATTACTAAGGCTAGTGCTAGCACAGAAAGGTAAAGTGAAATTTCCATTAATTATTAGCTGGTGGACCAAATCGTAATAAGAATACGTAGGGCAGAAGGAATAATCCAAATACAAGTCCACCAATAAATGCCACACCGGTGCGATCAAAGAAGAAAAGATTTCCAACTACACCGGCAAACCAGGTCCACATTAATAAGAAATCAGGAACAGCAGTTGAAGTTGAAACTTTTCGTCTATCAACTCGGAGCACTGCGTTAAGAATTGCCATTAAACCCATGCCAGTTAATAGCCAACCAAATGCATTTGATAGTGGAATTTCAGGTTGAAATGGCACATGCGATCCAGTGAAATCCCATGTCCATCTTTCAGCAGAAACCATTTGTGGATCTAGAAATAGATCCCAAGCCATCATGCCAAAACCGCCATATAGGAATACCCAATTTTTTGTAACTTTTCTGGCAGCAAGTAAAACTGGGTGAGCCAACATCACCCAAGCAAAGGGAACAACTAATGGAACACCATATATTTGATAACCCAACGTAGGTGAGTACTCATAGCTACCAAATGGCCAACCACTTCTGCTGCCGATCTGCTCGATGACTAGTGCGTAGGTAAAAGTAATGAAAAGGAATTGAAGTGAGTAAATGAATCCATATGCAAGAGATGCGTGAATAAACATTGCTGCAGCAGCCCAATAAACCGTAGCGATTGTTACAACTCGCAGTGCTTCGCCATCAATTAAGGGGTAGGAGATTTGCAAACCAATTGCAACCAACAGGGTTGCATACAAAATAAACAGCTTCCAACTAGCAACCTGCCTACGTAGATTTTTTCTTGGGTAGAACTGGCGAAGTGACATGGGCTAATTGTGCCTTATTACTTGAGCACGCCTTGCTCTTCTATAACCGCAAACCGCGCAAATAGCTCCTCGGAATACCATTTATTACTTTCAGTTGCTGCGATTGCCGCAACATGAGCCCGTCCCTTATACGCAAAATCTCGAAGCGCTGAAGCACTTTCCCAGAGCGAGAAAGTTCCCTGTAATCCAATTGGTGCCTCACCGATTCCAATTGCATTTATTAGACCCGGTGATTGATGCAAACTTTCAGTAACAGGAGGCACGGCTTTCCAAAACTGAAAATTCTTTCGCCAAACAATCCGTGCTCTGGTAATTGCTGCTATTTTCCCATTCCATTCAAACTTTTCAATTGAGAATGGATCTTGCTTTGACCATAATCCATGAGAGGAGATAGGTTTTAGAATCGCTCGGTATTGATTATTTGATATTTTGCGCCATAGTTTGAATACATAAGAATCTTCTAGGGCATCCAGATTCGATTCTTTAATTGTAACTAAAATTCCCCAACGCAATTGATCGGCATCTTTTGGAGTAAAGCTCTCACCTTTCCCAGTTCCTAGTAATTTTATAAACCCAATTCCTGAAATTCTTTTAAGAAGTAATTTGTTAGTTGCCATATTCAAAATGGCTATTGGAAGAGCTAACGGTTTAATGCGCCAGAAATAAACAACTGTAATCACTGTGAAACTCCAACGGTTTGAAGTATTTCTGAAAGCACTTCATTTGGGCTATCCCACATAGGTGCATGCCCGGTTTGCGGTAGAATAATCCACTTCGCATGTGCTGGGGCAAGAGATCGTTCCTGACATGTTTTCGCAGGCAAGGTGTGGTCACTATCGCCAAAAACAATTGTGATTGGTATTTGTGAATCAATTTGCTTATCAAATCTTTTACCTAAAAGAGCATCCCAAGCCGGAAAGTATCCAGTGGATTGGGCCATCGCAGATGTTGCATCTAAACAGATTTCATAACTAAGTTCTTTCCAACGGGGTGAAACTGTTTCAAAGCCAATTTTTTTAGCCCAGGTGTAATTCAAAAGTGATGGCGCAAGTTTTTCTACGCCACTTGCCATTACGCGAAGTGCAAGCTCTCCAGGGTATCTAGAGGTGAATGGGGTAAGCCACAAACCAGCGGGTGCTAATGCAGTTATGGATTTAACTGCGGCTGGGTTTAAAACAGCAATCTCAAAACTAACCCAACCCCCTAGGGAGTTTGCAACTAAATGAAAACTTTCAATACCAATATTTTTTAGGTTCTTTAACACTAACTGGGCAAGTGAAGTTGGATCCATTTTTTGAATAGGTGAGTATGGGGTCCGACCGTGACCAGGTAGATCAATGGTTACTACAGAAAACTGTTTGGCTAGCGTTGGAATAATTGGTTGCCAAGCTGTGGCAGCAGATCCCATGCCATGAATCAAAACTAGCGGCTGACCTGTGCCATGAGTTTCAATTGCAAGTTTCACAGAGATAAGATTACCTTCTGATGATAAATCTTGATGCAGCGCAGTTTTCGCAGAAAATCACCGATCAGAAGGTTGTAATTCTTGATGTTAGAACCGCTGCTGAATTTGCTGAAGGCCATATTCCTAACGCAATAAACATAGATATTTTCTCAGATTACTTCACCGCTGATGTCTCTGCCTTAGATAAATCCCTGGAATATGCAATTTACTGTCGTTCAGGTAAGCGTTCAGTTGATGCTGCAACCGCTATGGATGAAATTGGTTTTTCTACTTCAAACTTAACTGGTGGAATTATTTCTTGGGCTGAGGCAAATAAAGAAATTATTTGCTAGTTAAAGTTGGAATCAACTCTTCAACTAGTTTTTTGATCTGATCTCGAATTGGCCGAACATCTGCAACACCTTGGCCAGCTGGATCAGGCAGAACCCAATCTAGATATCTTTTACCAGGAAAGAACGGGCATGCATCCCCACAGCCCATGGTTATTACTACATCAGATTGTTCAACTGCTGAGGTGGTTAACACTTTTGGTTGTTCATTTGAAATATCTATGCCAACCTCTTTTAAGGCCTCAACTACTGCTGGGTTGATTGAATCAGCCGGCGCAGAGCCAGCTGATCTAACTTCAACACGATCACCTGCTAAATGGGTTAGAAATGCAGCAGCCATCTGTGATCGACCAGCATTATGAACACAAACAAAGAGTACGGATGGCTTACTCATCAGATTTTTTACCTGCAATAGTTAAATTCTTAGCCACAACCAGACCAACAAGTGCGCCAATAAATTGGGCAACCACAAAGAGTAGTACTGAATCTAGTGCAATACCGGTAAATGAGTTTGTAAATACTCTTCCGATTGTTATCGCAGGATTAGCAAATGAGGTACTTGAGGTGAATAAAATTGCTCCAAATATCCAGATTGGAACGTAAATTGCAATCAACTCATCCTTTTTGCGAAACGTAAGAATTATTAATACTAAGACGGCAGTTGCAAATAGCTCGGAAAAAAGTAGATTTGAACCATCTCGAATAATTGTTGATTGCTTTATAAAACTTTGGTCATAAATTAGGTTGGCAATGCCAACACCTAAAATAGCGCCTAGTACTTGTGCTGCAATGTAAAGGCCAGCTAGTTCATTTGATATCTTCTTGAGAATTGCCATTACTAAAGTAACTGCTGGATTAAAATGCGCACCACTTGTCTTCATGCCCACCTTTATTACGACTGCTAAGCCGAGTGCGGTTGCTAAGGCGTTGAGCAATAACCTAACTCCACCATCTTGGGCAAGGTTTGCGGCCATATGTCCTGAACCAACAATTGCTATTGCCAAGATCATGGTTCCAATAAATTCCATACCGATGGCTCTTTTTTGCTTCATGCCTGCCCCCTTGGTGGTGAAGAGTTATATTTGAGTCAAAATAGTAAATCCGGCTAAGCCAATTAACAGAAAGGCAAAGCCTCGTTTTAGATGAACAGTAGGTGTTTTTGCTGCCAATCTGGATGTATAGCGAGCAATTAACACTGCAGCTAGCGCTATTAAAACTGGATAGCCCCAATCAATCTCTTGCCAAATTGAAAACTTGGCTAGGAATGCGGTTAAACAGTTAAGGGCGATTATGAGAAGTGAGGTTCCAGCAGCTTTGTTTTGTGGGGTATGAAAAAACAAAACCAGAACTGGGATTGCTAAGAATCCACCTCCTATTCCAAATAAGCCAGTTAAGGAGCCAATCAAAAGTGAAAGCAAAACCAATGCCCAAACTGGAATCTTCTTTTCAGGTGAATCTTTAATTGGCCCCTTAAGCATTGAATAAGCAGCGCCAAGTAAGACCAGTGAGAACCCAATTAAAATCACTGAATCTGCAATCTTTGCGACAATCAAGCCAAAGCCAATATTGGTAAGAAGGCCCAGCGCCCAAATCGTTAGCGCTTCCTTAACTAATACATCTTTACTTTTAAATTTTGGACCAAGACCTGCAACTGCGGCTAAGAAAACAACTGCAAGGGCTGCCGTAGTGGCAGCGACCGGAGTGAAATCAAATAGGTAAAGCAGAATTGGAACGGAGACCATCGCGCCACCTGCGCCAATAAAGCCAAGCACTGCGCCAATAAATCCACCGCTAAGTAATGCAGTAAGGATTAAGCCAATCTCCATAACCTGATACTCCCACATATTTACTAAATAACGGCAGAAAAAAACCGCCCCCGTGGCTTAGCACCAAGAGGGCGGTTTTTACTTATTTAAATTAGCTAAAAAACAGCAGTGTTCCTACGTTGCTGCCAAAATCTGCGCCACCACGAAGTAGTGCGAAAATAATCAATGCTGCACCAGCAAGGGAAAGATCCTTGAAGAATGCAATTGACTCATTTTGCTTAGCTGTGGCATCACTTTCTTTCCAGAATGCATGCATAATTACTGCAGTTGGAATTAAGAAGATGGCAATTAATAGCGCACCAAGATCAGCATAGAATCCAAGCACGATATAGATTCCACCAAGTATCATCATTAATCCACTTAGATAAACTGAGAACTTAGCCATTGGAACTTTCTTGTACTGGGCATAACCGATCATTGCTTGGGCCTTTGTGAAGTGGTTTACGCCAGAGCTAATGAAGAGCAATGCAAACAGCACTCTGCCTGCTATTAAAAGGATTTCTGTTATTGACATGTATTTCCTTACCGCTAGTTTTCGCCCAATTGGGCCTTGGCAATAAAGGTAAAGGCTACTGTCAGGTATTTAAACTAAACTTAGGGTGTGTTCAATGAAAATATCTATTTCTTATTCATGATGAGAGAAAAGCATGAGTAATGCCGAGCAACTTGCCACCATCTTGCATGTGGATATGGATGCTTTCTACGCATCAGTTGCAGAGAAAGATAATCCAAAATTAAAAGGTAAAGCAGTTGTGGTTGGCGCAGGCAGACGTGGTGTTGTCTCAGCTGCAAATTATGAAGCACGTAAATTTGGAATAAGAGCTGCAATGCCAGTTTATAAAGCAAAAGCATTAGCACCACATGCAATTTTTATCTCACCAGATATGGCTCGCTATGAAGAGGTATCAATAGAGGTTATGAAAATATTTGAAGAGGTAACCCCATTAGTTGAACCAATTTCATTAGATGAGGCATTCCTAGATGTAACTGGTTCCAAAAGATTATTGGGCAGTGGCCGGCTGATTGCAGATTTAATTCGCAGACGAGTTA
>OFRA01000393.1_pt1 | contig 11548 bp, 5 predicted proteins | sample 1543001 | NCBI WGS metagenome assembly OFRA01 (sample SAMN07774221, study PRJEB24372) | wastewater metagenome | isolation source: Lake Maggiore Verbania | place: Italy: Verbania | collected 2015-12 | reverse complement strand
ATGCTTGCTGCAGAAAAAGCAGGAAGACTAGTTGAACAATCATTTTATAGTGATGCAAAAGCAGCGGCAGTTTTAAAACAAGCACTAGGTAATTTAATTGATGAATTTTCAATACTAGAAGCAAAAGCAAAATCTGGTGCTATGAGTGTTAATCCAGCAGTATCAACGATGGCAGGCAACCTTGTTATGGCGGCAGGAGGCTCTAGAGTAGTAGACCCAAATCATCCGCTAGCTGGTGCACAGGGAACAAGAGCAAGTTCTCATATGGTTCCAAGATCTGGTATGACCGAAGCTCAAAGAATGCAACAGACAATGTTTGGCATGGTTCCAGGATCAATTCCTGTAAATCAGAAAATTGGTCAAAACCCACAAATTTATATGAACGATCAGTTACCAAACGTTCCTGGACTTACAACAGTCAATGGGGTATCAACGGGTATTGTTTCTGGAGAAGCAGCAAGATGGCATTCAATGATGGCAACTTTGGGAATGCAATCAAAGGCGGAGATTGAGAATCTAAAGAGAACAATTGCAGCAACTGGCACTGTAAGTAAAGAATTTATGATGCAGTTTGACGATATTCTTCCAGCAGTTAATGTTTTAACAAATAACGCTGCAACAGAATCAGCACTTATTGTTGCTGAACTTCGTGCAGGTAAACTAAACCTTGATGCAGCAAGAGCAAAAATTGTTGCCTTAAACTTAGAAACAGAAAGATTAATTGCTGCTACAGTTCAGGCACAAGCAACTGCTATGGGCAGAACAATAAACCCAACAATGGTGCCTACATTAAATCAACCAGTTGTAGATCCTACTGGTAAATCTAACATGAGAGAGCTATTTAAAAAGGGCAAAACAAGAGATTTTATTAATAAAGTTGCTGGCACACTTGGGGTAAGAACTTCTGGTGCTGGATATAACGTTGAAACAACAGTTCCTAAAAAGCTTGCATCTGGTGGAGTAGAAATCCAGAAATATGCTAATGGGTATACATCTATTGCCGCTGCTATAAAAGCAGCAAAAATGCTAAGAGAATTTTCTAAAACATCTGGTCTTATAGGAGGGATTAGAAAAGTAGGTTCTAGATCAGCAAGAGTTGGCGGAGAAAAGGGAGTAACTAATACCTATGGAGAAATTTATAGGTCAGGCTCTAGTATTTACAAGGATCCAGAATTTAAGGCTTACGGAATTACACCAGCAGGAAAAGATGAAGTGTTAATGCACGGCATGGGCCCAGGATTCTTGCAAAGAATAAAGTCTCTTAAGACTAAGGGTTCTAGTGCAACAGCAACTAGAGATCAATACGATGAATTTAATTTAATGATGGATCCTAGAACACGAGCAAATAACGAAGCCTTACAATTATTGCCTAATTCTTTTATTAAAAGCACAAGAACTTTTAATACAAAGTTGGCAGCAGGAACTGCAACTGGACCTGAATTCCCATTAGCAAAAGGCTCTGACATGGTTAGCCTTCTTCTATTCTTAAAGAATCAAGGAGTCCCTCCAAGACAAGCTATGCAAATTGCTGACAGAGCAGCAAATGTACTTAATCAAAAAATGGCATCACATAAAGGACCAATAAACGAGGCAGCGTTTGGAAAACTTTTAAATAACGCATCAGTTCGTGCAATATCTAGTGGATTTAGACCAAGCATGGTCAGACAGACCAACCCACTTGGATCAGATATGCATTCTAGAAATTTAGGATTAGTCCCAGCAAAGTATGAAGAAGGAGTTACAAAACTTCCAGGATATGGCGGAGGAGATATAATTCCTGCTCTTCTAGAGCCAGGAGAGTCTGTTGTAACAAAAACAGGAACTCAAGGTAACGAAGGAACTCTTCATTTAATTAATGCTGGATACAATGTAGACCAAATGGTTGGTTTTAAAAAGGGAGTAGTTGGAGCAAACTTTAAACAAGGATTTAGAACTTCTAAAAATAAAAACAGTGGGGCTGAAGAAGGCGGTGGAGGAATGAGCCCTATGGCTCAAACTGGAATGTTTATGGGCGGCATGGGATTATCTATGGCTGGAAACGCAGTTGGTGGAACCGCTGGAATGGTAATGAATTCTGCTGGTATGGCTATGCAGTTCCTTCCTATGCTTAGTGGACTTAAGAGCGTTATGGGCGGATTAACTAAAGTAACAGCATTGGCAAAAACATTTGGATCTATCGCTGGAACAATATTTAGAGTTGCTGGAACAGCAGTTAAATTCTTTACAGGACCAGTTGGCTTAGCAGTACTAGGAGTAACAGCTCTAGTATCAGCATTTAAATTCTGGAAAAAAGGAATTGAAGATACTAAAAAAGAACAAACAGCTCTTTATGGTATGTCTGAAAAGGGTGCTAAAGAACTAGGAATTAGCTACACATCTGTAACAGATAAAATGAAGGCATTAAAAGAAGAGCAGAAGCTTGCAGCAGATAAAGCTAAAGCCTACTTTGAATCTTATTCTATGGCAGGTGGCGGATTAACACTTACTATTAAACAATTAAAAGAATTAAAAGAACGTGTTAAAACAGATATGCCAGACACATTAGCAATCCTTAATAACATAGACTCTTCAAAGGTAAATGATTGGGCGGCTAATCTTAAGGCTCAAATGATATCTAGTGGTAAATCTGTAGAAGAATCAACCAATTTAATTTATGCATTAATTGAAGCTTCCAATAAAGCTGGACAAGGCGTGGGAGCAATTTCAAGTCAGCTATTTTCTGGAATCACTGATCAAGGCTCTGCCGCCGACTTCGTGTTAAAGAACCTTGTAAAAAATATTGAAAGCATTTCTCAGATAGATGCCAGCGCATTTGCTGCTAACGTAGACTCTACCATATCATCATTAGATGCTGCAGTAAAATCATTAATTGGAACAAAAGACGCCAGCGGAGAAACAATAGACGAAGCAGAAGCAATAGCTATGCAGTTTGAAAGAATGGCCAATGCAAAAATTAAAGACAGGCAATTAGGAAAAGAAACTTTAGAGGTTCTTAAGGCTCAAAGGCCTGAATTGGCAAATATATTAAATCAGTCAGACACAATTGGCGGAATGTATGCTAAGTGGAGAATCTTCTTGCAAGGAGTCAAAATTGATTTACAAAACATAAGTTCCGCTCAGGCAGAATCTTTAGCAGCATTTACTGCTGGATTAGATGCAGCATCAGCCCAAGCAATTGCAGCTGATGGCACAGTTACTGGATTAGAAGAAGCTAGAACTGCTTTAGATGCACTTCAAAAAGCATATAAAGATGCACAAAAGAGATCTAATACAGACAAAATAGATTCTGCTGGATTGTCTAAACAAAAAATTAAAGCAATTCAAGATGAGATTAAAGCAATTAGAGAACGTGCTGAAGCAAGAAAGAGAGCTTTAAGAGAAACCTTTGACAAAGAAAATGCTGAGCTTGAGTTACAAAAAGCTAAATTAGATTTACAAAACGCTGTTGCCCGTGGAGATAATGAGGCGGCTGCAGCTGCACAAATTAGAATTCAACAAATTCAAAAAGAAGTTAGCCTTAAAGCGGCAGAAGCAAATATTGATAAGAATGCTAAAAAGGCTGAGGAAGCACAGCAGTCGATTCTTGATAAAGATGCAGCGTATAAAGAGGCCCTTAAAGAAGGTGCTGCAAAACAAGGAAAAAGAGCAGAAAACCTACAGGGAAGCATATCAACAATATCTACACTTGCTGCAACACTAGGTAGGGTTGCAAAACTACAAATATTTGCAGAATCTCCTTCTGCAACAGCACAGCAAAAAACAGATTTTAAACAGGCTTTTGCAAACGCTCTTAATGACATTGCCAAAGCAGCTAAATCTGATCCTAAAGTTTTAGAATCATACGGACAGTTTTTAGAAAGAACAGATACGGGGAAAAGAGATAAAGACAATAAACCAATCTTTGAATATAAAAAAGACAAAGATGGAAATTATATTCCTGGAAAAATGAATGAAGCATATAAATCTATGTTGCCAGGATTTAGCTCTTCAGAGGGATCTGCATTAACAGAGTTAAAACAATTGTCTTCAGGAATGACGACCTTTGCAGAAACAATGATGGGCAAGGGTCCTTATAATACTCTGGCCGATATCTACAATATACTTGCAAAGGGATCTCCAAAGGGTAAAGAGATAACAGTTGAAATGCTAGAAAAAGCTTTGTCTAGTGGAAAGTACGATAAGTATTTAGATTCAGGTTCTGTTGCAGATATGAAAAAAACTGGTTTCTTTAATGCAGATGGAAGCCTTAAAGACAATGCTCGTGAGCTAGCAATAAGATCTGAAAAATTAAAAGCAGATGACAAATTTAATACTGGTGGAAAGTCTTACAATGTAAAAGAAGGATACGATAGTTTGCTATGGAATCCTCGTGCTGTACGCATGTCTATGGGTGGATATGTTAAACGTGCAGTAACTGGAATTACTGGAATGACCTCATCTCAACCTTATTTAGTTGGAGAGCGAGGACCAGAACTATTTGTGCCTTCTTCTGGCGGACAGATTATTCCTAATAATTTAATGGGTCCTAAATACGATGTAGCGTCAAGCTCAGTATCATCTGTTCAGGGAGCCGCTAATAATTCATATAACAACAATGTTTATAATATTGATATTGATTTAAATGGCACAAATGTTACCGCAGATGATATACTTAGAAAGTTCAAATCAGAACTGGCGCTAATCGGTGCTAAAGAAGGAAGAGTTAGAACATTGGGAGGCGAATACTAATGCCACAGCCGTATGTAAGTTTACCTAGAGGCTCAATTTTATATATTGAGGCCAAGGACCTTGGGGCTACCCCAGCTGGAACAACCAAAACTTGGAATAAAGTTACAGAGCATAATAGAAGTGCTTTTCAGATAAGCACAGAGAGAATTGAAAAGGTTGTGCGAACATCAAATGGAACTCTTCGAAAGAATCATATTGCGGATAAGAAGAAATTTCAGGTATCTTGGGATATGCTTCCTTCATACAGAACTCTTACAGTTGACGGCGGTTGGGGAGCAGAAGACTTAAGATCATTTTACCTAGGCGACGAAGGAAAACAAAGTTTTAATATTAGAATAAACCTTGCTAAGACAGGATCAGATCAATCTTCATCTGGATATGAATCCTATACGGTAATATTTTCATCATGTGATTTTACGGTTGTTAAGAGAGGTTTGCAACCACACTGGAGCGTTTCATTATCGCTGGATGAGGTATAATGATTCCTTTAACAACAACTGCTAAGAACGCTATAGAGCAAAACACATCTGTTACTTACGGCACATCTTTAGTATTTGAATACAACATGAATTCTATGGTTGACGGTATTACCGTAACTGGAGCAACAATAACAAAGACAGATTCTTCTGGCGCCTCATACACTCCGTTTAAAAAACTATTCCCTGTCGATTCTATTATTAAACCATTTAGGCCAGTAGGCGCAGGATTAAAATATGCTATATCTGGAGATATTGATTCAGGATGGAAGAATCCTAAGTCTTTAACATATAGTCCAAACTTTAGAGTATACTATCCTGGATCAGATACATTCTACAAATACTATGTTTCGGCACAGGGCGTAGGACTCGACGTAACAGTAACATACCCTAAGACCATATTAACAAACAAAATAGTCGCAAGGTTTGAGTTAGGACACTCTACCCCTACTACTTGGACTATATACGGTAACGGATCAGTTCTTGCCACTGGAACAAATACCGACATAGTTCCTTTTACAACAAGCGGTAGTAAAAATTATGATGCTGGAACTGTAACTATATATTACAATGGAACATCATGGGTAAAGACAGAGCCTACTGCAATTTCTGCCCCCGTAAGTTTAACCAGTACTAGAATAACAACTGGGGCGGTCTCTGGAAAGTATATTGGATTAATTGAATTATCCCCTAAATGGTATGTAGATGCAACAGAACACATGTTATCTTTTGATATATCTAAAGAGTCATCTACAAGCTCAGAAGACCTTATGCCAGTTGGTAAAATATCAGCAAACTCTATATCGCTAAGCCTTGTCTCATATGAATCTACTAGAAAGATTGTCTCATTTGATAAGACATTTACATTTGATTCTACTAAGATTTATCTATACAAAAATACGGAAATTAAACCATACATTAAGTTGTATAACTCTGGCGGGACCTTATCTGACTCTCAAGGATCATATGACAAAATACTTCAAGGAACATTCTATGCAGATACATGGTCTTTCTCAGAGTATGGAGATATATCTTTAAATGCTTTAGATGGCGCCAAAGTGTTGCAAGAAACAATAGCAACTAAATTGCTATGTGAAAACTTTTCAGCTACAGCTATTATTAGAAGACTATTAGACTCAGTGGGATTTACTAACTACAATTTTAACATTAAGGATGCAGACACGTCTATTATAACCCCAACATACTGGTGGACAGAGAATAATAAAACCGTTTGGGACTGCCTGCAGGAGTTGTGTAGAGATACTCAAATGACAGCAGTCTTTTCATATAATAACGTACTTCAATTTTATAGCAGAGAATGGATATTTGATTCAACAAGAACATCTAATTGGGACTTTAGAAGTGAAACATCTGGATCTAATTTATCTAACATACTTTCATTTAATAAAAACGATTTGCCATCAGCCAATCAAATAAAAGTATTTTGGAATAGCGTTTTAACATCTAATTATATTCAAAGCGCCCAGGCCCCATGGGTTTCAGAAACATACATTTTATCAGCATTTACATTAAATCAAAATATTTTAACTACACATACTGCTGGACAATATATGCACTTTACTCCAGCGGTTGTAAATGAAGAAGAGCTAGGTGCAACCGCATTTAATTTTACAGGGTACCTTGCAGTCGGATCTGAAATTATAGAATATGATGCAGTTCAATTTCAATATGATGATCAAAACGGAACCAGACAATTTGTTGATTTAGTAAGCAAAACAGATAACAATAAATATTTAGGAATAAGTAAGCAAGGCACACTTAAGCCAAGCGGCAAGTATAGAATTAAAACAAGAGGTGCATTTAATACACCAGTGTTAAATCATTATATAGACGCACAAGATATAGTTAACTCTTGGAGCGGACATGAGGTGGTGTGGACATGAGTCCTTGGTTACCAGAATGGTATATGATTAATGGAGGGTACTCTGCGCCTACTGCTCCAACCCCTAACGATTTAAAAATTCCATGGGTGTCAATAAATACTACGTCTCCAACCACAGTAGTTTTAACATTTGGTGGATCAAACGTTACTCCAGGAAGTTACGGTGGTGCAATAGTTTCTTCTGGAACTTATAATGATCCAGATTTTGTTATTAATACAAATACCGCAACATATACTAGAAGTGATTTAAATCCAGGTCAAAAATATAGTTTTAGGGTAAGGGCTTATTCAGGATCTGGAGCTACAGGAACGTACGGAGATTATATTTATGATTCTTTTACTATGCCAAAATTTGCAAGCGTTGCTTCTCCAAGTGCTTCAACAAGTGGTACAACTACTCCAAAAACTCCTACATACACAGATGAGTTGACAAAATCAAAATTAGCAAAGATACTTGCTGAAGAGTACGCTGCCATACTTGCAGCATCTGGTGCAAATGAAATTTTAGATCTATCAAATAGCGTAATGTCTAAAACAGAAAAATTAGGAACTTCAACCGCATTTTCTGGAAATAGAGAATTGCAAAGGTCTTATTTAAAAGTTACTAGCACAAATAAAGATACTAATTCTTACTCTGTAGCAATTAAAAACATACCAGGATTTTCTACTTCATATACAAGATACTCATTTGGAGCTGGAATACTATTTGCTAGCACCTTAACTAATTTAAGATCTGGCGGGGGAATCGGTTTTTTTACTAACTCTACTGGCACAAACGGTTATTATATTGAGTTGCAGACAGATCAAAGTCAGTCTAATGATAAAGACAAGTCTTTAAAAATATACAAGATTGTAAATACAAAAAGAATATATCTGACAGACTCACAAGATAAAGACTCGGGAAGGCTGCTTGGAGGAGTGTTAACATCAACTCTTTATAAACTAGATGTTGACGTTACAGTTGATACTTCTGCAGGAGTTGTGATAATTGACGTTTATGTAAATAATTTTAAGGTAAGCGCCGTTGACACCAGCGTTGCAAATACTACAGATCCAAAAAAGAAGATAATTACTCCAACTGCAAACATAGCTTTATTCTCTAAATTACACACCACGGCTTTTGATTATGTTTATGCAAACCCAGTTAGCGCAACACAAATTACAGATACATCTTCAAGAAAAATATACGACGGCCAATATTCTTCTTCCACCATAGACTTTACATTTGGAGAAAAGTTAGCACAGAATTTTAATTCCCCAGATAATAAAGTTTCTTTTATAGAAGAGTTTGGCAAGACCGTTAGAGAGATAAGACACGTCAAGGCAAACTTTGCTCAATCTGCCGCCATACCTTTATATGCAAGTACTGGTATAAATAAATTTGCAACAATATTGGGAAGTAAATTTTCTAACCATGCCGCAGAGATATTTGTAATAAATAATGCAAGCTCGTTTATCCCATTGTCCGTGGGTAACGAACAACAATTTTTTGTATTAGGAAATTATGTAGATAATGGATCTCAACACGAATATACCGAACCAGTAGATGAATCTACGCCATTAGAGCCAGCCACATTTCAATCTATGTGGATTCAGTCTGAATCAGACGCAAAAGCTCTGTATGGCTGGATTAAAAATCAATGGTCTAAACAACAACAGTCAGTTAATATGGAAATTTTTGGAAACCCAGCAATAGAGGTTGGCGATGTAATTACAATTAATTATCCTAAGAATGATTTGGACGGGACCAAGAAGTTCCTAGTAACAAATGTAAACACATCTTTTGATGAGGGGGTATCTACCAATATAACCGCTAGATCTATTTATAGCGCATAAATGGTATAATAAAAATATGGCAACAAAGAATCCAAGAATTTCTAAATCAGGGGTTACAACCACTGGCCGATTTCCGCTTTTTTCAAACTCACCAGAAGTTAATGACGCAGATCCATCCTTAGTTAGGCTGGTAGCAGGAAATTCTCTTTCTGCACTTTACCTAGCTGCTGGATCAGATTTGCTGTCTGAAGATGTAGATGCGCTAGACGGAACCCTTGTCACAGGAGAAGAAGAGCCTGGAGGCAATAAATCGACAGACGGAGAAGTATTTAGAAGGGGTGTTCCAAATGTCTCAGATATATCTATTGTTTCAAATACAGTTGTATATGATGCTGCAGGAAATCCAAGCGTCACATTGGTTTTTAAAGTAAAAAATTCAAGTGGAGAAACTCTAAAAGGAATGAATGCGAAGGTTGAACTTGTATGATAACTAAATTTGGTAAAAGGTTCTTGACAAACTATTTGGCAGGAAACATTTCTTTCTCTGAAAAAGAGCTGGCATTTGGAATAGGAAGCACTGCTGCTAATTCAAGCGGAAACGACACAAGACTAGAATTTGAGTTTTATAGAGTTCCAGTAAAACTTACTAGTATAGACATTGCAGAGGTAAGCGGAAGTTTTGTTTACAAGGCAGTCTTTGTTGCAACTATTCCACAAGATGTGGCAGGAGTAATATCTGAAATAGCGTTATATCCAGCAAGTAGAACCTCAATAAATAATTTTGATAGCAAGTTTATTTCCTCATTTGAAAACAATGTTTTATGGGAAGACTCAACTGGGTCTAATCCACAAATAGCATTAAATGATTCTACCTATACTTTTAAAATTGGCGAAAATGCTGTACTAATACAATCCCCTTCTTCTACAGCAAAAGAATATAAAACGGCTACGGGAACTCTAGACCTATCTGGATATAGCATAAATGATAGTCTTTCAATTGCCTACAAAAAAGTAGATGCTAATTTATCAAAGATACGTGTTAAGCTTTATAGTTCTGATACACAATATTGTTATGTAGATTTTACGCCAGCAACTGGAACTGGAGACAGAATTCAGTCCGCAAGCTTAAATACATTATTTTCAAATACATCAGCAACTCCACCAGATTTTAAAAACATAACTAGCCTTGGAGTTGAAGTAACTGCAACAAGCGGCGGAACAACATCAGTTTACTTTGACGGTATTAGAATAAATGACGAAGACACCTTTGATCCTTCATATGGAATGATTAGTAGATCTGTTTTAACTGGAGGGAACATAATTACCAAGCCTTCTGGTAGACAAGTAGACGTAGAATATAAGTTACAGTTAGGATTCTAATGTCTAATCCAGCCGACCTAAATGTAGTTCCTCAACCAGATACCGATAAAAATTATTTTAATTTTAAGGCAACCAATCTTAAAATTGATAAAACGTATGCTATTAAATTTCAATGGGTATATTCTGATGGTACGGTAAGCGATTGGTCGCCAGGCAAATTTGTAACTACAAGCACAGAGTTAGTGCCATCTGCTCCAACAGCTACTGTTACAGGTGGGGCTGGATTTATAAAAGTAGAACTACCCACATTTCCAGCAAACGCTCTTCGTGTAGATGTAAGAATTGCTGGAGGAACTTTTGGAAACGGAACAGTTGTAGCAGAGTCTTTTATATCTGCTGGAGTAAAAACAATTGCAGCAGCAGGATCAAGTGGTCAAGGATCTGCGTACGTCGTAACTCTTTTAACCGTAACCCCAAGTAAAATAAATGGGGATGCTTCTACTCCAGTTACAGTTTATGTGACCGATGTTGGAGAAACAATTCAGGCTCCAACAAATCCAAATGGATTTTCAATAGATAGAATACTAGGTGGAATACAAGTAAATTGGGCTGGAACCTATGCAAACGGAACCTTTACTGGATTTGAAGCAATTAAAATTTATGTTGGAAATAGTGCAACTGCAACTCCTGGAAGCTATAAAGATGCTGGAGTAATGACTGGAAACAATGTTGCAAACTCAATAACTATTCCAGTAGATGGTGTTTATTTAAGATACGATTTACCAGTTTATATACATGCAGCTGCAATTAATAAAAGTGGCACCGTGGGAACATTACAGGCAAACGTAGCAAATAATAGCCTAGGAGCAAGATCGGCAATTGGATCAGATTTAGCAGATTTAATTATAACAAATGGCAAACTAGTTGACGACGCAGTATCTGCTGCAAAAATTGCAACTGCGGCTATTACTACAACTAAAATAGCAGATGATGCTATCACAACCCCAAAACTAGTTGCAAACGCAATTACTGCAGACAAGATAGTTTCTTCTGCAATTACGGCGGATAAAATTGCAACAAATGCTATAACTGCTGGCAAGATACTAGCGGGAACAATTGATGTAACAAAGTTAGCAGCTGGAACTATATCTACAAACAACCTTGAGGCAGGCGTTATTACCTCTACTTCTTACATTAGAGCGGGAAGCAAAAATGTTGGAGCTGGTACAGGAGCTAGAGTTGAAATGTCTTCGTCTTTAATTGAAGACGGAGTTGTAGATATTGAACCAGGATTTTATATTTATAATTCAGCGGGAACAGCAATATTAAGCGCTCCTCTAACTGG
>OFRA01000392.1_pt1 | contig 11556 bp, 13 predicted proteins | sample 1543001 | NCBI WGS metagenome assembly OFRA01 (sample SAMN07774221, study PRJEB24372) | wastewater metagenome | isolation source: Lake Maggiore Verbania | place: Italy: Verbania | collected 2015-12 | reverse complement strand
GTTATTTGGCGACCGCGTGTTTTAGCTAGCGTCAGCCCTCAAAGTAGGTAAAGTTATATCACGATTGCGTTATATTTACATACGCTCTCCAGCGGTTAAGCTGTGTTAACTACGCTTAACGACCATTGTTGATAACGTTTTCAGAATTAGCGGCAATTAAGGGGTGCTCAAAAGCAGCAGTTACCCATGCGTGTAAATCACGTATTGCCGCAGCAGTTGTAGAAGAAAATGGCAAACGCTACGTTGATAGAGACATGGCACTAGAGTTATGGAATCGTAATACACTAAGAACATATAGCGCAAAGGTAAGCGCACCAGACGAAGTAAAGCTGAGCGACGATCAAATCCCTGAGCTTAACATAAGCAGGGAGCGGCGCGAGCATTACCAAGCAGAATTAGCAAAACTACAGGTTTCACAGCAACGTAAGGAGTTGTTACCAGCAGAAGACATTAAGAAGCAAGCATTTCAGCTTGGCCGTACTATCCGCGAGGCATTAGCTAATTTGGCTGATAGGCTTAGCCACCAGTTAGCTGGTGAGACTGACCCAACAGTGATTCATAAGTTATTGAGTGATGAACACCGTGCAGCACTGATGGAGCTAAGTGATGACGATCTATAGAAAGGCATTTATGAATGGGTTGCGGCCTGACCCAGTGTTAACGGTAAGCGAATGGGCTGATACGCATAGGAGGCTTAGCAGTAAGGCAAGTGCGGAGCCTGGGCCATGGCGCACTAATAGGACGCCGTATTTGAAGGAGCCGATGGATTGCCTTAGCACTAATAGCGGCATCCAACGTGTGGTGATGATGTTTGCTGCGCAGACAGGCAAGACTGAAAGCGGCAGCAATTGGTTGGGTTATGTGATCGCGCATTCGCCTGGGCCGATGCTGCTAGTGCAACCTACGGTAGAGATGGCAAAGCGGTTATCAAAGCAAAGGCTAGAGTCCCTTATTAGTGAGACGCCTTGTTTAAACGATAAGATCGCACCGTCGAGGAGTAGGGATAGCGGTAATACGATGCTGGCAAAGGAGTTCCCAGGTGGGATGATGCTGCTTACTGGTGCTAATAGCGCAACTGGGTTGCGGTCTACACCATGCCGCTATATTTTTATGGATGAAGTTGATGCGTTCCCTGCTGATGTAGATGGCGAGGGCGATCCTGTCAGCTTGGCGGAGAAACGTGCTACTACATTTGCTAGACGTAAGATTTTACTTACTAGCACACCAACAGTAAAAGATTTTAGCCGTATTGAAGCTGAGTACTTACGTAGTGACCAGCGGCGTTTTTATGTGCCGTGCCCTAAATGTGGCGTAAAGGAATGGCTAAAGTGGGCACAACTTAAATGGGAAAATAATGATCCTAATACTGCGCAATATGAATGCGAGCATTGCGGTGAAAGATTTAGTGATATACATAAACCAATGATGTTACGCGAAGGCGAATGGCGAGCTACGGCACCATTTGATGGTAAGACGGCTGGTTTTCAGTTATCGGGTTTGTACTCACCATTAGGATGGCTTAGTTGGGCTGATATGGTTGACGACTTTTTACGTGCAAAGTCTGATGCACCAATGCTTAAGAGCTTTGTTAATACTAGATTAGCTGAAACATGGGAAGAAGATTATGCTAGTAAGGTAGATGCTGCTGGGTTAATAGATAAGTGTGAACATTATGAACCTGGTATTATACCAGCAGATGCATGGGCATTGACTGTAGGCGTTGACGTGCAAGGTGGCGGCGGCAGTATTGGCGACCGCTTAGCTATTAGTGTATGGGCGTGGGGCCGTGAGGAGGAAGGATGGCTAGTGCATCACCAAGAGATATTTGGTGATCCATGTCGTGCTGATGTATGGAAGCAGCTAGATGAGTTGTTGTTACGTGAATGGCCACATGCTAATGGCGGTGGGTTTAGGCCAGATGCAGTTTGTGTTGATAGTGGCGGCCATGCAACGGCTGAGGTTTATCAATATGCAAGAGAACGCGGCAGGCAAAATGTAATTGCAATTAAAGGCCAAAGCCAACGCGGTAAAGCGCCAATTGGTAAGGCTGCTAAGGTTGACATTAATAGCAAGGGCCAACAATTAAAGCGTGGCGCATTGGTATATCCAGTTGGCGGTGATACCATAAAAACAACATTGTTTGCGCGGTTAAAACATAATGAGGCATTGCATTTTCATATGGGTACACCAGCGGAATATTTTGAGCAGTTAACAGCAGAAAAGCAGGCGTTAAAGTATGTAAAAGGGTTTCCGGTACGTGAATGGGTAAAGAAACCCGGTGCGCGTAATGAAGCGTTGGATTGCTTGGTATATGCGTATGCCGGTTTGAACTGGTTATATCAGCGATATGACAGGCGAACAATATGGGATCAATTAGAGCGGCGGCTAGAAAGCAAGCCAAAAGCCAAGGCGGTGCTAAAATCAAGCAAACCCTTTGTTAGTAACTGGTGAACATTCCAGCACAGGTTAGGGCAGGAGACACCATTAAATGGCGTGATGATGCGGCGGCGGATGGATTTGGCAATGCAATTACCAGTGCCACATGGACGTTGACATATTATTTGCGTGCGAATGTAGCGGCTGAGGCGGCAACAGTTGTTGGGACAGCGTTTGGGTCTGGGTGGGAATTTACGATTGCTACTGGCACCAGTGCTGGTTTTGATGCTGGGCAATGGTATTGGCAGGCGATTGCGACTTATAGCACGGAAAAGCTGACGTTAGGCGCTGGGCAACTGCAAGTGCAGGCAGCGTTGAGCTATACCAGCACACCTGGTGCATTTGATGGCCGCAGCCAAGCGGAGATTGATCTAGATGCAGTAAAGGCTGCGATCAGGGCGATTGTATCTGGCGGCGTGGTGCAGGAATATCGGATCGGCACACGTAATTTAAAGAAATATGATTTGGTTGATTTAATCCAACTTGAAAGTAAGCTAAAGGCTGAGGTCAAGCGCGAGCAAGCGGCATCACTCCAAGCGCAAGGCTTGGGTAACCCACACAATCTATTCGTGCGTTTCTAATGGGCATCCGTTCTACAATTTTTAGCTGGTTGCAAAGTGGCGCTACAAAGCCACGGCGGCGAATGTATCAAGGCGCTAAATTTAGCCGTCTTACTGCTGACTGGGTAACTGGTAATACAAGCGCTGATAGTGAAGTATATGGCTCAGCACAAAAGCTACGTGATCGCGCTAGGCAATTATGCCGTGACAATGATTACGCAAGGCAGGCATTACGTGCTATTGAAGGTAATGTAATTGGTCAGGGCATACCGTTTCAGTCACAAGTGCGGATGCTGCGTGATAATAAATTAGATCAACCTATCAATGATGCAATTGAATCATTGTGGCATGAATGGTCGTATGCAGAGTATTGCCATACTGGGGGTAAGTTATGCTTTAGTGATATTGAAAGGTTACTTATTCGTAGTATTGCAGAAAGCGGTGAAGTATTTGTGCGGCTAGTAAAGCAATCATTTAGCGGTTCACCAATACCATTAGCACTTGAGATAATAGAAGCTGATCAATTAGATGATGGCCTTAATGGCCGTAGCTTGCAGGGTAATGAGATACGGATGGGCGTTGAGGTTGACCGCTGGGGCCGTCCAATTGCTTATCACTTTTTGGCTTATCATCCTGGTGACTATCAGTTTAGTAACCAACAGATTTCATCACAACGTCATAACCGTGTATTAGCGGCTGATGTAATCCATTTGTACCGCATGGACCGCCCAGGCCAAACACGTGGTGCTACGTGGTTTGCATCTGCTATTCAACGGTTACATCATTTGCAGGGCTATGAGGAGGCGGAGGTAATCCGTGCGCGTGCAGCTAGCAGCTTGATGGGTTTTGTTACTAGCCCAGAAGGCGAGCTGCAAGGTGATGATGTAATGGATGGCGACCGTGTTAGCCAGTTTGAACCAGGTGTATTTAAGTATTTGCAACCGGGTGAAACTGTAACGGTGCCGCAGCTAGATGCACCAGATGGACAGTTTGAGCCATTTTTACGCGCGATGTTACGTGCAATGGCGGCTGGTATTGGCTGTAGCTACGAAACAGTAAGCCGTGATTTTAGCCAAACTAACTACAGCTCTAGCCGATTGAGTTTGCTAGAAGATCGTGACCACTGGCGGATTTTACAAGATTGGATGATCAAAAATTTCCACCAGCGTATTTTTGATATATGGATGGATATGGCGGTATTAAGCGGGGCCTTATCACTGCAAGGCTATGAGCAAGCACCTAATAGATTTAAAATGGCTAGGTGGATGCCACGCGGCTGGGCATGGGTTGATCCAGTAAAAGAGGTATCAGCGTATAAGGATGCGGTTAGGTGTGGCTTCAAAACACTAGGTCAAATTGTGGCTGAGCAAGGCGGTGACTTAGATGAGCTATTGTTGCAACGTCAAGCGGAGCTGCAAAAATTAGCTGAAATGGGTATTGTGGTTGATACAGACCCAACACAGGTAGATGATGATGGTGCCATCCAGGTGCCGCCTACCGCCCCACCCGATGAGGATGACTCCGATGACTAACGACAACGAAATGATGATCAGATCACAGCCAGCAATTTTTGCTTTAGCTGATGACGAGCGGACAATGGAATTTCCATTTAGCTCTGAATATCCGGTATCACGTTATTTTGGCAATGAAGTGCTTAGCCATGATGCAGGCGCTGCTGACCTAAGCCGTTTAAATGATGGCGCACCGTTATTGTTTAACCATGACCCAGATCGCGTTATTGGTGTAGTAGAGCGCGGTTGGATTAATGATGAAGACCGCCGTGGGTATGTGTCAGTGCGGTTTAGCCAAAATCCATTTGCGCAAGAGGTATTGCGTGATGTAAAAGATAAAGTGCTGCGTAATGTATCATTTGGCTATCAAATAAACGAAATGGAACATCGCGAAGATAGCTTTGTTGCTACCAATTGGAATGCACATGAGATAAGTGTTGTTAGCATACCAGCAGACCCAACGGTCGGCGTTGGGCGTTCGCTCGACGTTCAACCACAACAACAACCTCAAACCATGGAGATTATGGACAACACGCCTGACGTTGCGGCGGTGCAGGAGGCTACTAAAGCCGAACGCAGCCGGATTTCCGCAATCACCGCATTATGCGACAAGCACAACATGGCTGACACTGCTCGGCAACTTATTGATAGTGGCCGCAGCCTAGATGAAGCCCGTGCTGCTGTACTAGATAAGATCGGCGCCAAGGTAGAGCCAGTAGCTGAAAAAGCTGCTGACATCGGCCTTACTGCAAAAGAAAGCCGTGAGTTTTCTTTCCAGCGTGCGATCAATGCATTGGCTAATCCTAGTGATCGCCGGATGCAAGAAGCTGCTGCATTTGAACGCGAGTGTTCTGATGCTGCTGCTGCTAAAGCAGGCAAAACAGCACAAGGCATCATGGTGCCTAATGATGTATTGCGTCGCGACTTGGTAGTAGGCACTGCGTCTGCTGCTGGCAACCTGGTTGGCGTTGATTTTCGCCCCGGCAGCTTTATTGAGCTGTTGCGCAACCGTTCAGCATTAGCTGGCCTTGGCGTTGCATCATTAACCGGCCTTAGCGGTAACGTTGCAATCCCACGTCAAACTGGTGCTGCTACTGCTTACTGGGTAGCTGAGTCTGGCGCACCTACTGAAAGCAACCAAACTGTTGATCAAGTCAACATGTCACCTAAGACATGTGGTGCGTTTACTGATTACAGCCGTAAGTTGATGCTGCAATCCAGCATTGATGTAGAGCAAATGATCCGTCAGGATCTAGCTACTGTATTGGCACTTGAGATTGACCGCGTTGGTTTGTATGGTTTGGGTAATACCAACCAGCCTTTAGGCATCAAGCTAACAACTGGCATCAATACAGTTAACTTTGCCGGTGCAGTGCCTACATATGCTGAAGTGGTGAGCATGGAAAGTGCAATTGCTGCTGACAACGCAGACATTGGCGCCATGTCGTATTTGATGAATGCAGCAATGCGTGGATCACTGAAGACCACAGAAAAAGCATCAAACACCGCTCAGTTTATTTTTGAGCCAGGCGGCACTGTTAACGGTTATAACGCTGCTGTTAGCAACCAAGTAGCTACCGGCGATGTTTTCTTTGCTGTGTGGTCTCAATTGATCATGGGCATGTGGTCTGGGTTGGATCTAACTGTTGATCCTTATACCCATAGCACAAGCGGCACTGTACGTGTGGTAGCACTACAAGATGTGGACTTTGCTGTTCGCCATCCTGAAGGCTTCTGTCGCGGCGCTGATACGCTCTGATGTTAATTCAGGTCACTAAGACCACGATGGTAGGCGGCCAGCTCGTAAGGGCTGGCTCCACCGTTGAGGCAAGCAATGCTGATGCTCAATTATTAATTGGTATTGGCAAAGCAATTACAGCTACGATTGCTGTAGATCCAGAACCAGATCCCCAACCACCCAAACGGAGAACCCGCAATGTTATTCCAACAGACACTTGAGAAGCTAGAGCATTTTACGCTTTTAGCTACAACGACCATTACAGCTACAGGCAACCAGACTGGCGTTGATCTTAAAGATTATGACGGTGACATCCAAGTAATTTTGCTTGGCACTGCTGCTGGCGCTAGCGCTGATCTGACCTTCCGCATTGAAGAATCAGATGATAACAGCACTTATACAGCAGCTACCGGTGGCTCATTTACTGCCATTGCTAATGCTGCGTATAAAGAAGTGCTTACATTAAACCGTGACGCATTAAAGCGTTATGTACGGTTGAGCTGTACTGCTGAAACCGGCACTGCATCTAGTGCTGTTACTTGCGTTGGTTACGGCCTTAAGAAGTACGGCTAATGGCGATAACTGAAAACCTGCTTGGTTTTCTAAACGATTTCGGCGTCAGTTGTACTGCTGGCGCCGTTACCGGTTTAGGTATTCTTGACATGCCATCACAAATCATTGCAAATGATATGGTATTAAGCACTGATTATATGTTGACGGCACGTGCATCTGATTTTGGTAATTTAGTATATGGTAATGCTATTACAGTTGCATCTGTTGCTTATACCGTGCGCGAGACTAGGCTAATAGATGATGGCTCTTTTGTTGAAATTGCATTGCAGAAAACCTGATGGCTGATACCAGACGCGAACTAATTTTAAAAAGGATTAAGACTAACCTTGATCCTATTGTTGGTGCCACTTGCTACCGCAGCCGGGTAGAACCCTTGGCTAGAAGTGAAGCGCCAGCAATTATTGTTGAGCCAGTTTCAGACCAACCATCTGAGGAATTCCCCACGGTTTTACAATGGGAGTTAAGGGTCAGAGTGACAGTAATTGTTAGAGCTAATACACCAGACGATAGCTCAGACGATTATTCGCAACAGGTGCATAGCTTGATCATGGCTGATCCAACGGTTAACGGTTATGCGCTTGACATAAATCCTGACAGGGTTGAGTTTAATATGATTGAAGCTGACGTGCCAGTAGGTATAATAAGTATGGACTTCTTGGTGTTGTATCGTTCTGGTCGCACCAACCTCACTTCCGCAAGCTAAAATGATTGAGAAAACACAACCACTTAAGCCTGTCCCAAACCCTGGGGTTGGAGGTACATACCTTTTTGACCCTAAGACAGGTAGCCTTACACTAATAGAAGAAACCGCCCCTTCAGGAACAACCCCAAATGGCAAAGCTTTACCGCAAGAGGACAGTCCTAGTCAAGAGTGAATCCACTTATGGCACTGATTCGACTCCAGCCGGATCTGATGCTTGCCAAGTGCGCAATCTTGAGATTTCACCTGTTGAATCTGAGGTATTAAGCCGTGATTTGGTGCGCACTTATCTAGGCGCATCGCCGCAACTTATAGCCAACACAAGGGTGCAGGTGACATTCGAGGTTGAGTACGCAGGTTCCGGTACTGCTGGTACAGCTCCTCGTTATGGCTCATTGCTAAAAGCTTGTGGTTTTAGTGAAACGCTTGTTGCAAGCACAAGTGCTACCTATGCACCAGTTTCATCTAGCTTTAGTTCTGTAACAATTTATTACTCTACTGACGGTGTACGCCATAAGGTAACTGGTTGCCGTGGCACGTTTAGCTTGAATTTAACTGCCAACCAGATTCCAGTTATTAATTTTACAATGACTGGTCAGTATGTAGCACCAACTGATACAGCAGATCCTACCCCTACATTTACAAACCAAGCCACACCAAGGATCTTCAACGATACCTATACAACTGCGTTTACATTATTCAGCGAAACTGACTTGCCTTTACAAAGCTGTCAGCTTGATGTTGGTAATGAAATTGTGTACCGCGAATTGGTGAACAGTAACAAGGAAGTAACACTTGTCAACCGTGCTGGCAGTGGCAGCTTAGTGATTGAGATGCCAACTTTGGCAAGCCATGATTTCTTTGCTGATGCTGTTGCATCAACCACAGGTAACTTATCAATTGTGCATGGTGCAACTGCTGGTAACATCATTACGCTTGCTTCGGCTGCTAATGCTGTAAGCCTTGGCAACCCGACGTATTCAGAAGATAACGGTGTTGTGATGTTAAACTTGCCCTACACCTTGGTGCCTAGCACTTCAGGTAACGACGAATTTACCCTTGCCTACACCTAAACCACATGGCATTTATTCTCAAACAATCTGACACCTACAGTTGGCCTGTTTCTTTTGATATTCCTGCTGATGGTGGCCGCCATGAAAAGCAAACATTTGATGGCGAGTTTAAGCGGTTGCCACAAAGTCGCGTTGGCCCAATGGTTGCTGAATTGCAACAAATTGAAGATCTTGCCGATCTTGAACGTATAACTGAAATTGCAAAGGAAGTATTAATTGGTTGGTCTGGCATTATTGGCGATGACGGCAAAGAAATCCCTTACAGCGAAAAAGCACTTGCGCAATTATTAGAAGTGCCATTACTTGCGGTATCAATTATTAAATCTTATATGGATAGCATCAAGGGGTCTAAACGAAAAAACTAGAAGCCGTCGCTAAGTATTGGGCTAGCGGCGGCTTGTCAGAAGGGGAAGAGACAAATGATGATTTGCGTGCATTGGGCTTGATGCCTGACGCTATTGCGGAAATAGAGCAGCGTAATCAATCTAATGATTGCGAAGTATGGGAGGAAAATTGGGCAGTGCTAGAATTGTTTTTGAGATGCCAGACGCAGTGGCGTACAACAATGAACGGAGTGCTTGGGCTTGATTACGTAGCTGTTGCGTGGCTGTTTAGACTGTATGCAGTTGATGATGAGCGTTCCATGCTTGAAGATTTGCAAGTTATGGAAGCAGCGGCCATGGCAACGTTAAACGAGCGGAGCCAATAAAATGAATATGGATGCACTGCTGCGAATTAAAGCAGATGTTCAAGGCGAAAACAATATTAAGCGGCTTGGCAATTCGTTGCAAGGATTGCAAGGCCAAGCAAAGAATGCTGCATTAGGTTTTAATAGCCTTAAGGGCGCTGTTGGCGGATTTGCTGCTGCTACCGCCGGTAGCGCCATTGTGGGCGGCTTAGGAGCAATTGTAAAGCGTTCTATTGATGCAGGCGATGAGTTATTTAATTTACAAGCTAAAAGTGGTATAGCTGCTAATGCTTTAATTGGTATTGGTAACGCAGCTAAATTAGCTGATGTTGATATGGCTACATTAGGAAAAGGGATAACAAAATTAAATATAAATTTAATTAATGCGGCTCAAGGCAATGAAGATTTAGCGCGTAAATTTGAAGCATTAGGCGTAACGGTAAAAGATGCTGAAGGGAAAGTAATACCTGCGGATAAAGCATTAAAGCAAATTGCCGATCGTTTTGCTGATATGCCTGATGGCGCACAAAAAGCTGCTGCTGCTGTTGCATTATTTGGTAAGGCAGGTGCTGATTTAATACCTTTATTGAATGAAGGCGCTGCTAGTATGGAAAAATTTACTTATAAAATAGGCGAAGATTTTGCGGCACGTTCTGATTTATTTAATGATACCATAACAGAATTTGAAATAAAAACCCAAGGTTTTGCGCTAGAACTTACTGATGCACTTCTGCCAGCATTGCAATCAATACTAGAAGTATTTGGCGATTTGTTTGACACAAAGCAAGATTGGTCAGCGTTATTTACTGTAATAATAGGAGGTTTCCGTACAGTAGCAACTGTTATTTACGCAACTATTAAATTAGTTGATGTCGCAATTAAAGGATTGGTAGGTTATTATACAGCTATAGGTAAAGTATTAAAGGGTGATTTCGCAGGAGCTGCGGATGTAGTAAAAAATACACTTGGCGGTTTGTTACAACAAGCTAATCGTGATTTTGCGCAAATACAAAAGATTTGGACTGATGCGCCATCACCTGGTACAGGCCGCCGCACAGGTGGGCAAAACATGCCCTTAGATACCAGCGCAGCAGATGCTAAAGCAGATGCAGAGGCTAAAAAACGTGCGAGAGAAGCTGACAAACGTGCGAGAGAAGCTGAAACTTTACAAGACAGAACAAACGCATTGACAGAAAAAGCTAATGATTTCACTCGATCGCTTACGCGGCAAACTCAAGATTTAAACGATGCTTATAAAGACGTAGGGGCAACACCTGTACAGCAAATATTAAACGACAGAGCCGAAGCATTAAAAAACAATACTAGAAATATAAATGATTTAATTAGGCAATTAGATAAACTAAAAATGGAAGTTGAAGAAATTGGGGGAGTTTTTGATAAATCATATTTTGCTAAATTTCTTGGAGATTTAGCTGCTGCTCAAAATAAACTGGACGATGCGATACAATTGCAAAGTTTTAAAGATTTACTGCCAAGCTTAGATGATTATAATTTAAAAATTCAAGAAATACAAAATAGAAAAAAAGAACTTACTGCAGTTGAACAATTAAACGCGCAAATTAATTTGTTGCAACTTGATATATTAGCAGCTACAAACCCAGCACTTGCTGAACATATAAGACTTTTACGCGAGCGAGCGGGCGCGTTAGATGCAGCGACACAAAAGCAAAAAGATGATGAAAATAGCTTTGGCGCTAATTTTAATGAAAAATTTAAATCTTATTATGATTCAATTGCCAATCTAGGTTCGCAAGTTGGTGATGCGGTAGTTAATACATTTAAAGGCATGGAAGATGCGCTGACTGAATTTGTTGTTAATGGTAAAGCAAACTTTGCTGATTTAGCAAAAAGCATTATTGCTGATATAGCACGTATTGCAATCAAGCAAGCAATTATTAAACCATTAATGGGCGGAATTGGAGATTTATTTGGGATTACATTGTCTGCTAAAGGTAATGTTTTTGCCGAAAACGGCATCCAACCATTTGCTCACGGAGGCATTGTAAATAAGCCGACGTTATTCCCGTTTGCCAAAGGCATTGGCTTGATGGGTGAAGCAGGGCCATAAGCGATCATACCGTTACGGCGTGGCCGCGATGGTAACCTAGGCGTTGCTGGTGGTGGCGGCGCCACTAATGTTGTTGTTAATGTAGATGCAGGCAACACCAGCGTTCAGGGTGATGCCCCACGCGGCGATCAATTAGGTAAAGCCCTTAGTGCTGCGGTGCAAGCTGAACTGATCAAACAACGTAGACC
>OFRA01000389.1_pt1 | contig 11637 bp, 10 predicted proteins | sample 1543001 | NCBI WGS metagenome assembly OFRA01 (sample SAMN07774221, study PRJEB24372) | wastewater metagenome | isolation source: Lake Maggiore Verbania | place: Italy: Verbania | collected 2015-12 | reverse complement strand
CAGGATCACCAGCTGCGCCGATGCGCGACATAAAGTTGCTGATCTTCTCCAGATACTCAGCCTCCGTTCGGCCGATCATCGCGCCCGTCATCGCGGAGCGTGCAAGGCTCTCTGGTGCCCGACCTGCGGCGGCACAGGTCGCATCGAGTTGTGCGAACTTTTCGCGAGCAGTCGCAGGGGTAGACGAGGTGAGGTTGAACTCGTCGGAGAACTTCGCGGCGATGCGCATGCCACGCGGTGAGCCTTCGCCGCCCGTGATAATCCATGGCACAGGAGTCGGCTTCGAGCGGAAGAGGGCGTCGCTCACCTGATAGTGCTTCCCGCTAAACGACCAGCCGTCTGGTCCAGACCAGAGACCGCGCACAATGCTGAGCTGCTCCTCCAGCATCTCCGCGCGCAGCGGCATCTCTGGAAATGGGAAGCCGTAACGGCGATGCTCCGACTCGTGCCATCCGGCGCCGAGCCCCGCATGCATGCGGCGTCCCGCCATCTCCTGAACCGTGGCGACCACCTTCGCGTACTCGCCTGGGTAACGGAAGGTGACTGGACTCACCAGTGTCCCGAGCGCAATCGTTTTAGTCTCGCGGGCGAGTCCCGCCAAGACACTCCACGCGTCACTCGTCGCCTGATCTGCGGGGCCCGGGAAGGATTCATAGTGATCAGTGCGATAGAAGGCATCGAAGCCGAGTGACTCAGCTCGCTGTGCAAGAGCGAGTTGCTGCGCGTAGGTGAGGCCCATCTGTCCTTCAATCACGATGCCAATCTTCATGCGGCAACCCTAGCGCCTGAGGACAGCCTGCGAAGCGAGGAGTATGATGGTTGCAACGTGAACTACCGCAGCTTGTGGCAGAGGCGTGAATCAGGAGGTTCCCATGGCAACCGCACGACGTAGTACTTCACGCCCAAGCACGGCGAAGCGCCCGAGCAAGGCGAGTCCCGCCTCAAGCCACCACGCTGGCGCGGATCTCTCCAAGCGCGCGAAGCAGGGCATCGTCCTTGCCATCATGCTCGCCCTCTTCCTCGGTGCGCTCGACCAGACCATTGTTGGAACCGCACTTCCGCAGATCATCACCGAGCTGAATGGTGCAAATCTCTATACGTGGGTCGTAACGATCTACCTCCTTGCAAGCACCGTCACCGTGCCGATCTACGGCAAGCTCTCCGACATGTACGGCCGTAAGCCGCTCCTCCTCATCGGTGTCGGCCTCTTCCTTGTTGGTTCGGCGCTCGCTGGGCTCTCACAGAACATTGAGCAGCTGATCATTTTCCGCGGCATTCAGGGGCTCGGCGCTGGTGCGCTCTTCCCGATTGCGCTCGCCACCATTGGCGACCTCTACAGCGCGAAGGAGCGCGGTCGCTATCAGGGACTCTTCGGCGCCGTCTTCGGCCTCTCCAGCCTGGTCGGTCCAGCGCTCGGTGGCTGGCTCACCGACACGTTCAGTTGGCACCTCATCTTCTACGTCAACCTTCCGATCGGCCTGCTGAGCATCGCCATCATCCTGCTCGAGCTCCCAACGATTAAGGGGCGACCGAACCAGAAGATCGACTTCCTCGGCGCGATCGTCTTCGCCGCCGGCATCATTCCAGTACTCATCGGATTGACGAACGTGCAGAGCAACGCCTTCGCCACCCCAGAGGTGGCAGGGCTGATCGCGGCGGGCCTCGCCATCCTCTGCCTCTTCCTCTTCATTGAAACGAAGGCGGACGAGCCGATCATCCCACTGGAGCTCTTCAAGAACCGCACCTTCGCGGCGGCAGCGGCTGCAAGCTTCTTCGCCTCGTTCGGCTTTTTCGCCGCCATCATCTTCTTGCCGCGCTACTTCCAGACCGTGCTCGGCGAGACGGCGACCAACTCTGGCTATGCCACGCTCCCACTCCTCCTCGGCGTGATCATCAGTTCGGTCGGCGCAGGGCTAATGGTGGCGCGACGCGGTCGCTATAAGTCACTGATCCTCGGCGCCATCGTGCTCGTCACGGTGGGGTCGCTCCTCTTGACCAGCATCAAGGCAGATACCGATCCGTGGGTGCTACGTGGCTGGATGTTCCTCGCCGGACTCGGCATTGGGCCAACCCTCTCCGTCTTCACCATCGTGGTGCAGAACGCGGTGCCGTTTAAGTTCCTCGGTACCGCGACCTCCAACCTCACTTTCTTCCGCCAGGTTGGCGGCTCGGTGGGACTCGCCATCGTTGGCTCCTACTTTGGCGGGCAGCTGACGACCACGATTCCAACTGAGCTCGCCGCAGCAGCACCTGCGGGGACCTTTGGCCCATTCTTCGCCGCGGCTGGTGGCAACCTTGATCAGTTGACGAACGTTGGCGGACAGTTTGATCCCGCCCTCTTGGCGCTGATCCCAACTGAATACCTAAGCGTATTCTTTACGGCGATCCAAGCGGGAATCGCCGACGCGATCGGCTCAATCTTCTGGCTCACCGTAGTGGCAAGCCTTATCGCCCTTGTCGCCGCAACGCTGATCGAGGAGATCCCGTTGCGCGGCAAGCAAAGTGAGGGAGTCGTTGCGGAGCTGTAAACGCGCAGCGATCGTTGCGCTGATCCTCTCGCTGATCGCCATTCCGGCCTCGGGACCGATCGCTGGGGAGCGCGCAGCTACGGCGACGGCGGCGCCATATCAGTGCACACCGTGGACTTCTATGACGAAGCCACCCGAGTCCATCTGGGTGCATATCCCGATTAAGAAGGGGCGCCGCCTAAAAATGGGGACGCGGGTTCAGGTGGACTTCAAAACCTACGTGGAGCGCGTGGTGATCAATGAGTGGGGTCCAAACGAAACGCATCGCGCACAGCTCCTCTCCGCGGCACAGATCGTCAAGCAGTACGCCTGGTGGTACATCACGCACCCGAACAAGAAGCTCAAAGATAAGAATGGTGACTGTTTTGATGTCGGCTCCACCACCACCTTCCAGCTCTACCGCGGCAACGCAACAACGAAGGCGGAGGAGTCGGACGCAGCCCGCATCAAGAAGGGGCTCCCTGCTCGACTCCCGCTGATCCGCTCAGCCATTGAGGCGGTCTGGCCGCTCACCATCTGGCGGACTGCTGGCGCACGAAAGGGCTTTGCGCATACTGGATATCGCGGGGGCGCCTACCGCAAGGGTTGTGACAAGTATTACACCAGCTTCCACCTCTTTCAGCAGAATGCCCGTCGCTGTGCTCGCGACGGTGAGTCGTTTGAGGCGCTGATCCGCAGGTTCTACGGACCGAACATTGCCATCTATCAGCCAGCGCCAAACGAGAGTGACGCAACGCTTGTTGACTTCGAAGTTGATCCATTCGCTGATCCGTGGTCACTCCCAGACGGTTGGTCAAGCGGCGGCGATCAACTCAGCGAGTTCCGTGGTGACTTTGACGGCGACCTCTTCCCGGAGATCGCCACGCTGCGCGTCTGGAACACCACGGATCCTCTCACCGGACTTCCAGTGGTGAGTGCGGCGATGGGATCAATTGAGCGGCGCAACGACGCCTACCTCTGGCGCGGCGACATCTGGAGCGTGACCGACCTCGCCGCCTCCGGAATTGACGCGGCGCAGATGAACCTCATCACCGCAGATGTAAATGGCGACGGGAGCGACGACCTTGTCATCAGCGCACCAACGCCCCCCAGCGTGATCGCTACAGGTGGCGGGCAGAGCGGGATCTGGGTTGCTCTCTCAGAGAAGCGCAACTGGGTGAACAAGCGCATCCAAGATCCAGTGCTCGGTGCGCCGCAGCTCGTGGGCACGTCCACCGCTGCACTCAGCGAGATCAGCCTGACCGTTTGGGATCGAAACGCAGATGACCGAGATGAAGTTGGACTCTTTGCTCCAACGGTTGACGGACGACTTGAGCTCTCGCTCCTCTCCGCGCCGCGCACTGGTGGCGCACCGTCAATCAGCAGCTGGTGGAGCTCCGATCCGCTGCTCGGGAGCTACTCCGCGGGGAGCATAAACAGCACGGTGCAGCCACTCGGCCCACAGCGTGATCCAGCCGATGGTCGGCGCGCGCTACGCAGCGAGCTGATTATTGAGGTGACCCTCGGTGGCCAGCAGCGCAGGCTGGCGATCTCTGGCGCAACGCCGAACACCGCCGCCGCACGCTAGGATGCGCTCATGAGTCACTGGTTCACGATCCATCTGAAACCGACCGCAGGGAGCCTCGCCGCCGCAACGGCGGCACTCGCCGCGGCAAGCATCGCCGTGGAGGGGATCGTTGGAAGCCCGGAGAGCGAAGATGGCGTGGTGCACCTCTCCGTTGCGGAGCTAGCACTCGATCGTGCGCTCGCCGCGCTGAAGAGCGCCGGCATCGGGGTGAGCCTTGAGGCGGAGCCTGGCGTAGGTGCGAGCGCTACCGAAGGGATGATCGGCGCAATTCTCAACGGCCCGCGCACCTAAGGTTGCGCGTGAGCGCAGCGCAGCTCTCCATCACCTCATGGAATGTCAACGGCATCCGCGCGCGCGCCGAACGACTCGCCGCCTTTTTGGATCGCACGCCGCCAGACGTCCTTCTGCTGCAGGAGACGAAGTGCAACCCGGAGCAGGTCCCAGCTGAACTCTTCACCTCACGCGGATACGAGTGGGAGGCGATCGGCGCCGGTGGACGTAACGGCGTCTTGATCGCATCGCGGATCGGCCTTGTGGCGCCAACACTCGGCCTCCCCACAGCCGCAAGCGGCGCAGTTCACGCTCCGGAGGGAGACGACCCAGACCTGATGAACGAGCCGCGCCTGATTGCGGCGCAATGCGGCGGGGTCACCATCGCCAGTGTCTATGTGCCGAATGGCCGTGAGGTTGCGAGCGGCTACTGGCGGGCGAAGCTGCGCTGGATGGAGGCGCTCACCCTCTGGTCAGGAGAGACGCTGAAGTCTTCGCCGCTCATCCTTGGTGGTGACTTCAACGTTGCCCCAACTGATGCCGATGTCTGGGATCCTGCGGCGCTGGCTGGAGCAACACATGTCTCGCCTGAGGAGCGCGCCGCCCTCACCGCCATCCTTGATGCGGGAGTGGTCGACACTGCCTGCGCGCTCGCCCCCAACGGCGAGCCGCCCGCATTCACCTGGTGGGATTATCGCGGCGGCGCCTTCCATCGCGGCCATGGGATGCGTATCGATCACCTGCTCGCATCACCGAACGCCGGTGCGCTACTCTCATACAGCGTGGATCGTGACGAACGAAAGGGGGCGCTCCCCTCAGATCACGCACCGATCACACTCACGGTCGAGCCGCCACGCTGATGAGCGTATGAAGACAGAGCAGCTCCGCGCACGAACAGCAACCTCTGCTGCAGAGTCACTGCCGCGCGCGGCGGCACTGTTGCGTGCTGGTGGACTTGTCGCCTTCCCCACTGAGACGGTCTACGGACTCGGTGCCAACGCGCTGGATCCGATCGCAATCGCGCGCATCTTCGAAGCGAAAGGACGACCAACGTTTGATCCGCTCATCGTGCACATTGCCGACCGCGCCGATCTCTCGCTCGTCCTCTCCCCCGCCGCACTCGAAGATCCACGCGTCGCTCTTCTTGCCGACGCCCTCTGGCCAGGACCACTCACGATCGTCGCGCCTGCAGCACCACGCATCCCGGGCCTCGTTCGGTCTGGCCTCCCAACCGTTGGCGTGCGACTCCCGGATCACGACCTTGCGCGCGCGCTGATTCGTGCCGCCGGAGCGCCAATCGCCGCGCCGAGCGCCAATCTCTTCGGTCAACTCTCCCCCACGACGGCGGAGCATGTGTTGGAGCAGCTCGACGGACGCATTGATGCGGTGCTACTCGGTGGCGCAACGCGCGTTGGGGTGGAATCGAGTGTCGTCTCACTCGTCCCTGGTGAGCCGGCGCGCCTGCTGCGTCCGGGCGGCATCCCGCGCGAGACGATCGCTGGGCTCCTTGCGCCGTTTGGCCCGCTGCTCGACGCGCCACTCGACACCGCAAACTCAGCTGACGCTCCAGCCGCAGCGCCTGGGATGAGCGCATCGCACTACGCACCACGCGCGCCGCTCCGCATCGTTGACGCTGATGCGCCTGAACTTGCTGGCCTCACCCACGTCGCACTCCTGGCGCCGGATGCGGAGGCGCTGACTCACCTCCGCACAGCGGTCGCTGGGTTGCAGATCGTTGCTGAGGTGGCGCTCAGTGAGTCGCTCGATCCCGTTGCGGCAGCGGCGAAACTCTTCGATGCCCTGCATAGACTGGATGCCGCCCTTCGTGACGTGACACCTGGGAAGGCGGCGATCCTGACCACCCCGTATCCTGAGCCGGGACTCGGCCTGGCGATCGCTGACCGACTCCGCCGCGCCGCAGCGGCGAGCTGAGGAGAGAGATGGCCACACCGCGCAGCAACTGGCTCGCCGAAGCAATCAGCGGCGACGCGCTGCGTCGCTTCCCACAATCCATCCTTGGACAGGCGATCTTCGCCGTTGGCCTCTCGCTGATGGTGAATGGCGGGATCGGACTCCCGTCGTGGGAGATCCTGCATCAGGGCCTCGGCTACAAGCTCGGCATCACCATCGGTCAGGCGGCGCAGCTGAGCGGCCTCTTCGTCATCCTGCTCTGGATTCCGATTCGCCAGACTCCAGGACTTGGCACCATCTCCAACATCGTGGTGATCGGCTTCGTCATGGACCTAACACTCAACGCCATGCGCCTGCTCGGCGTGCCGGCGAAAGAGGTGCTCAGCCAAGACCTCCCCGTTGCGGTTGCACTCACGGTGATCGGTACCGCACTGGTGGGACTCGGATCTGGAATCTATATCGGGAGTGGCAACGGTCCTGGTCCACGCGACGGACTGATGACCGGCTTCCACCGCCTCACCGGACGACCGATCTGGATCGTGCGCACGATCATTGAGATCGTCGTTGGCATTATCGGCATCCTGCTCGGCGGAACATTCGGATTCGGCACGATCTGGTTCGCCTTCACCATTGGCCCACAGGTGCAGTTCTGGCTTGCACGCGTTGACCCTTCAGGGCGAGCAACGAAGCAGTCGGCGGCGAGTAGTCGCCGTTAGCGCGGCAGCATCGCGTCGATCGCGATCGACGCAAAGATCACCGTGAGATAGGTGATCGAGAATCGGTAGAGGCGCGATGCGCCGCGCAGTAGCCCTTCACCAAGGACTTCGCTTCGCAGGCGCCAAGCGCGGAAGAGAAAAATTCCGCCGAAGACCAGCGCAACGGCAAGGTAGACGCTCCCCATTCCTGCAACCGCCCAGAGAATGAGGCTCATCGTCACAAGTAGGATCGTGTAGAGCCAGATCTGTCGCGCCGTCTCCGGCGCGCCGGCGGTCACTGGCAGCATCGGCACGCCAGCGGCGGCGTAGTCGGGGCCGATCCGCAGTGCGAGCGCCCAGAAGTGTGGCGGCGTCCAGTAGAAGACGAGAGCGAAGAGGAGGATCGGTGCAAGGGTAAGATCGCCCGTCACCGCCGCCCAGCCGATCACTGGCGGCAGTGCGCCAGCGGCGCCGCCGATCACGATGTTCTGCGGCGTGGAGCGCTTCAAGATCAACGTGTAGATCAGCACGTAGAAGCCGAGGGCGAGCAGTGAGAGGAAGGCGGCCATCGCGGTGGTGGTGATCGCCAGGAAGAGGAAACTCGCAAGACCAAGTAGCGCAGCGAAGCGCAGCGCCGAACCGAGGCTGATCGTCCCCGCAACGAGTGGGCGACTCGCAGTGCGCGCCATGCGCGAGTCAATGTCAACGTCAATGATGCAGTTGAAAACGTTCGCGCTCGCTGCACTCAACGTGCCGCCGATCAGCGTGCAGATCATCAGCGTGATCGAAGGGACGCCACGAGCGGCAAGGAACATCGCTGGGATCGTGGTGATCAAGAGGAGTTCCACGATGCGTGGCTTGGTCAGCGCAATGTAGGCGCCGATCTGCTCACGTCGCCCCATCTTGGCGCCACTCGTTCCATCGCCAGCTCCAACGTTTGACGCACGTGCCTCAAGCAAGGCGATAGCGGCCGCGCCAACAGTCAGCGCCCAGATCACCGTTGCAATGGCAACGTGGAGCGTCTGCGTCCACGGCGCAAGCTTGGTGAAGATCTGCAGCGCACCGATGACGCACTGCACCGCGAAGAGGGCGAGCGCTGCGCCAAGAAGCTGACGCGTCTGACGCGGACTCCCCGCCTCACGACGCACGATCCAGTAGGCGGAGATCAGGATCAGCGCAACGATCGCCGCGGCGTAGCGGTGCACCACCTGCGGGCTTGATACGGCGGTAATCGGCGGGAAGGGCGTCCCGCCCATCAGCGGCCAATCTGGGTAGAGGAGCCCGGTATCCGTTGCAGTGACGTTTGATCCGAAGAGGAGCAGCGCATACATGGCGCCGGCAGCGATGATCGGCGCCACCACGGCGCCACGTGCCTGCAGAATGCTGCCAATCCGCTCTGGGTACCCGCTCCGCGTCAACACCCAAACCTGAAGTCCGAGGAAGGCCATCGCCGTTGCGAGATGTGCGGTGACGGAGGCGCCAGAGTTCGACTCGAGAACCGTCTGACGGCCGAGCCACGCCTGGAAGAGCACGAGGCCAAGGAGCGCAACCGACGCCCCTTGGAGCGAGCGACGCCCCTTGATCCATCTGAATGCGGCGGCGACCACACCGAGTGCAATAAGGCCGATCAGCGCCGCAACGGTGCGATGGATCCACTCAAGCCACGCCTTGTAGTCGTCGAGCGGCGGGATGATCTGTCCGTAGCAGAGTGGCCAATCGGGGCAGCCCATTCCTGAATCGGTGGCGCGTACGATGACGCCAATCACGACGAGCCCGATTGTGGCACCGAGGAGTGTCTTCAGTAGTCGTCGGAAACTCTGCATTACCGTAATGATACGCGGCAACCGCCAAACCTGCGGTAGAGTCGGTTTATGAGAAGCGTCCCCTTTATCGCGACACTCTTACTGGTCGCCGCGTGCGGCGGCAGCAGCCCCGCATCGCCGCCCCCCTCTGAAAGCGGCGCCCCACAGAGCACGCGAAACGGTTGCATCAGCGAGTGGCCAGCACGAGGAAAGGCAACGAGCAGCGGACCGATCCCACTGCTGGTGAATAGTGACCTCGCCCCTGGCGAGAATCGACTCCTGCTCAGCCTTGTCGACGCAGGTGGCTTTCCACTTGGAGGACCGGACTGGAAGCTCAGCGCAGAGACATTCAACCTCACCGCTGATGGCTGCACACCGCTCGCCACAAAGATTGAGATTCCATTCACCTGGTCAATTGAGGAGATTCGCGGCTTCTTCATTGGCCCAGCAGAGATTCCAACCGGCGCAGAAGAACTCGGCCTCTCCATCAACGGCACTGATGCAACCGGTACTGCCGTCTCAATTCGCTTTGCGGCGCAGATCTGGCCAGAAGGGATCGCGCTACGACCGGGTGACGCCGCACCAACAGAGGCAACACCAACAGCGGCAACAAGCGAGCATGGGCTCGCCGGCATCAGTACCGATCCATCACCACTTGCGCGTCTCTACAAATACTCAGCAGCTGATCTACTCGCGGCAGGAACTCCGTTTGTCATGGTTTTCGCCTCGCCCGCCTTCTGTGTCTCACAGGCGTGCGGCCCCACGATGGAGGTAGTCAAGGCGGCGGCGGAGCGCCACCCAGGCGCGCTCATCATTCACGTTGAGCCGTACATCATGGAGTGGAACGGCGAGCGCATGATCCCAACACTTGACGCCAACATGCGCCTTAAGGCGAACGGGGCGGCAAGCGCATGGCGGCTCCCCGTTGAGCCGTGGGTCTACACGGTGGACAACAACGGGATCGTGATCCACTCATTCGAAGGGGTGATTGGCGCCACAGAGCTTGATGCGGCGATCAAGGAGATTGACGCCGACTAGCGGCCGCTACTCCCCGGTGCGCCAATCGGCTCACCCGCCGCACAGAGCGGACAGGTGCTCGCCTCATACGTTGGAAGGTTGAGCGTGAGCGCCGCAATGAGCGGGATCGACTCACGCCCAGAAACCTCAAGCGTGCGTAGATCCGGCGAGCGACTCGCAACGACCGCCGCCGCAACCGGGTGCGCCCCCGCCGCCAAGAGTGGTGGCAGCAGCGCCTGGAGCGAACCCCCCGTGGTCAGGATGTCGTCCACCATCAGCACGCGCGCACGAGGCGGAATCTGAAAGCCGCGGCGAAACTCTCGATGCACGGCGCCGCCTTCGCCCGCAACCTCTTCGGCGAAGATGCCGCGCACGCCAAGGAGGCGGCCGATCTCATAGGCGAGCAGCACGCCGCCAGTGGTTGGTCCGGCAACAAGGTCAATCTCGATCGCAGCCGCGGTGGCAACGACGAGCGCGCGTTCGGCGAGGAGCCGGCAGACCTCTGCCGCAGCGTCTGGATGTTGCAGGAGTGCCCACTTCTCTAGGTAGCGATCACCGTGTCGACCGCTCTTCAGCAAGAAGTGTCCACGCTGTAGTGCACCAGTTGCAAGGAGCAGCCCCTCTACACGGCACGCACTCAGCGTCTCATCGTGCGAACTCACCGGCGCCTGCGGATAGCCCTCTGGCGCTCGCAGTGGCTCTCGCAGTGGAAGGAGTGGCTCGCTCATGGTGAGAGCCTAGCGCGTGGTCGAACGATACAGCGCCGTGCCCACAAGATCCGCAACTCGGGAGCCACCGCGTGATGCTGCGGCGCGGCGTGCCGACTCGATTACCGCGCGCGGAAGGTCGGCATCAGCCCAGAGAGCGCTCCCCAGGCTCACAAGCTGCGCCCCTGCGGCAAAGTAGTCGAGCGCATCCGCAGGTGAGCCGATCCCACCACCACCGATGATCGGGAGTGCCCCGCTCGTCGCAGCGTTCGCCACTGCAGCAAGTGCGCGTGGCCGAATCAGTGGGCCAGAGAGCTCCCCCTCCCCCTCCGCCAGAGCGCTCGCCGCTCGCGTGCGGTTTGGCAGGAAGCCAACAGGTGATCCACTCACTGAGAGAAGGTCGGCACCCGCATCGGCTGCGGCCCCAGCAAACTGCGCTGGCCCCGCCACATCTGGCGACACTTTGACAATCAGCGGCAGCTCGGTGCTATCACGGGCCGCATCAATGAAGCGTGTTGACTCTTCCAGCGAACTCTCCCAACGACTCCCTCCGAGCACGTCACTCGATACGGTGAGGTCCAACTCATACGCATCTGCGCCAACAAGGTCGGCACGTGACTCAAGGCGCGCGATCAGCTTGCCGAGTGAACCAAGATCTGCGGCGACGAGTGAGATCGCGATCGCGCAGGGGGTGGCGCGCCATGCAGCGCTGTGGCGATCAATCACCTCATCAACACCAGGATTCTCGCGCCCAATCGCATGCATCATCCCGCCAGGGACCTCCACCATGCGCGGCAGACCGGCGCCGCCACGCGCGGCGAGCGAAACACCGCGCGTCACGAAGAGTCCAACGTCGCGCAGGTCAACAAGCTCCGCCGCCTCAGCGCCAAAGCCGAGTACGCCGCTCGCCGTTACGATCGGTCGCTCTAACTGGAGTGGGCGCTGACCGCTCAAGCTGAATCGTGCCTCGACGCTGCTCGGACTCGTACGCTCAGCGGTCATGAGTCCCTCTTCGTTCCGGCGGAGAGTCCTGGTGCGGAGACGGCGGGTCCTTCGCGGCAGAGTCGCACACTCCCGTTTGCACTACTAAACGTGCAGCCTCCGCATACGCCGCTGCCGCATCCGATCTCATGAGAGATG